>Ga0209308_10000207_pt1 | contig 57191 bp, 85 predicted proteins | sample COGITO_mtgs_1204_3_FD_184806 | JGI IMG/M metagenome (GOLD analysis project Ga0209308, IMG submission 184806) | Pelagic marine microbial communities from North Sea - COGITO_mtgs_120405 (SPAdes) (version 2) | ecosystem: Environmental > Aquatic > Marine > Epipelagic ... | reverse complement strand
CTACAGTGTCTTCGTTTACTATCTTTGGAATGTTGTACAGAGGTCTAACAGTTGGCATTTTGTACTCGCCTGTTGTTAGCCTGGGTCTAAAAGTTTTGTCTCCGTTGTCATACTCAATACGAAGTACACTACATAATAAGTTATTATCCCTATCAAGGTACTTGTGTTCTATAACTTTTTCTTGCTTGGGCTCTGGTTTATATACCGGCTCCGCAGGAGCCACATAAGTATGCTGTAATGGTATACCAAATCTTTCTGATATTTCTTTTACAGAGTCTTGAAATGAAACATTTTGAGAGTAAGACCATACATCAATAAAATCACTGAATGAATTACCGCCGTTAAACTCACTACCTAGTCCGTCTTTATCTAAATTAAAAGAGCATGAGTCTCCTGGAGATCCATCTAAGTTTCCTATAACAAATTCGTTACCTCTAATACGTCCGTTTGGAAACATGTATCCAAATATACTTTTAAGTGATCCCTTTGCTCTCGTTTTAAAATCTGTTACATCAAATTGCGATGGAATATCATTTCCAGCTTGGTTGAAGTCCAGATTGTTGTTCTTTATCATTTTTTATATCCCAACATCTACTCTTAAATTCACAAAATCTACATAAAAAGCTATCAGCTTTTGCTGCTACCCTCGGCATCATCTCATTATTGCTTGTTGCTTTTAAAATATAAACCGCTGCGTCCGACACCCTTTGGGCAACTTTAGCATCAAAAGGTATTTTTTCAAAATATATCTCTTGCGTGTTTTTATTTACAACTGTAAACAATGCTGGATTATCCATTAAACCCATATAAGTCTGATACAATACTACCTGTGCGTAATACACTTGGTTAGTTTCTTTAGTTCCTTTCTTTTTAAATTCATTCCATTTCTTATCGTTAGCTGATTTACATTCCCATAAAAATGGATACGACCAATCAACAGGACCATCTGTAATGATACCATCAACATGGCCTTTAATTTCTCCGTCTGCTGTGTCAAAGCCAAACTGACGACCTTGCTTGTCTTGTGTAAGTAAATTAAATTTAGCTTTTATTAACCATGCAATGGCTAAGTCTTCAAAGTTGTGACCAACCTGAAATATTCTTAATGTTCTTCCATTAAAGTCTTTGCCTTCGTCTGGCGGAGTTTGCATGTAACGATACTGTAGTTTTCGTTTACATGATTCTCCAAGAGACGAAGCTCCAAGATAGGTTCGTTTAAGTTCTTTTTGGTTCTCAAGAACAAGAGCTTTATCAATATGTGGTAAAACCACATCACTGACATCTCCATTATTTATAGGTGGATTAAGATCTATCATACTAAAAAGGAATGGGGTCGTCCCAGAGCTCCTCTTCTGTATATTTCTTATTTTTTGGTGGTTCTTCCTTTAAAGTTCCTTTAAAATCTTCTGTTCCATAATTTGCAGCAGATGTTTGTCTTACGTCTTCTACTATTCTTTCATGCAATCTTTTTTTATAAGCAACTAAAAGTGTTGTTACTAAATCAAATATTTGGTCTGGTGATATTTCAGCTATCTTGGTTTCCCAACCTATAGCTTCAAAAGTTGGTACGATATCTTTTATAGTATCTTGTACGGCTTTTGTTTCTGGTTCTGTTCCTGTATACATCTTAGTTCCCTTTTCAGTCTGTTTGTTAATAAAATCAAGTGCTTGCATGCACCCAAAGTAATTTAAAATATTATCTCTACCAATCGGATTATAACTATAAATAAAAGGATTGGCCCCGACATGATTACATAATCCACAAATTCTCCTCTTCCCTAATTTCTTTATTATGTTTGATTGTTCTTTTGATAATGGTTTCCAACAATACAACAAAGAACACTCCTAAATTTTTGTGGGAGATTTAGACAGCAAGGCTCTCCCACAAGCCTTATTTGGGTAGGTGAAATGATAAAATACCTACTGTCTTTACGCCCATGATGGTTTCCCTGAACTGTTGGCAGGAGCTTGCGGAGCTTCAGCTACAGCACCAGTTGCCGCAACGGGGGTTGCAGTGGCAGTGGCTTGTACAGGGGCACTAGAAGGTTTGGGGCTTCTAATTAAACCGTCTGGACCTAATGGTTGTTTATATTCAGGCATGCCCGGAACTATTATTCGGTCAAGCTTGTTGCTTACTTTCTCGTTGTACTCTTCAGTACCAACGCTTGTCTTAAAAATAAGATTGTTGAGATCACCATAAGAAGAAAGTACTCTTACGGCCTTAGCTTCTTCACTCATATCCCTTGGCTCAATATTATAACAAGACTCAAGCATTGCACGAATTGTTCTCATTGAGATATTACCGGCTTTACTTCTACCGTTATCGTCTAAGCTACCGCCCATGACTGTAAGGTTTGTCCAAAATTTACGTTTCGCAAACTCTCCGTTTATTACGGTAAATTCACAATCTAAATATTGGGCATCAGATCTCTGAGATTGTTTTAAAAGACCACCATCACCTGCACCGCCTGGTCTAATTGTTAGAAGTACATCTACAATTGTACCTTCTGGCATTGGTGAAAAGTCTGTTGATCCTGTTCCTGCGTATTGTTCGTCTGCTTCATTAAAATTTAACATTATGTTGTCTCCTTGCTATTTGTTAATATTTGTACGTTTGGTATATCGTGTTTAAGTATTTCTGCTGTAGTTTTTGTTTTAGGTGCTACTAACTTAGCAAGCAACTTACCTAAATGCGGTTCTTCAACAGTGTTTAATTTTCCGCTTCTGTCTTTAGCAGGGAACCCTTCTGGGTTGTCTGTAAGACATACAAATTCACGCCATGAGTTACCTGTCTCATCACGATTGATTCTCATTGTAATAAGTTCATCAACAATTCCGGGTAGTTCGTTACCAACTTTGGATCCTTCTACCTGGATTTTAAATATCTTCTGATTAAACTCATCGGTGTTTTCATCTAAGATGCCAACCAACACAACATTCTTATCTCTGACATGTTGTAATTGTGTTAACCAATCAAGCATTTCTCTGCCGTGCAATCCATAAACTGCAAGCATGTTGATTTTCTTAGTCTTATCAGTGAGCACTTCATCTTGCTGCTTACACCATCTAAAACTTAATCGACCTGCTACTGTTATAGAATCAACAAACAAAGTTTTATACTTTGCATGGATACTAGCTGGGTCACCCCATTCCTTTACAAGGTGATCATAGTGTGCTTGTGAGTATGGCATATCAGGGCTTAAACTTGCGTTAGGGCCACCAAAGTAACAGGCGAAGTTTCTAGCTTCTTCCCATGTCTCTGGTCGTATAGTGTCACCACCCCACTCGCTTAGTGCAATGTCACCTGCCTCTAAGTCCATAAATAATGTCTCTTCAGCTGGTAGTGTAAATAAAAGACTTGTTTTACCAACACCACTTTCACCTGCTATGACAATCTTTGCTCCTTTAGTTTCTTTTAGTCGTTCCGACGCATTTATTATCTTCATTGTAGTTCCTCTCTAATTTAATTGTTTTCTTTTAAAATCTTCGTAGTCTTTGTTTATTTTATTATCTTGAACGGGCTCAATAGTAATCCGAACAGTGGGGAGGTCAGTACCAGGATTAAATTTATCTTTGTCAAATACATGAGCAACTTCAATGATCTTTTTCATTTTGTACTCTTTGACAAACTTAAACAGTCCTGCAAAAGATGCCTCCCCTAACGCTTCTAATATGTTTTCCATATCTTTTTCAGTCATGAGGCTTCTCCTCGACACTGATATAATAATCAGGACCTTTAGCCTCAACTGTTCGAGATTCCTCAAGAATAAGTTGTATACGAGGATCTGCATCCTTGTACTTATTCTCTGAGACCTTGACAGTAATGTCAGAAATGTTTTTTGCGACTTCTGATCCAAAGTCTTCTTCAACTTTGTTCAGTGCTTCCCACAATGTATTCGTATCCCACGTTACTGCTTTTCTTACTGTTGCCTTTACAGATAATTCTTCTTCCTGAAAGGTTACAGTTCCGGTGTCTTTGTTTTCTCCTTGCAATCGAGATTCAACACGCTGCGAATATCTTCGCTCGCATACTTTCTTCTCTAATGTTCGGAGGGAATCAGCAACACCTTTTAAAAGAACCAAATCTTCATGCAGCTCTTTTAATTCTTTTGTGTCGTTTGCAATGTCATCGACATCTTTATCGTGCCATTTACTCACAACTTTTTCCGCTAATGTTTTTATCTTCATTCTATCCTCGCTATGTTTTCTCTATTTACTTTATATTATCTAAACGCTAAAGTTGTCTCGTTTGTGAAACAACATATGGGAGTTTATACTATAATGATAACCGCACGTCAACTAAAATTTTCACGAAATATTTTAAGGTTATCCACACGGGAGTTATGTGTCCTATCTGGAGTATCGCCGTCAACAATTTCGAGGGCGGAGAATGGGGCCGATGTCAAGTATTCGACTATTAAAAAACTTGCCAAAGTTTTCGAGAGTAAAGGGATCGCTTACCCGACGAGTAAGTCTCTTAAACACCGAGGGGTGCTTGTGAACTTTGATGATTCTCACAAATCATTATGCGAACCAAAAAATCAGAGTGGCGATTACTTTACGTCACGCTAATTATAAACGTACTAATTATCTTTACCAATACACTAACAGAAGAAAAACAAAATTTACTTTTCTTTAGTCGTCGTCGTGGTCTAGCTAATTCAGAGGTCCCTTATGTAATTGAGGATTAGTCTTTGTCATTAAAGTCTATGTGAATAACGTTGTCCGTTTCAGATTCTTCATCGTCGTCTAGCCAATCACCGTCTGGTTCAAAATGAACATCTAAGTCTTCTTCAAAGGTATCCTGATATCCTTTTATTTTAGTTATATCTATTTCATCACCAGACATGATTGCATTGAGGCACGCCGTTATTAATGATATTCCGGATCCCACGCCTCTTTCTGCAATATATTGACTAATTGAAATCATGATTGTCATGATAGTTGTTTGACCAGGTGTAAAACCTCGATCAATCATGTCGTCATAATGTATTCTTGTTTTCCAAGCTAACTCATTATCTTGCTTGTCGTCGCTCATTCGTCCCAATTTTTGGATTGAATAACTTCTTTATGTCTTTTATCAATCATACCTGCAAGCTCTCTACCTTTAGCTCTATTGTTTTTGTCAGCTATGGCTGCAAGCTTTTCGTATGAATCGTGATTAAGAGCAATACTCTTATATTTTTGAATGTCTGGCATGTGTTTCTCCTTAGTAATTTACCAATGGTTACTATGTATATACATATTTGTGGGATAATCAAGTAAAAAGTGAGGGCCGGTTATTGTTAATCATGAAAAGGATGTACCGGCCCTCGTAACGAAGGAACCACAATTATATTGGGATACATAATCGTGGGAGCAATCCCATATGTAGTATGATTGCCACTGTTCGTCAATAGATATTGATTATTTTTTCATAAAGGAATAAGTAGGCATGGTTACAGGCTTGGGTTTCCCAACTCCAGGTCCTGATAATCCTAGCCTATGGATCTTTCCTATAACAGCGTTTCTTGTAACGTCGCCAAAGAAAGAAGCAATTTGTTGAGGTGTTCTACCTTTCTCTCTTAACTCCCTTAATTTTTCAATACGCTCTTCTGTCCATTCGTTTTTTCTCATTTATTTCTCCTAAAAATTTTTATAATTATCTATTCTGGGACAACCCATTTCTTCTACTTGAATTGTTCTTAACATTCCATCGTCATCATAACCTACTCCAATATGCATTGGGACGCAGGGCGTTGGATCTACACTTGTGCAGCCCACTAACGACGAAACTAAAGATACAAAAACAAATAATACACCTAAATTAAATATTATTCTTAGCATTAACACGATTTCTCTCCCTCATTGATTCTGCTACTTGTTGGTTAATAAAAACAAGAAAGTCATCTGTCAATTTTTTCTTGTACGGTACGCCGTCAATTGTGATGAGCATGTAATCCATATTAACAGATACAAATATTCTTGGTTCTTCTTTCATTTTAATCTCCTTGCAAAGCAAAGCAGTGCTGTGCTGTGCTACGCAATGCGTGGCCATGCCGTACATTGCAGGGCACCGCCTAACCCAGCCATGATTAAGCACTAACTACTTAATTTTTAATGTGTCCCAATCAAACTCCTCAGCTTTTTTACGGGCCAGGGACTTTGTTTTTGCAACACCAACACAAACCCATCTACCACTATACCAACCCCAAGATTCAAAATCTCTAAGTCTTAATTTAGCCCAGACAGCAAACTTATTATCTAATTTGCGTTGTACTATTTCTATTATTTTTGGTTCTGTGAACCCTTTTTTCTTTTTACTTGCCATTTTGTTACCACATATTTGCCATACGGACCCTTCTTGTCCGGACGATAGTCTCCCAATCCAACTCTTTTTCCTGCGTCGTCAACAATTTGTCTAAGTAATGGTAATGATATTATTTCTGTATCTAACTCTAAATTAAAATCTAATTCCCAATCAAAAAAGATAGGCCTAAATGCAAGTATGCGACCTCCTGTTGCGGGAACTCGAACGGGACGACTATCAACAGTCCATCCTTTTTTACTTTTTATTGGTATCATAGTGTCAATAATATTTACACAAGCTGGTATCATAGATTTCTGTTGCGTGGTTACGGATCTATTTTTTATTTTATGAAAACGTCCGCCTTCCATTATTGAAGATGTTAAATTGGGTTGAGGTATGCATGGTTTCTTTTTATGCATGTATAATTTCTTTTCACACTGTTCGTGTTCTGTTAATGGTTCTCCTTGATTGTTTGAACTAACTCCAGACGTTGCTGCTCGTGCTGCCTCATCTGTAAATCGATTGCACATAAGAGGTGAAACCCCTTGAATCGTTATATTTATGGAAACCATTAGTGTATTGTTGTGTTTTTATGTGTAATAAAATCGTACTCTCGCACGACGACGGAAAGCAACTTCATTAGAGTGCCGACTTTTTCTTCGTCAAAGACACCTCTTTTTAATTCTTGTTGCACATGGCTTGTTAAGTTTCCTAAAGACTCAGCGAAGGCTTCGATCGCTTCTTCCTCTGTTCCTTCATAAGAAAGTATTTGCCATTCTTGTTTATGTTCATCATTCATAATTTTCATTATATCATTTTCCCTCTCTTTGAATAGTTGTTTTTACTTCATATGTTGGATGTACTAATAATATTTCATGGCTTATTATCTCTTTTCCAAATTTAGGATGCCATTCAACCTCTTCTTTTACAAAACTATCCGACGTACCATCGTCAAAGAACGGGCCATATAATTTTTTATATATTTCTCCGTCGTCCTTTTTAAGTGTAACGAGTACAGCAAATACTCTATCATTGGGGTCTGGTTTTAAATCTAATACTCTAACCATTATGCCTCTCCTTTTATTATTGTTTCTGCTTCGGTTTCAATAACTACCCTTGCTCCACAAGGAAGTAAAGGTTTGTCATTGCCGCCATAAATTACTTTACTTGGTCCTAATATCTCAACACTATGACCGTAAGTATTTTTTCTACCTTGCTTAACGGTAAGCACAGGTTCGTTTGTTCCATGTTTTTTATTAGCTCTAATTTTATGCATATTCACATGGATGTATGTTTTAGGCATTATGCTTCTCCTTGTTTTAGTTCTGGTCTTTTGTACCAGGTTCGTGTGTCTTCATCGAAATATACATTTTGTGCTCTAACGGGCCTATGTGATACTTTCTTACCTTTACTCTTTCTTGTTTTACCGGGCATTGTTCTTTTCCCCATCTTCACCTCCATTAACTTCTTCTTTATTTAAAAAATCATATGTTTTAGAACCATTAATTAAAATGTAATGACCATGCTGCGGATCCATATCAATTAAATCTTTCCACAATAAATCCTCTGCTTCCTCTAATGAGTCAGCGGTAACATATTTTTCTATGCTTGTTTTTACTGTTAATCGGATATTATAATCAGTCATTCCTTCTCTCCTCTCTTTACGAATCAATGTATAACATGGTATAATATAATATGTAAAGTACTTTATTTTATTATGAAAGTGCTTGACCACTAGCCCACTAGCTCAGGGGGGTGGGTGAGCTATGGGCTAGCACCTCTCTTTGTAACCTATTGTTTTATATAGATAATAAAAAGTGCTTGTCCAGGTAGCTCATTTGGGTTATTTTAGGTGAGCTAGTACTTTAAGTTATTGAATTATAAGGAAATGTTCAGCTTGTCCAGCTTGCCTATATAATATATATAGGTAGGGGTGGGCTAACGCCCCACCACCTACTAAACCTTACCGGAGGAGACTGGAACAGATGGAAGAAAAAATAGAAATAATCGAGATAGAAGATGTGGAAGAAAATACATCGGGCCTATCTGTAAGTTTAACACAACAGCAACAGAAGTTTGTTGAGAATGTAGTTTATCATGACATGTCACAAACTGAGGCTGCTAGAAAAGCGGGTTACAGCAACCCCGGTGTTCAGGCTCATAGAAATATGAAAAACAAAAGTATTGTAATCGGGATAGAGGAGCTGAGGTACGAAGCTCAACATCGTAATCATGTTACTTTAGATAGATCACTTCGGGATCTTAAATCAATTCGGGATGCAGCTGTGTTAGATGGAAGTTGGGGCCCGGCAATTAAAGCTGAAGAGTTACGCATGAAAGCTGTCGGCTTGTTAGTAGAAAAGAAAGCGGTGTTACATGGTCGGGTAGATGCCTTGTCTAAAGAAGAGGTCTTAGAGGAACTCCAAAAGCTTCAGAACAAGGCAAAGAATCAATCGGGTATTGAGATTGATGGGTCGGGTAAATTAATTACCAATTGATAAGAGGATAACCAAAACAGTTACCCCCATTACGAGCTGAAAGATTTCCCAATTCGTCATTTTTTCCTCCATTTTTTTTGTTTTTTATTAAACTCTTTTGATTGTTCGGGTGTTAGTCCAGAAAAGTAATTTAATAAATTTCCTTCATAATCATCAAATAATTTTTCTAATTTTTTATCCATTATTTTTTTCCTTTTACAATTCCTACAAATTCTGGAATTTCATAATCGTAATTAGGTTTAGCTTGTTCATACTCAACCTCATTTAATTTGTTATATGCACTTAATAAATCTTTATCTATTTCATTATTTTCTTTAATATCAATTTGAATGTAAGGCTCAATTATATTGATAATCTCGAACACTTCTTCGATTGTTAATTTTAATTTATCTAATTTCATTATTCTTCTCCATTTTTCTTTTATTTAATAATTTAATATATCTTGTCCACAATCTTCTATCTCTAGGCTCAACATTACCACTCACTCTCCACCAATATTCAGTTTGACTGTAACCATTGTAATATCTACTCTCCACATCACATAATCTATCTTCTAATTCTTCAACTGTTAATTTTTTAGTCATTATTCTTCTCCCTTTAAACTTTTAATTGTTTCCCAAATTTTATCCCAATCACCTTCTTTAGCTTTGAAAGTTTCTAAAATAGAATTACATTCTCCATGATATACAGTTATCCTATTGTCTGTTAATTCTATTTTAATTTCTGCACTGCCTAAATTAGCCATTTTTTTTCCTCCTTGCTGTTATTACTTTATCAAAATCGTACTTAGAACAATATCGGGCTACATCATGTTTGTTTTTGATGTTAGCAAATTTTTTTAGATAGAAATTGTATAGCGACATTCTAAGCTTTAGATCGGGATGTATGTACTCCATAAATTGCTTCATTATTCTTCTCCCTCGTTTAAATCAACATAAATATACCCATTGCTGTCGTTATAGACATCAATAATTCCTTTCTCTTCAAGAATTACAACAGTGTCTGATGGCTCACCAATTTTGCTTAAAAAATCTTCAACACTTGTTGAAGACTCCCATATTTTCTTATAAGTATTTTCTGTTTGCATAATCTTTATAGTCATTAGAAACTCCTCCATCTAGTTCATCTTCTATTAATGAGTACAATTCGGCTTCAAACTTCATTTCAACATAATCTACGTTAGATAGAAATTTACGCCACAGCACATCTCTTTTATCGCCATAGGGCATATCTTGAATATGTTTTTTCTGCATATCTAAAATATTAAACATAAGGTCTTCGTTTCCCATAAAGCGTAGTTCTTTAAATATAGTATCCATATTATTCTCCATGTTTATACCTTGTTCTACCATATAGTTTTATAGATATCAAGATAATAAAAGATAATTTTATAGTCGGGATCACGTAATAAACCACACCCCCCTACAAGAGGGCGGGTTCTGATTTTTCTGGTGAAACAATTCAGTCAAAAATGAAACAGCTGTTACATCGGGGTTCGGTTTAGGTTCTACGAACTAGAACCTACTACATATTGTGCCCCTGGATTTTGTTTTTAACACTATATGTGGTGGGTTTACATTATGGAACTATCTGGTATAATCCAATAGGGGGCATAGTGAGTCGGGACGCACGTATTAGTCGGGTCGGGCGTGTAAAATCGGGTCGGGTGTCGGGACATGTGTATAAATGGTAATGGTTCAGGTAATAGAACCAGGTGTATGTATGTGTCCTATATACCTTATTTGACTTCCATAATATCCCATGCTATAACATGGTAACGAATGGAGAAAAAAAACATGCCTGGAAAAATTATATATAACGGTTTATCACTTTTAGACAACAAAACCCCAATTATTGCGGTTGCTATTAATGGCAATAAATATTCACCCAATACTAAAACCGGCGATATGCTACAAACTTATATCTTAACACGAGATATAGATCCACGTGTAGCAAATAAAACCGGTCAAGACTTTGGTATTTGTGGCGATTGTCCGCATCGAGGCACGCCGTCCAATGATCCCAAAAGATCTGTTGCAGAAAATCGCAATTGTTATGTAAGAATTGATCAAGGCCCGTTGATAGTTTACAAAAGTTTTCATAAAGGCAATTATCCAATTGCAAGCGATCAAGATATCATCGACATAGGATCTAATCGTCCTGTTCGTCTAGGTACTTACGGCGACCCTGCCGCCGTGCCTCGTCAAGTTTGGGATCTATTACTAACCAATGCTACGGGTCATACTGGTTACAGTCATCAAAATAACATAAAAGATTCTTACACAGATATAACAATGACTAGCGTAGATTCTGAGGATGAGGCACGCCTTGCCTGGTCACGTGGCGAGCGTACATTTAGAGTCATGGATGTAAAACAACAGCCCGTTAAAGGTAAAGAGATTCTTTGCCCAGCGTCCAAAGAAGCGGGACAAAAAACTGTTTGCGAATTGTGCAAACTTTGCAGCGGGTCACAAATAAACAAGCGATCAATTGCAATTATGAAACATTAAGTCGGGACACGTGTATTAAGTCGGGACACGCCTATAAATATAATTACTGGTTGCGGTATATATACACATATCCCCGGCCGCCGGGAAAAATCCCATTTGACAATATCCCATTATATGGTATTATATAGTTAACTTAAACAAATGGAGAAAATAAATGACTAAACAAGAAATAAGCAAAGAAGCAAAACAAGAAGTCCTAAGATTACTGGAAGAAAGAATTACAGAATATGAAGGCCTGGACATCAATAAAGCTGTTTTGGCCGTCAATCTTTCAATTTTTCAGGAAGAGAACGAAGAATTAAAATCTAAAATTTTAGATATGCAGGAAGAATTACAGATCCTGACTGGCGATATTGGAGCTGCTTTAGATTCAATAAATCTTCTTATGGATTAATTTCCCAGGGGGAGGAGAAATCCTCCCCCAAGTCGGGACACGCCTATAAATCGGGTCGGGTCCCATTTTTTTTATTAGGTCTAGGATAGAGCTAATAAATAACACACTAATTAAAAACCCTGCTTGACTTATATACAATTGTATGGGATATTATATCTTTATAACTAATGGAGTAAATAAATGAAGAAACTAAATAAAATCGAAAGAGAAACTTATGCGGAAGCTGTAATGCAAAAAGAAAAAAATAATCTTATTTCTAAAGCTGACAAGGATGGAAGTATTAATAAAATTCTTCTTGAAGCTAAAAGATTAGAAAGAATTGCTGACAAAGCTGAACTTAAAGCAACAGTTTTAAAAAATAACTTGTTAAATTATATTTCTGAAAACACAGTTTTAATTGAAGGAAGCTATGGAAGTATAGTTTTAACTAGAGACCATGACTGGAATAAACATAAGCAAAAGTATATGTACAATACTCGCATTAACTTTGACCAGTCTCATGACATTAAACAGAAGCTAGAAAAAGCTATTGTTCTTGCAGGCATTGACGCAGAAACTAGAGAAGACTTAGATGAAAAAGTTTTTCAGTTAATGAGCAAAGAAGTAAGGCTTCTGATTGATTAAGAATTATCCTAGCTAGGATACCTAGTAGTAAGCGGAACGAAAGCAAGGGGACAAGTTCCAGAGAGACAAAAGGAGTCCCATCCAAGTAGCTCTTGGAGATGAAATACACTTACTACTAGGAACTAGTTGACTTATATAAAATTGTATGGGATATTATATACTTATTAATAATGGAGAGAGTAAATGAATCAAGTTTTAGAAAAAGAAGAAAGTGTAATAAACCTTTTCGAAGGTTTTCATACGGCGACGTTTATCGTTCCAAATCATAAAGATAAAGGTGGACGATATATTATATGTTCAGCTTCCAGGGATGATGAAGGGTATTGGGTTAGTGACGGTACGAATGTGTTTGATATTTTGTATCTTCCTAAAACTTACGGCCCCGATTTAGAGTTGGCGAGAAAAATAGTAAAAAAGCAAAATGCCTCTAATGGTATACTTAACAAAGCTGATTTTACAGAATTTTTATCAATTAACAGTGACTTTAAACCATGGAATTTAGAAGAAATAATAGATTTTAATTATGGAGGATTAAATGACTGAACAAACTACTAAAGAAACGATGGCTACTTTACCTAATGGTTGGAAAGTATCACAACAAGTAATAAATTTAATTGCTGATTTAGATTTTGAATATGATCGAATGTCATCAAGTGGTAAAGAAGCTTATGACACAATTTGTGAGTTACTATATATTCAAGATGCACCAGAGGAGGACTAAATGACTAAAGAAAGAAAACTACCGTTTAAGTGTGCAGTGTATGACGAAGGACCTGTAGAAGTAAGTAACAGGTTTAGTGGAGAATCAATAACAATTCCACCGGACGCAGTAGCTGTTTATGATGTAATCATGGGAGAGCAGTTAGTAAAGAACACTAACTGGGACAACGTACGCAAGGGTTTAGATTGGTTTATAAAGCATGAGCCGGATGCTTACATGGTGCTGTTAGACTAACTCAATCGGGTCGGCCCGTCGGGTCGGCCCGTAGCACTCCTGGTTTTTTTACACTCCATTGTTTAGATCAGGAGTGCGATTATCTATTTATTATTTGACAATATGGAACAATATGGTACTGTGTATACATGGTTAATTTATTACATAATCTGAAAAACGACCTAGCGATAGCGGGCCGCTTTTCTTCATCCACTCTTCCTACTGGGAGGGTTTCATAATGGGTCAAATTTATAGAAATTATTTAGAAAGAAATTGTGGCCTACCAAGCACAAGAGTTCACTCTATAGACGAAGGCGTTGCGGCGATGCACAAAGGTTATGCATTCTGTGACACAGGCTACAGAGAAATTTTTGTCAGAAACGTAACGCCTAACAAAAAAGCTTTTATGGAAATGATTGCCGTTTATGCGATCATGGAAGAGCTTGATCACTTCGATTTCTTTAGCGAAGAAGACAAGAAAAGAGCTAAGGCAATACAATACGTTGCTGCTTTCAAGAACGAAGCTCACGAAAGCATTAATGCTGATGTGATTGGATCCGGCGACAAAAAACAAATAAAAAGATGGAAGGAACTTAATAAACCTTTCAAGACCAAAAAATAAAAGGGAGCGGGAGGCGAAAGCCTCCCGACTAATCAAATGGTTAAATTAAAACACGTTGACAACAATATACATAATTCTATCAAACATATTTTTGAAGAATTTCATAAAAAAGAAAATAGAGTTAAGCATCTTGAGATGAAAATTAAAAAAGCAAAACAAGATTTACTCGACGCTCAAAAAGAATTGCCTGACGTAAAAGAAGATTTTAAGAAATATAAAGCAGTTCTTTCAAAAGTAAAAAAAGACCCAAGATTTATTTATACTGAAAAAGATTGTATCAAATATGATAATTACACGAGGGGTAAACATGTAACTATTTTATCTCACGATGATTTTAATTTTCTTGATCTTGTTTGGTATCTTAACTATATAATAAAAGATTCTGATGGTAATTATCGCCCCTCTTGGAGATTAAACACCGAGCATTCAGGTGAGGATAATGAGTATGATGGACGTGGTGACTTTGTATGGCTAGAACATGAATTATATGTGGCTCGTTGTCGAGTGGAAGATAACTTAGAAGAAGCTGAAGAAATAGAAAGTTATGAGGAAAATTATGAATACCAGTTAGGGCTATGGAAAGATTGGTTAGCTCGGGAGTATGAATACCTTGGCTTACCTAAGAGTTTGGTCGAAAGTGAATCACAAGCAATGTAGCAGCTTGGTCGGGCATCGGGTCGGGACACATGTAAAATCCTGACCCGATGTTTTTTTATGCGTTATGAATTAACGCATAAGCATTAGGTCATTTTGACAACATCTTATTATATGGTATTATTAATTAACTTAAATCAATGGAGAGTAAAATGAATATCAAAGAAAAAGTAGAGTTAGAGAAAAACGCTTTAATCAATATCCAAGACGAAATCAACAGCATAATCTCAGCTGACATGAAAGCTAGAATATCTTCTGATGAGCAATGGGAGATAAAAAGACAAAAAGAAATCGAGCAAATCATGGAAGAAATAGAAAATGTTCGAGGACCATTAGCAGACCAAGAAGCATTATATGAGGAAGCTTGGGAAGAATGGGATAGACTTAACGAAGTGGAGGAGGGCTAATGTTGGAACTGTTAGCATTTATACTGACTGTTGTTGGAGCTTTTTGTGGAGCTATTCTTTTAATGGGTTTGATGATGTGGGTATTTACAGGTAAATTCCCCGATTAGTCGGCTCGGGTCGGGACACACATAAAGCCCGACCCATCGCCTACCTATATGATTGTATTAAGGTAGGTATTCATTCCCTCATTTTGACAATATCTCATTCCATGGTATTATCTATTCATTAAACAAATGGAGAAACAAATGACAATAAATGCTGAAAAAATAAAAGACTTAACAAACAGTAGAGCTTTTACTATATGGTATCGCTCAGCTAAAGGCTTAGGTAAGTATAGCGTTACAGTAGCAGCTGATAAACATCAAATAGCTAAAGGTGTTGACCCTCTTATACATGTTGTAGTCCGTCCTACCTTTACTAAAGATGAGTATAGAACATTCTTTCTAAGCGAGATTGTTAATATATCACAGAAAGGACAGACACTCTACGGATACGACGAGTTCTAGGTTCCCTAGACTCATTCTAAACTGGGCGGGTTGCATTTTTGCAGCCCCCCCTCCCCCAATCCTATGCTCGAGCCGCACAGCGGCGAGAAGTAGGTTTATGCCATACGCACAGCAATTTTAAACTTTAGGTTCCCTAGCCCTTTCTATTGACATTAGAAAAAAAATAATCGAGATTAGAAACATGATTCCAAATCCAAACATGCAAAATGGTGGTCCCCAAAATTTTATGCAACGAGGGCCAATGAACTACGCAACAAGTGGTGGTCAAGCTTACAACTTCATGTCTGGCGGTAGACCTACGCAGCAACAACCTTATATGCACCCGGCAACAAGACCTCCCCAAGGACAAATGCCACCTGGCGGTCAACGACCTCCAATGCCTCAAGGTATGATGATGCCACAAGGTAGACCAAACCAGCCAATGAATCCTTTTGGCCACCAAAACCCACCACCGCTTCCACAAGGAACACAGGTTCCACCAAACATGGAAACAAAATCTAGCATCACAGATCCTATTGATATGAATAAGATTTCTAACTTTAGCGTCTACATGAATGCTTTGAGGAATCCTAGACAACTTCAAAACCCTATGGCTCAAAATTATCCAGACATTAACGTATTTAATCCTCAGTTTTGACTTTCTAAAAAGAAAGTAGTATAAAAAATATAACAAGAGGTTAATATGAAATATTTAGTTATGACTTTAGTGGTATTGGTAGCTGTTGGTTGTTCTTCAAGCAACATAAATTTAACAGCAAACATTCCAGAATCACAAGAAGTAGACATACATATCCAAACTAAGAACAAAGCAGAGTAATTATGCTGTCGTTATTTGGTAGTCTGCTCGGCTTTGGAACGTCGTTTCTTCCGAACATACTTGGATTTATGGAAAAAGGTCAGTCCAACAAGCATGAGCTTCGTCTCTTAGAGGCTAAGGCAAAGCATGCTGAGGTTCTTAGTAAGCTGAAAGTCGAAGAGCTCGATGCGAAGGCAGACGTAGAGGAGTCCCGCTCCATCTACATGCATGCCTCAGAAATCGCTAAGAATAATAAATCATCTTTTATTTCAGCACTACAAGCCTCTGTTCGTCCTGTCATTACCTATTTCTTCTTTATACTGTTTGCTACAATAAAAGGGCTAGCTGTCTATGTTGCAGTACAAGAAGGTGATGATGTATCTCAAGCTATATTAAATAGTTGGGATCAAGAGACAGCAATTTTATTTTCTACCGTAGTCAGTTTTTGGTTCGGTGGAAGAGCTATGAGAAAAATTAGGGAGAGTAAAAATGGCTAAAGCAGCAACTAAGAAAACAACTACTAAGAAAGCACCTTTGCGTAAGAGAGCTCGGAATAAACAGGGCCACTACATCGCCGATGATCCAGGGACTCCAAACAATGAAGCATTTGGAGAGCCTCCGGTACCATCAATGAAAAAGTATATTGGCATTGGTTTAGCACTTCTTTTGATAGCCTTAGTGGTATTAGCATCATAAATATATCTTATTAATACAATTCATTTGATTAATAGAATAACAGGTATATAACACCCTTATATAAAGGGTAAACATGCTTAATTTAATAAATATAATCTCACTTTCAACTGTAGTTTGGTGCGTCTCTAGTATCATATAACAACATTTAGGTTGCAACGAATCCCAAACCGCTATATGTAGGTGTAATGGAATTTCGTGAATGCAACACCTGTGGTGTAACGAAAGAAATTACGTCTTTTGAGAAATCGTACTCCCGTGGTTCTCAGTATCGCCGACATCAATGTATGGCATGCAAAGCAATTCAAAGAAATGATAGGACAAATAAAGATCCAATTTTGTATCTTCGTAGAGCCTTTAGTCAATTAAAATCAAGTCGTATAAGAAAATCTACCTTTAAGTGGGAATTGTCCTTCGATGATATAAAAAAGAAATGGGACGATGCAAAAGGTAAATGTTCTGTTAGCGGTATGAAGATGACACACTACAGAGACGGTAGTGGTAAAAAAATTCCTACAAATGTTTCTATCGATAGAATTAATAATAAAAAAGGTTATACAAAAAATAATGTTCGACTTGTATGTTGGTGTGTTAATAAGATGAAACATACTATGTCAGACGACGAATTGATGTTATGGGTTAATAGGATTTATGATGGACAACGAAACTAATTTTGAATCTTTAGATGAAGAGCAAATACGTTATGCTCTTGACTTACAAAAAAGATTAAACTTTTTAGAAGAAACTGATGCTTCAAGAAAAAATTTTTTAAAGTTTGTTCAGAATGTTTGGCCTGATTTTATTTTAGGTAACCATCACAAGGTCTATGCAAAAAAATTACAAGACATAGCCTCTGGAAAAATAAAAAGATTAATAATAAATATGCCACCTCGACATACAAAATCTGAGTTTGCATCTATTTATTTTCCTGCTTACATGCTGGGACTCAATTCTAAATTAAAAATAATTCAAGCAACACATACTACAGAACTTGCAACAGGTTTTGGTCGTAAGTGTAAAGCATTAGTAGATAGTCCTGATTATAAAACCATCTTTGAAGATACGAAAGTGTCTCCTGACTCCAAAGCCGCTGGACGTTGGGCTACGACAGATGGTGGAGAATACTTTGCGGCGGGGGTTGGTGCAGCGATTACTGGTCGTGGTGCTGACCTCCTCATTATTGATGACCCTCATTCGGAGCAAGACGCTCTTTCTCCTACTGCTATGGAGAATTGTTATGAGTGGTATACGTCTGGACCTCGACAAAGATTGCAACCAGGAGGTCGTATTGTTGTTGTTATGACACGTTGGTCTACAAAAGATTTGACAGCAGAGGTTCTTAAAAAACAAACAGAAGCTAACTCAGATCAATGGGAGGTCGTTGAGTTCCCAGCTATCTTTGATGACGGAAAGGTTCTATGGCCAAATTTCTGGTCTGAAGACGAACTGCTTAAAGTTAAATCTTCTTTGCCTGTTGCTAAATGGAATGCACAATGGTTACAAAAACCTACATCCGCTGAGGGTGCTATCATAAAAAGAGAGTGGTGGAAAATGTGGGAAGAGGATAAACCACCAGAGTGTGAATATGTGTTGCAATCTTATGATACTGCATTTTTAAAATCAGAAACAGCAGACTATAGTGCTATTAGTACATGGGGTGTATTTTATAAAAATGAAGATTCTGGACCAAGCCTTATACTTCTAGACTGCAAGAAAGGTAGATGGGAGTTCCCTGATTTAAAAAGAATTGCAATGGAGTCATTTTCAGAGCATAATCCAGATGTAGTTTTAATAGAAGCTAAAGCTTCAGGGTTACCTTTAACTCAGGAGTTGAGAAATATGGGGATACCTGTTATAAATTTCTCACCAGGCGGAAGACGCTCAGGCCAAGACAAAGTTTCAAGAGTTCATGCCTGTGCTCCGATGTTTGAGTCTGGACTTGTATGGCGACCAGACTTCCAATGGGCAGAAGAGATGGTAGAAGAATGTGCCTCTTTTCCTTTTGGAGATAATGATGACTTGGTAGATTCCATGTCACAGGCTATACTGAGATTTCGTGAAGGTGGCTTTATACGTCATCCAAGCGATGAGGATTGGGATGAAGATATCCCTAGAAGAAAGGAGTACTACTAATGTTTAAACCAGTAATAGATAAAGTTAAAACACCTAAAGTTGAAAAAACTAAAGGTGAAGTCACAGTTACTGTTCCAGAAGGTCCTGGTGCAGGAACTATGAAATCAATGGGTGCTGCCACTAGAGGTGGTAAGTTTGCAGGAACTTTTTAATATAAGGAAGTCACATGGCTGAGAATCCGTTTGGACAAGGTGGTCCAGAAGACGAGGAGATCCTTATTGAAGGAAATCCTATCGATACTGCTGAAGTAGATCCACAACTTGCCGAAGCAATAGCTTCAGGTGAGATAACAGAAATGGAAGATGGTTCTGTTGAAGTTGGAGAGTTTGTTGAAGAAACAGAAATGCCAGGGGAAGAAATTCCTTTTGATGCTAATCTTTCAGAGTACATGGAAGATCAAGAATTAGGAGCATTGTCTTCTAATCTTATTGCAGCAGTTGATTCTGATATTTCAGCCCGTGAAGATTGGGAAAAAATATACCAACGTGGTTTAGAGCTTCTTGGTGTAGAAGAAGATGACAGAACAGAACCTTTCGAGGGAGCAGCGGGCGTTACGCATCCTGTTCTTGCTGAGAGTGTTACACAATTCCAAGCACAAGCTTATAAAGAATTATTACCAGCTGGCGGACCCGTTCGAGTTCAGATAGTTGGAGAACCAAACCCCGAAACAGAAAAACAATCACAAAGAGTTCAAGACTTTATGAACTATCAGATTTGTTACAACATGGAAGAGTACGACCCTGAGTTAGATCAGCTGTTGTTCTATTTACCTTTATCTGGTTCTGCGTTTAAGAAAGTTTACTATGACGAAATGAAGGAACGGCCTGTGGCACGTTTTGTTCATTCTGAAGATATTATTGTGCCTTATAACTCTGTTGATTTATCAAATGCTATTCGTCTAACGCACAGATTAAAAATGACAGGCAACGATGCTCGTAAGTTCCAAGTATCTGGAGTTTACAGAGATGTACCTGTTAAACCAACACATGTGTATTCAGACCTAGAAGAAACTATAGAGAAAGTTTCTGGCGAGTCTGCTACAAATACTTACGAAGAAGATGATTTAGAAATTTATGAAATTCATACCTATTTAGATTTACCAGGCTTTGAAGATATGGGTCAAGATGGTGAACCAACAGGAATCAAGGTACCTTATATTGTTACAATAGATGTTGGCTCTTCTAATATTTTAAGCATCAGAAGAAATTATAAAGAAGAAGATCCTAAAAAAGATCCTAATAATTATTTTGTGCATTACAAATTTTTACCGGGTCTAGGGTTTTACGGCTTTGGTTTACCACACATTATTGGTAACTTATCACGTTCAGCTACATCTATCTTACGTCAGCTTATTGATGCTGGTACTTTAGCAAACTTACCTGCTGGTTTTAAAGCTAGAGGTATACGAGTTCGTGATGAAGCAGAACCATTACAACCTGGCGAATTTAGAGATATAGACGCTCCAGGCGGTGACTTGCGTGCATCTATTATACCATTACCTTTTAAAGAACCTTCAGGAACTTTATTACAGTTACTTGGCATAATAGTAGAAAGCGGTAAGAGATTTGCATCTGTTGCTGATATGCCTTTAGCCGAACAAAACGGACCAGTTGGTTCTACTGTTGCAATGTTAGAGCGTGGTACAAAAATTATGTCTGCTATACATAAAAGATTACACTACGCACAAAAAATAGAATTTAATCTTTTAGCAGGTTTATTTAAAGATTACTTACCACCTGTATACCCTTATGAAGTAAGTGGTGGTGATCCAAATATTAAACAAGCTGACTTTGATGACAGAATAGATGTTATGCCTGTATCAGACCCTAACATTTTTTCTACAGCACAAAGAATTGCTATTGCACAAACAAGCTTACAACTTATTCAGTCTAACCCACAAGTTCATGGTCCTGCTGGTATGTATGAAGCGTACAAAAGAATGTACGAAGCTTTAGGTGTTCGTAGTATTGAAAAGATATTACCACCACCGCCACAACCACAACCTGTCGACCCCGGTATAGAAAATGCTAATGCATTACAAGGTAGAGGATTACAAGCTTTCCCAAAACAAGATCATCAAGCTCACATTGAAACACATTTAACATTTATGCGTACACCTGCTGTTATGTCTAATATAAATATTATTGGCATTCTTACAGCTCACATATATGAACATGTTAGTTTACAAGCTCGTGAAATTGTTGAGCAAGAATTTGGACCTCAGCTACAACAGCTACAAGAACAATATCAAGGTCAAATTCCACCAGAAGTTATGCAACAAATTCAAATGGAAATAGAAAACGAAGTAGCTCAGCGTATTGCTGAGATGTCTGCACAAATGTCTGAAGTACTTGCACCTCCTCCTAACGAAGATCCATTAGTAGAAATTCGTCAACAAGAGTTAGCTTTACAAGGTGCTAAACTACAGCAAGACGCTAAAGAGTTTGAAACAAATACTGTTATTAAAACGCAACAAGATGCTTTTAAAAATACTATGGCAGAACAGAAAAATGACTTTAGTCAAATGCAAGCTTTAGATAAATCTGCTATTGCTCGTGAACGTATAGATGCTCAAGAAGAAATAGCAGCGGGACGTATTGCTCTTGAATTACAAAAACTTCAGAAAGATAAAACAATGGAAAATATTGATGTTGAACGATTAAGAAATTTGTCTGACAGAAATTAATGGCTGAGAGAAAGAAAGCAAAACCTATACGACGAACTACAGGCAAAGGCGGTAATTACCGTTCTACTAAGTCTGGTGCAGGTATGACAAAGAAAGGTGTTGCTGCTTACAAAAGAAAAAATCCTGGTTCTAAATTAAAAACCGCTGTTACTGGTAAAGTTAAAAAAGGTAGTGCAGCTGCAAAAAGAAGAAAAAGTTATTGTGCAAGATCAGCGGGTCAGTTAAAAAGAAGTAGTGCTAAAACTAGAAATGATCCTAATTCTAGGATTAGACAAGCAAGAAGAAGGTGGAAATGCTAAATGGCTAAAAAAGGTTTATATGCAAATATTCATGCTAAGAAAAAAAGAATTGCAGCTGGCTCTGGCGAAAAGATGAGGAAAAAGGGCTCTAAGGGAGCTCCTACTGATAAACAGTTTAAAAGAGCTGCAAAAACAGCTAAGAAAAGAAAAACTAAAAAAAGGAAATAATTATGTTTAAAAAAACAAAAGGCTACTTTATGGGTGGTGTTGTTAGCAAAAAAGCTAAAGGCTACAAAAAAGGTGGTAAAGTCAAAGGTTATAAAAAAGGCGGTAAAGTAAAATAAAATAAGATAAGGAGGAGAGATGTCTTATTTAATATCGAATATCCCTTACTTTAAGGTATGGGTAAGAAAAGAATTTACAGCTGGTCATCAAAATTACCATGGTGAATTCCTGCACGGCTTAGCTGTAGCAGTTAATTGCATTCCTGATAGGTCACTATCATTTCAAGTTATATTTACAGGTTGTGAAATAGAGGACGACGAACCTAATATTCATGGCGGTGCTATGTGGGCTCGTATGCCTATACAAGCTTTAGTTGCAGATATACCTGTAGAAGAATGGCCAGAAAGAATGGAAAATCATTTATGTCAACCTTGGGATTGTATGTCTCATCATCATACTGCTATCAGTATAGATAGAACGTCGTCATCACCTTGGTATGCAAAAATAGATGGAGAGTTTTATTTAGCTAAGTATATATTTACTGTTGATTATACAGAACATGAGATAGCTGATAGTCCAGATCAACATAAACAAAGTCATGTATTACATTTAACAGAAGGTAAATGGAAGGGAAATGTTGTTGCACTACCTAACAATAGAGTTAGAGTAACGAACCCTGCATTATGGTCAACAGGAGAAGGAGCACCTGATTTTGCTCCAAGTCAATGGATTCATAGTAGTGAAGAACACGAAAGCTACACTAATCCAAATGTAACTTTTAACAACTTATATAGTGAAGGAGAAAAAAAATGAAAGATGGGGTTGAATTAATTCAGCAAATACTTCATATTGTTCGTGAACAGAGAGAAGATGTTCAAGTAAAAATAACTTCAGGGAACTGCAAAGATTGGGAATCATATCGGGCCTGCATCGGACAACTACAGAGCCTGTCCTATGTGGAGCAAGAGATAATTGCTCTGGTGTCACGAGGAGAACGTGCAGATGGTTAAAAACCTGATAGTACCTGAAAGGTACGCCAAAAAGAAGGTAGAAGATAAAGTAGAAGACAAAAAATCTGAACTACAAGTATCTGATGCCTATGTCAAAGAAGAAGATAGAGTCTTAGACCCAAAACTTCTTAAAAAATCAGCTAAACAAAGAATGCCCCAACCAACAGGATATCGCATCGTGGTAATGCCTTTCCAGGGTTTTGAAAAAACTAAAGGTGGAATTCTTATAACAGATGAGACACGAGAGCGAGAATCTATAGCTACGGTTGTAGCTTACATCGTCCAAGTTGGACCTGATGCTTACAAAGATAAAACTAAATTTCCAAGCGGGCCATATTGCAAGCAAGGTGATTGGGTTATTATTGGTAAGTATGCAGGAACAAGAATCAAGCTAGAAGATGGCGAGATTAGAATACTAAATGACGATGAAATCCTCGGAACTATTTTAGAACCGACTGATGTCTATACTATATAGGAGTGTCTTATGACAAATGAAGAAGTAGAAGAAGCCCAAATCATCGAAGTAGAAGAAGAAGTAACGCTTGATGAAAGTCAACCAGCAGAAATATCATTAGATACGTCTGATGGAAATAATGAACCACAAGGATTAAGTGAGGAAGATCTTGATAAAAGAAGAGAGAAAACTCAAAAAAGAATTAATAAACTTGTTGCTCAACGAAAAGAATCCGAAGAAAGAGAAGCCGCTGCTATGCAATTTGCTCAACAGCAAAAAAATGAAGTAGATGCATTAAGAGGTCAACTTTCTAATTTAAATACAGGTTATAGCTCAGAAGCTTCTAGCCGTATTGATTCTCAAGAAATACAAGCTAAAACAGCTTTTAAGGAAGCGTATGAAGCTGGCGAAGTCGATAAGATGGCTGATGCTCAACAAGTTATGGCTAAGATTGCTATTGAAAAAGAAAGACTTAGAATTTTCAAAGACAATCAAGAAAAACAAAAGCAACGTGCAGTGCAAGTGCAAGAACAGCAAATTCAACAGCAAGCTCAACCACAACAACAAGTTCAACAAGAGCCTGACGCAAAAGCTGTTGATTGGGCAGAAAGAGAAGAAAATAGTTGGTTTGGTCAAGATAGAGCTATGACTGCTACTGCTTTTACAATTCATCAACAATTAGTTGAAGAAGAAGGTTTAGATCCTCAATCTGACGAATATTACAGCGAAATAGATGCAAGAATGAGACAAGATTTTCCTCATAAATTTAATGGTAAATCTGCTCCTGCACAAAAAGTTGCGTCAGTTTCTCAAGGAAGAACTAGCCAAAAGAACAAAAAGAGTGTTAAACTAACCCCAGCCCAAATTTCTGTAGCTAAAAAACTTGGTGTACCGCTAGATGCGTATGCTAAAGAAGTTGCAAAAATTGCGGCAAGAGATTTATAGAGGTACATCATGTCTAAAAAAGATAATGAAATGGAATACATAGAAGCAGAACAGAAAGCTACCGCTGAAGTTGCTGCTAAATCTGATACACAAATTAACAGAAGCTCTCGTGAAACGCAAACACGAGCCTCTGCCGAACGCCCTGTGCAATGGCGACCACCTAGTAAATTGCACGCCCCAAATGCTCCGTCTGGTTATGTTCATAGATGGATTCGAGCTGAAGTTTTAGGTTATGAGGATAAAAATAATGTCCACTCAAGAATAACCGAAGGCTATGAGCTTGTTCGTGCGGACGAGTATGAGGATTTCGTTTTTCCAAGTGTCGAGGAAGGCAAATATGCTGGAGTCATAGGGATAGGCGGTTTACTTCTGGCGAGAATACCAGAAGAATTCATTGAACAACGCAAACAATATTACGCAGAGCGTGCTAAACAGCAAATGCAGGCGGTTGACAACGATTGGATGCGTGACAATAATCCCGCAATGCCTAAATTTCAGGCAGAGCGAAGTTCAAAAGTAACCTTTGGTTCAGATTAAGACTGAATCATAACATTAATTAGGAGTAATAAATGGCTTTAACAAACTTAGATGCTCCATTTGGTTTACGTCCTGCTCGTCTATTAGGCGGCGGTGCGTATACTGGCGGTCAATCAAGATATGAAATATCAAATTCTGATACTACTAAGATTTATCAAGGTGATATCGTAAAAGGTCTAGCGACTGGATATATCAAAAGAATTGCCGCTGCTGATGGGGGACTTGTGCTGGGCGTGTTTAACGGATGCCAATTCACAGATTCTTCAACAGGAACACCAAGATGGTCAAACAACTGGATTGGTGACGCAAACGTCACTAGTGTAGTAGAAGCTTATGTCGTAGATGATCCAAGTATCGTATGTGAAGTGCAAGCAGACGCAGCATTCACTATAGCTGGCGTTTTCGCTAACTATGATATCGTGGATAACAGCCCGGTAGGAAGCACAACAGCTGGAATTTCTCACGCTGAGCTAGATGTAGGAACAGCAGCAACAACTGCTTCTCTTCCTCTAAAAGCTTTAGGAGTGACAACAAATCCAACTAATGATTTAACAACAGTAACCAATACAGGTGTAGTAGTTATGATAAATAACCATACATTTAGTGCTGGTACTACTGGCGTATAGGGAGTAAAAAATGGCTATATCAAGAGCACAACTTGCTAAAGAACTAGAGCCTGGCTTAAACGCTCTCTTTGGCTTAGAATATTCCAAATACGGAGATCAAGCTGCTGAAATTTTCGAAACAGAGTCATCAGACCGAGCTTTCGAAGAAGAAGTAATGCTTTCCGGATTTGGAGCAGCACCAACTAAATCAGAAGGTGCAGGGGTTGAGTACGATAACGCTTCAGAAGTTTATACAGCTCGTTACACACACGAAACTGTAGCAATGGCATTTGCCTTAACTGAAGAAGCTGTCGAAGACAACCTTTATGACAGATTGTCCAACCGCTATACTCGTGCACTTGCACGATCAATGGCACACAGTAAACAAGTTAAAGGTGCATCCGTTTTAAATAACGCATACACTGCTGGCTTTACTGGTGGCGATGGCAAGACTTTACTTGCAACCGACCATCCACTTGCTGTAGGCGGAACATTCGCTAACACACCTGTAACAGCAACAGATTTGAACGAAACATCAATAGAAAACGCACTAATTTCAATTAGTCAGTTTACTGATGAAAGAGGTCTTATCGTTGCCCTTCGTGGACAAAAACTTATTGTTCCAGCGGAACTACAATTCGTAGCAGAAAGACTTATGGAATCTGCTGGTCGTGTAGGAACTGCTGACAATGACATCAATGCACTTAAATCTTCAGGTGCAGTGCCACAAGGATACACTGTTAACAATTTCTTAACAGATCCAGACGCATGGTTCATGCTTACAGACGCACCAAACGGTTTAAAACACTTTAACCGTTCGCCTCTAAGAACAGCTATGGAAGGTGAATTCAACACAGGTAATATGAGATTCAAAGCTCGTGAGCGTTACAGCTACGGGTGGTCCGATCCTCGTGCTATCTTTGGTTCAAACGGTGCTTAATTAATTTTAAGTATTATGAATTCAGAAAAGGGAGCTTCGGCTCCCTTTTTTTGTTTGCATTTGTTTAATTAATTATGTACCCTAAGATATCTTTAGACGACCATTGAGGTCGACTTAACCAGACTAAGGAGAATATTATGGGTCAAACAACATTTTCAGGACCAATTAAAGCCGGTCCTATATCAAATACAACAGGTACTAACGTACAAACAAACATGAAGGACGTAGGTTCTTCTGTAATTTCACAATCAGTGAGCGTAACACAGAATACTGCGACTCCTGCAACAACTATTATTATTCCTGCTAATAGCCAAATTATACAAATTAAATTATTTGTAACTGTAGCTTGGAATGGAGCTGCTTCAACAGCAGGTCTTGGATGGGATAATGGTCAAGTTGTTGATGCAACATCACTAACTACCGCAACTTCTGTTGCTGGTGGTACACTTGGTGTTCATAATGCAGCACCTGGTGCAAATAAAGTAAGAACTGAAAATTGGCTAGATAGCGGAACAGACAAGAAAAGAATTAGATTGTTAAGTTCTAATGCCGGTGCAGGTGTAGGTGTATTAACAGTAGATTACGTCCAAAATAATAACGTACTTTAATAGGAGGTTATAATGGCTGGACACTATAAAAGTCATCAACAGGGTTCTAACGCAACTACGGAAGTAGTTGCAGGAACTACTGACAATGCATACACTAAAGCAAAAGGCACAAATCAAGTCGTCTATTTTAGAGGTCTTTATTTAGAAGCTGATTCAGCTGATGGAACTGTAAACATTCAATCAAAAAATGATGCTGGAACATACACTACTCAATTTACTTTTAAAGTAAATTCTGGTTCAAGCGATAGTTTTTATTCAGATCCAGGTTTAAGGCTAAAAAGAGGCATGAGGGTAGTATCAAATGCAGGTATTACGAACTGTGTTATAACTTATACGGCGTAAAATATGTATGATATTGATTTAGATCTTTTACCTAACATAACTTATGATGCAAATGGTAATATCTTACTTAACGGAGCACCGATTCCTAATACTCCTTCTGTTAAGTTAGATAATACTAATATTTTTAATTCTGCTGGACAAGCGTATGTACCTGCTGGTGCAGGTTCCGATGTTGGTGGAGATCCAACTCTAGGTGTAGACTATACAGATGCAATGGCTATGTTAAATAGTCCTTTTGCACAAACAGATGTATTTAGTAATTCAGATTTAGACGGTTTTGATGATGTAACAGAAAAACCTTCTTTATTTGAAGACATGCTTTTACAAGGTGCAGACACAAGAATTGGTTTAAATGAAGCAGCAAATACTCTTCCTCCTGCTACTGTGGATGGTGGAGCTGGAAATGATGTTTTAGAAAGTCCTTCTACTCCATTAGATATAATACCAACAACATACACAACCGCTATGGACCTTATGGGTGTAGGAAAACCTTTATCTGGAGAAACTTTAGGTGGTAGAGTAATTCAAAATATGCAAGATAATGAAGATGGAACATTTAGTTTTGTATTAAATGACGGAGCCCTTGTAACTTATGATAATCAAGGAAATATTGTTTCTAATTCAGGTTTAGAAGCTTATCAATATGATGCAAACACAGACCTTGCTAGCCCTTTTATAATAAGAGATGATATTGATCTTTATGATGCTACTAGCGACACATTTGGCAACACTTCTATGGATGACATAGTAACATTTCTTAATTCACAAGGATTAAACTCAGTTGGTCAACAATTTAGAAATCAACAAGGAAGTTTTTCTAATGCTCAACAAATAGAAGATAGTTTTTTTAATCAAGATATGGCTAAAAGACGTGATTTTAGAAATCTTTTAAGAGATTTTGACTATGGCGGATATTTAAATAGTGCAGATTATCAAACAACTACAGGTCTTCAAGATGCAGCAGCAACAGATACCACAACAAATACAGGTCCTAATTATGAAGATATGTATGGAAATCTTGTAAACGAATATCAAAGATTATTAGATCAACAAAATCAACCCTCTAATCAAACAGGTTCTCAGAATATGAATGGCCTTATGGGTTTATTAAATCAATTTATGCAAAGCCGTAATTCACTACAAGGTGGTGGCCGTTACAATAATATGTATGGCACTATGTATGGCGGTGGAATGGGTTATGGTTCTCCTTATGGCAATCCTTTTAACTCAGGAATGGGTTATGGATATGGAATGAACCCATATGCAGGTGGAATTGGTTCTTTTTACGGTAATACAGGACTAGGATTCTCACCTTCTGGTTATAATTCAGGATATGGCTCAGGTTATGGCATGAATAACATGTTCTACGGTGGTTTTGGCGGTAATAACTACAATCAACAACAAATGGCTTACAATCCCTACTCATCTTTATACAATCAACTGAGTAATCCTCAAACATATGGTTACTCTGGTGATATTTATACACCTGAGTATAATTCTTATTTAAATACTCAATATGAAGGCGATAGATACTCTCAAGGATATCAAGATTACCTTCAATCAAATAATCCAGGCGTGTATAACAATCTGTTTGGCGGATCAGTCTAATGGCCAAGCAAACTGTAGCGGTATTAGATCAAAAAATTTCAGATCATGAAACGCTATGTTTGGAAAAATACGACAACATAAGACAAAGATTAATTAGGATAGAAACAATGATTATTGGCTCAACTATAAGTGTTATGGGATTATTGTTAAAATTGGTGTTATTTTAATGTCAGAAATGTTTTTACAAAATCTTGCAAGAGGACTTGGTTCTCTTTTAAATAAGGCAGCTCCTAGTTTTGCAATATCAGGTGTAACAACTCCATATTTAAGATCATCTCCTAATATGGATGTAACTAAAATAAATCCAAGAGATATGACAGCACAAAATGTAGGTGAAGCGTTAGATATGAATAATAGCCCTTCTAGAACACTTGATGATGTTCAAAATCAATTTGATTATGGACCTAGTGTGGTAAGACACCCAGGGTATTCTGGTTATGACATTACACAAATGATGATTGGTCAAGACCCTGAATTTATGTCAAGAATTTATTATGGACAAGAAGCTGATAGACAGGCGGGCGGAGGTACTGAAAACACTTTATCAGCTATGCAGTATATTATTGATAGAAATGAAGCACGAGAAGCAGAAAGATTTGCAAAATACGGCAATCCTGAGCCTGGTTCTAAATTTGCAAATCCAAACCTTAGAAACCAACAACCTACATATGTAGATAGACAAGATTACAGTCAACCTCAAATGACTGATGTGGATATTTTTGGATCTTTATTCTAATGCCTATTTCAAGAGCTCAAATGAATAAAGAAATATCTACTGGAGGAATAAAAAAGTATCGCTCTGGTGGTTTAGTAGGTTATAATGGAGAATCCTTAAAACCAGGGTCAAAATCTGGTAATATAGGATGTGGTGCAATAGCTCCAGGAAAACGAAAGTTTACTAAGATAGGATAATGACATGGCTACCAGTAATAGTAGAGATTTTGAATTAGACGTAGCAGAATACGTTGAAGAAGCCTTTGAAAGGTGCGGTCTACAATTACGAACTGGTTATGATTTAAAAACTGCTCAAAGAAGTTTAAATCTTATGTTAGCTGATTGGGCTAATAGAGGTCTTAATCAGTGGACAGTTGTTCAACACACAGAAACTCTTGTTAAAGGTCAAACAGACTATAGTTTACCGGAAGGTGCTATTGATGTTTTAGGTCTTGCCTACAGAACTATAAATAATGGATCAAATTCTGATATTATAATTCAACCTATAGGCAGAAATGAATATCTTCAAATTCCTGATAAATCAACAGAAGGTCAACCAAGTCAATATTTTATTGATAAACAAATTTCTCCAAAAATTCAAATATGGCCTACATCTAATAACAATAATGACAGTTTAGTGTTTAATTATTTAAGACGAATAGAAGATGCAGACTACGGGCCAAACACAATGCAAGTTCCTTTTAGGTTTTACCCTTGTTTAGCAGCTGGTCTTGCATATTATCTTTCTATTAAAAGAGCACCAGAAAGAACTATGCTGTTAAAACAAAGTTATGAAGAAGAATTTAAAAGAGCAGCTGATCAAGACGAAGTTCGTCAAAGTTATCAAGTTAGACCTTCTATGCGAAGCTATAGGAGACTTAGTTAATGGCTTATGCAAACGGAAGAAGAGCTTTAGGGCAATGCGATAGATGTGGACAAAGATATTTGCTAAGAGAATTGCATAATGAATGGAATGGTTTTAAAACATGCCCAGAATGTTGGGAACCTAAACAACCTCAGCTTGAAGTAAGGTTAAACTTTGCTGATCCACAAGCTTTGTATGAACCAAGACCTGATAAAGATGTACCTGCGGGCGATGGTTTAGTAAGAACGACAAAAGTAAATGCTTTTAACTCTTTAGTAGTAGATCCAATTGGAACAGCACTTGCATTTTCTGCTATTAATGGAAGCGTAGGAACAGTAACGGTGGTAACGACATGACATTAGCAGAATTAAAAACACTTATACAAAATTACACACAAAACACTGAAGCAAGTTTTGTTAGCACTCTAGATGATTTTATATTATCAGCAGAAGAAAGAATGTTAGAGTTAGTTCAAGTAAATGTATTTAGAAAAACTGCTACAGGTAATGTAACAACAGGAAATAGATTTTTAAAAGGACCCACAGACTATTTAGCGTCTTTTTCTTTAGCTGTAATAGATGCAAATGGTGATTATCATTATTTAGATAAAAAACATCCTTCTTTTATTCAAGAATATGACATAGACCCTGCTCAAGCAAATTTAAATGGTTTACCAAAATATTATGCAGATTTTGATGCAGGAAGTAATACAGCTGGTGAAGATAATACATTTTTAATTTCACCTACTCCTGATTCTAATTATTCTATGGAGTTAAATTATTTATATAGACCTCCGAGCCTTACAGTTAATACAAGTGGCACTTACTTGTCTGAAAATTCAAGAAATGCTATGCTGTATGGTGCTTTAATTGAAGCTTATATATTTATGAAGGGAGAACCTACCCTTTTAGCAGAATATGAAAAAAGGTTTATGGAAGAAATTTCTCGTCAGAAGAATTTATTTGAAGGTAGAGACAGACGAGATGAGTATCGTTTTGATAGTTTAAGAATAGAGGTAACATAATATGTTTACAGAAGAGATGGGAGCTAATATAAGCTCTGTAAAAGTGGTAACTACAAACAACACTGGATTAGGAGTAGATCATTGGGCTGATAGAGCAACTGATCATATTATTTCTGTATCCGCTGACGCTCCTCCTGCAATAAGAGAGCAGGCAGAAGCATTTAAAGAAAATGTAAGAAGTGTAATGACTTATTACATGAAACAAGCTATCTTATCTGAACGTACGACTATATGTGGTACATTGTCCTCACAAGGACACAATGATATAGCCGAAATTATAAGGAGAATATAAAATGGCAATAACTCAAGCAATGACCACTAGTTTTAAGGTTGAACTTTTACAAGGTGTTCATAACTTTTTTTCAGGATCTGGCGGCGGATCCGCAGGTACGGGAGCAACATTTAAAATTGCTCTTTACACATCATCTGCAACTATAAATGCAACTACAACAGCATTTACAACAACTAATGAAGCATCTGGAACTGCTTACACGTCTGGAGGGAATACGTTAACTAATGTAACGCCAACAAATCCATCAGGAACTACTGCTATTACAGATTTTGGAGATACAACTTGGAGTACTTCGACTATTACAGCTCGTGGTGCAATGATTTATAATTCTACACAATCTAATAAATCAGTAGCAATTCTTGATTTTGGTTCTGATAAATCATCAAGTGCTGGAGATTTTACAATACAATTTCCAACACCTGACGCAAGTAACGCTATAATTCGCATAGCTTAGTGGGGTAAACCTATATGGCTCGTATTGTTAAGGATCGTGTAAAAGACACTAGTACCACAACTGGCACAGGAACTATAACTCTTGCTAATTCACCACCTAATGGATTTCAGGCTTTTTCTGTTCTTGGCGATGGCTCTACAACTTTTTATTGTATAGAGGATGCTAATGGAACTGCTTTTGAAGTAGGAGTTGGAACTTACACAGGTAATACACTTGCTAGAACAACTATTTTAGAAAGTTCAAATAGTGATAATGCTATAAGTCTTACATCAGGAACTCATACTGCTTTTGTTACATATCCATCAAATCGCTCTACATTTAACGATGAAGGTCTTTCTCCTACCTTTACCGCTTCAGGTACGATCACAGCAGGTAAACCAGTTATACAGAATACAAATGGTACAGTTACGCAAGTTTTTGAGACTACTTCAGTAGATACATCACCAACAGTAAAACAAATAACAGACATGAATGGATCAGATACATCTACAGACCATGTTGCAACAGCCTATGAAGCCAGCTCTGAAAGATTTGTAATGTTTTATAGAGACACTTCAAACAGTAACTATCCAACAATAGTAGCTGGCTCTTGGTCTAGTGGAACTGTAACATGGGGAACACCTCATGTTGTTGAAAATACTGGGCTTGATAACGAGCCTTCTTTAACGGCTGGTGATGGATATGTAATTGCATCTTATGATGATGGAGGAGCTTGTAAGCTTAGAGTTTTCAGTATATCAGGCACATCATTTACACAAACTGCTGCTGCAAATATATCAGATAATCCCAGTGGAAATAAAGTAGCTTATGTTCCATCATCAGCATTTTCAGGTTCTCCTTACAGCCCAGTTTGCGGTGTAATTGCTCATGTATATTCTACTGCACCTGGTGGAGGATCAGCTACTACCTATGTTCAAAGTCATACATTAAATATATCTAACGGAACAATAGCTGGTAGTACATCAGAAGAAAGTTTTATGAGTACAAATGCTCATATGGATAGAGCAGATATAGTTGCTGATCCAGACAACGGAAAAGCTATTTATGCAACATTTGATGGATCGGATGGTGATGTTGGTAAAGCTTTTGTTATAGGCTTCGGTGGAACAGCAAGTAGCCCTACTGACACTGTTGGTACTGGTGTTGATTTCTCTGGATCAGATGATGCAGATTATGTTTCAGCTTGTTACGACACACAAAATAATAAAGTGTTTATTACTTGGAGAAATGATGATGGTTCTAATCCTCTGTGGAAAGGTACTATAGGCACAATCAATGCTGGATCAAACTCTATATCATATACAGGAACAGCAACAATTTGGGATGGTGCTGGAGGTATGTCTCAAGCTGATGTAGAAATGGACACAGTTAATAATAAGATTATGTTCTTTTACAGAGATGATGATAACAGTGATAGATTAACTTATAAAACGATAACACCTGGAGCTTCATCATTTAGTGTAGCAACTGGTGGAACAATGAGTAATGGTGATATATTCTTACATTCTGGTTCAGCATCCTTTGGTGCAAATAAAGGATTTTTAGTAGGTCTTAATGACAGAAGTGATAGCAATAAAGTAGCCTACTCAACTGCCTTCTTTGCTACAGTAACAACATCCAACCTCAATTCAACAAATTTCTTTGGCATTGCATCAAATTCTGCAACAACGACCAATCCTGTACAAATTAATGTTCATGGAAGTATAAATAATGCTCAGACATCACTGACTGTTGATAAAGACTACTACACCACAAGTGCAGGAAATATTGTTACAAGATTAAATGGCAGTGGAGTTGCTCAAGCAACTCAATTTGTCGGAACAGCATTAAGTGCAACGGCACTAGAGTTAAAAACATTTCCTGCAAATACAATCGTAGGTAAAGCTGATGGTACTGTTACCAAAGGTAAGGCTGTAATTGTAGAAGCTGATGGAGATTTTGCACAAGCAGGTCAAGCAAACGTAACTAACACAGGCACAGCTTCACAAGGTTCACTTGGAAATATGGGAACTTATGTTACTGATCTGTTTGCGATGGCAGTAGCTAAAGATGGCTTAACATATTGTTTCACTTATCAAAATGGATCTACTCAACAGGCTTGTAAAATAGGTACTCGCTCAGGTGAAACTATAAGTTGGGGAAGTGAACTTGTTTTAGCAAGTGCAAACTCTAGTTCACATTTTGTTTCTTACGATGATGAAGCTAATGTATTTTTAACTACATATACAACAGGTGATACAGTTAAAGGTACTGCTGTTTCTTTCTCAGGAAACACAGGTACAAAAGGTACAGAAGTTACAATTATGGATTTAGGTGGTGCTTCAAGCGCTCCGTATCAACACTATCAACATTGGTATGACTCAACTAATGAAGTAACTGTATGTTGGGCTAAAGGTGGCGTGAGTGGAAACGATACTAATAGAAGTTCTGCTGTTGTTTTAACTCTTACAGGAACATCAATATCTGTAGGTACTTTATATGAAAACACAACAGCAGGTGGTCAATATTCAAAAGGATGTGATATTACAGGTGGAAAGCACGTTCTTTATTGGCGTTCTAGCAGTAATAATTACCCTTATGTAATGACAATGACTGTAACAAGTAGTGGTGCTATATCATGGGGTACACCATTAGTAATAAATAGTGCTGCAGGAAGTTGGAGTAATCCAGTTTATAATCCTACTTATCCAAATAAAGCTATTCTTGCAGGTAAAATTTCAACAGCTAATAATTATTATAGTTATGCAGGTTTAACTATTAGCGGAACATCAATAACGGCTTCTAATTTTAGTGATGGAAATATTAACAATGCTCAATCTTATGTAGAATCAGGTGGTAATGTTGCTGTTTATTCAAATTATAGTGGAAATTATTGTTTTGTTTATCAGACTTACAGTCCATATAATTCAAGGTATAACTTTGCTACGACAACTGATGGATTATCTTTAACAGTAGCAACAGCAGTAACAACAACTGCTCATGGCTCTAATCAATTTTATGCAGGTGCTTGTGCAAGTGATGTTGATGGTGTTGTTGTTGAAAATCATAACGATAGAAGTTCGAATCCGGGCTATTATTCATACTATTGTTTTAATCCTACTTTTAATTATACATCTTTAGGTCCTACTAACCTCACCGCAGAAAACTACATAGGCATAGCACAAGAGACAGTTTCAACAGGAAATGATGTAAAAGTAACAACTATATCTGGCGTTGATGCTAATCAATCTAGTTTAACACCTGCTCAGTTGTACTATGTGCAATCAGATGGTACATTGTCTACCACGGCAGGAAGTCCGTCTGTTGTCGCTGGACTTGCTACGTCTGCAACAACAGTATTAGTAACTAGATCGTAATAAAGGAGAAACTTATGAAAGCGATTAAATGGAATGGAGGAGACAACGATGGTGTTGTTATTTACCTCTTTGCAGATGACACAGTAATTGATGTGCAATCTGACAAAACTGTAATAGGAGACCCTCAGACTCTTATTATATCTGATTGTAACAGTTCTAATGTAACTGTTGTAACAGGTGTTACCGACCCAGGTGATTATTGGGGATGGAAATACAAACATACTTCAGGTTCTAGTTTAGCTGCTAATACTAGTTTTAAAGGATCGCAAAATTTAAATGCTAACATCAATGCATCTGCTACTACTATTGATGTAGCTAATTCAAATCCTTTTACAACAAGCGGAACAGTTCAAATTGGTGATGAAAAAATTGCTTATACAGGTGTAAGTGGAACAGCTTTAACTGGTGCTACGAGAGGTGCAGACAGTACAACTGCCACAGCACATACATCAGGAAGTAACATAACACAGGTCTAATATATGTTTAGTGTAGGTACATACTCTGAATTTCCTCTTTCGGATCAAGGTTCTGTATCTGTAACAGTTGAGGTTACGGGTGTTGTTGGCACTGGTCAATTAGGAACTGCGTCTGCGGGACAATTTGTTACTGTAGTACCTACTGGTGTTTCCGCAAGTACAACTATTGGCAATGTAAGTGTAGATGGTGTATTTAATATCATCGTGGCTCCAGTTGGAGTAAATGCTACTATAACAATAGGTACTTTTTCTGTAGCCACTCAAGGTAACGAACTTGTTGTTACAAGTGGCGTTGCTGCCACTGGTGCAATTGGAACTCCAGCTACTAATTTTGATTCTGTTATTACACCTACAGGTCAAACAGCTACTGGAGAAATAGGAACAGTTGCTGTTAATACAAGTACAATAGCTACTCCTCGTGGCAATGAAACATTTACTATTACTGTATATAATTCTGGTGGTGGTAATAAATATTATGCTAATGGTCAAAAACAAAGTCTTTATACGGCCCTACACAAAGGTTTTACTTACAAGTTTGATCAATCAGACTCAAGTAATGCAACACATCCTTTAAGATTTAGTACTTCACAAGATGGGTCTGATTACACTGATGGCGTTACAGTCGTAGGAACACCAGGTCAGGCTGGAGCTTACACACAAATTGTAGTAGCTGAGAATGCACCATCAACATTGTATGTAAAATGTTCTAACCATAGCGGGATGGGTTTTGCTCTTTCTATTGAAGCAAACGTAAATCTCTTAATGACATTGAGCGATGGAACTGTTACGGTATCAGCAGGAGTAACAATAATTCCTACGGGATTAACGTCTCAAGGTTTAATTGGTCAAATAACCGTAGGTTTAGGTGCCGATGTATTCCCTACTGGAGTGAGTGTAACTGGGTCAATTGGAGATATACTTCTCTGGCAAGAAGTTAATACTAGCCAAGACCCTAATTGGACAAGGATTGCTGCATAATGGCTACATTTAGTAATTTAGGAATAAAATTAATTCAAACAGGTGAAGAGTCTGGTACATGGGGTACAAGTACAAATACTAATTTTGATATTGTAGATCAAGCTATAGGCGGATATGTAAGTCATACAATGTCTGATTCTAATTTAACTTTTAGTATTTCTGATGGAGCTACATCAGATGCTAGAAATAAAATTGTTAATTTTACAGGAACTTTAACAGCCAACAGAACAATAACTTTTTCTCCTTCTGATTTAGAAAAAAATTGGTATGTAAAAAATTCTACTACTGGCGGTTATTCTCTTACTTTTAAACAAGGATCTGGTGGAACTACAGTTACTGTTCCTAACGGAATAAGTGCTATTATATATACTGATGGTGCAGGAGCAACTAACGGTAATGTTGTAAACGGTATTGGAACTCTTTTAACAAAGGGAATTATACCCGATACAGATGATACACACGATATAGGAACATCTACTCTTAAATTTAAAGATATTTACATTGATGGAATTGCTTATTTAGATCAAGCAGATATTAACGCAGGAACAATTGATGGTGTTAGTATAGGAAGTAACGCACCTGCTACTAATTTAACAGTAGATCTTGTAAATATTGATGGAAATAATATTAAAGCTACTTCAAATCAATTAGCATTTATAACAGGCGGTACAGCTGAAAGAATACGAATAGACGCTTCTGGTAATATTTTTTACGGAGCTAGAACAACAACAAATGCTGTTGATAATGCTACAGCTTACTTAGATACAAATACCACCCTTCAAAGCTATCAAGGTACTGGTATACCACATATGCAATTTTTAAACGGAGCTACAACTGTAGGCTCTGTTACTAACAACGGAACTGCTGCATCATTTAATACTACTTCTGATTATCGAGTTAAAGATAAACTAGGTGAAATTGAAGATGCTGTTGAAAGAGTTCTAGAGTTACAACCTCTTCTCTATTCTTTTATAGGAAGCGAAGATATTAATGAGGGTTTTATAGCTCACGAAGTTGACGCTGTAGTTCCTAATGCAGTTACCGGTGATAAGGACGCTGTTGATCCAATAACAGACGCACCAATCCTACAGCAATTAGATTTATCTAAGCTGGTTCCTTTACTTACTCAAGCTTTAAAAGAAGCAATTTGGAAAATCGACGATTTACAAGAGAAAGTGGAAGAATTACAAGATGCCGTTAGCGAAATTTAATTTCCGACCTGGAATAAATAAAGAAACAACAGACTATACAGACGAAGGTGGCTGGACAGATGGTAACCTTGTTCGTTTTCAAGCAGGACTTCCTCAAAAAATAGGTGGATGGGAAAAGTATTCTCAAAATTCTTTTTTAGGAAGTTGCCGAACATTGTTTGAGTGGTCTGATTTTGACGGCAATCAATATTTAGGTGTAGGAACTAATCGTAAGTTTTATGTTCTTAATCAATCTGTTTTTTATGATATTACACCATTACGATCCACAGTATCAGCTACAAATATAATGACTACAAATGGAACAACTTCTGTAAGGTTTACTGTTACAGGCCATGGTTGTGCTACAGGAGATTTTGTAACTATTTCTGGATTGTCAGCTCCTGTTAATGGTATTCCAATAGCACAAATAAATGCTAATCATTCTGTAGCTGTTGTTGATGCTAATAATTTTGATATAACAGTTGCTACTCAAGCTAATGGATCTACATCTAATACTGGAGGTACTTTAACATTTGCTTTTGAAATACCTGTTGGCGAAGATTTACAAAATCTTTTAGGTGGTTGGGGCTCTAGTAGTTGGAATGCCGGCTCTTGGGGTTTTGGTGCTACCGGAACTTCTTTTAGATTATGGAATCAAGATAATTATGGTGAAGATCTTATTATGAATTACAGAGGCGGTGGTATTTATAAATGGGACGAGAGTGCAGGAACAAATAATCGTGCTACAGATATAACCGATGATTCAGGGGCTATTTTAGCTCCAACAAAAGCAAATCAAGTTATTGTCTCTGAAAGAGACGGCCATGTTATTGCGTTAGGTGTTGATCCTATTTCTGGTGCTTCTAGAACAGGAACAATAGACCCAATGATAATAGCAATTTCTAATCAAAACAGTGCAGTCGATTGGCAAATACGAACAGATGGTACATCTACAGCTGATCAAATTGAATTAAATCTAGGTTCTGAGATTATTGGCGGACTACAAACTCGTCAGGAAATATTAGTATGGACCGATATCGCATTGTTTTCATTGCGATTCGTAGGGGGACCCCTGCCCTTTACCACTTCTCTCCTCGCTAGGGGTCCCTCGATACTTGGTCCAAATGCAGCGGTTAATGGAGCCGATGCAACATTTTGGATGGATAAATCTAACTTCTATGTCTACACAGGTTCTGTTAACGCTCTTCCTTGTAGTGTAAAAGAATATGTCTTTAACGATATTAACTATGACGAAAGATATAAAATTTTTGGTTTTTCTAATCAAACATTTGATGAAGTAGGATGGTACTATCCTTCTGCTGGTTCTAACGAAATTGATCGCTATGTAACTTATAACTACGTGCAAAGAACATGGTCTATAGGTAAAATGGAAAGAACAGCTTGGATTGACTACGGCATTTATCAAAAACCAAGAGCAGCTGGTGGTTCAACACCAGGATATATTTATGCTCATGAAGTAGGTTTTGATGATGACGGAGCTCCAATGGATGGTGTTTCTATTCAGTCAGGAGATATTGATATAGGTGACGGCGAACAATTTGCATTTGTTAGTCGAGTTATACCAGACTTTAGATTTATAGGAACAAATATAGCTGGACCTCAAACTGTTGATTTAGTTGTAAAAATGCGTGATGCACCAGGTGGTACTTTAACAGCAGATGCAACTATACCTGTTGATGCAGAAACAAAAGTAACAAACATTAGAGGAAGAGGAAGACAGTTTTCTTTAAATGTAACTAGTTTTAATGACGGAAGTAATAACAATGCTAATCGTCTTGGAGTTGGTTGGAGATTAGGCTCTACACGACTCGATGTTAAGCCAGATGGGAGACAATAATGCCACGTTATGACATTCGACAAGCCTTCTCATCTCTACCTCGTTTCACACAAGGCGACATAGATGCAGACAAACTAAACAGAATGGTGCGTACATTAGAACAAAACCTTTTTCAATTGGATTTAAATGTGGTACCTTCTTACACAACTAACGAAAGAAATGGTAGAAAATTTAGCCCAGGTGGGTTAATATTTAATACAACGGTGGAAGTACACCAAGCGTACGATGGCAATGCTTGGAGAAATTTATATTTACCTGTGGTTTATCCGACGGGTATGAGTTTAACAAGTTCCATAGGAACAGTAACAGTGGTGACATCGTAATGGTAGTAAGTTTAGCAGCAAGATTAGCAGGTGCAGCAGGAAAAGCAGGTTTAGCAGGCTTAGGAGGTCTAAGAGCAGCAAGACCACTCGCAGAAAAAGCAGGATCAGCTGCTCTCAATCTTTTAAAAGGTGCTGGAAATCAAGGATCTAGATTTTTTAGAGGTGCAAAACAATCAAGTGGAAGACCATTAACTGGATCATCAGCTGAAATTGGAAGAAAAGCAGCAGCAGCATTCGGAGGTCTTGGTAAAGTAGGTAAAGCCGCAGCTGATGATATAGCAAACATTACACGATCAGTATTGCAAAGTGCAGGAAAAACTAATGCAGCGGGTCAAGCAGTAGCAGTTCAAAAAGCTATTTTAACAAAATATCCTGGTGCGGGTGAAGTTGCAGCTAAAGTAGCAGCTCGTGTAAGAGCAGGTAAAACAACTGTAGCTGGTTTAGATATTACCGGAGCTTTAAAATCTAGTCCTGCTTTTTTACAAACTTTAGGAGCTAATACTAAATCAGGCATACAAACACTTATTAATAGTCCTGCGGGTCAAAAAATTGCTAATAGTCGAATAGGTCAAGGAGCTAAAAATTTCTTTGATAGAGCAAACAAAGCTACAAATCCTTTAACAAAAAATCAAGCAGCAGATGATGCTTTTGGAGCATTTTCTGCTCCTCTAATAGGTTTAGGAAATACTGCTGCACAAGGTGCAAGAAATATTTATTCAGGAATTGGAAGTTATTTAAGATCTACTCCAACAGGTAGACAATCTTTACAAAATTTAAGCTTTAAAAGTGGAGCTCCAGGTTCATTAAATTCAACACGCTCAGTGTTAGGAAAACCAAACGCTTATGCAGGACCTACAAACACAACTGTTGGCTCTACACAAATACCTTACGGCAGTTCTTACGCTGCTAATTCAGGTCTTACTAAAACTACAGCACAAACTATGGATGATTTAGGAATACCCGCTGCTGGAGGAATAGGAAGTTTGCTAGGCAGAATTCCAGGAGCTGGTTTATTTACTGGTAAAAGAGCTGTTGAGGGTGTTCCGTCGACAGGACTTGGATCATTACTTAAAGGAGCAGGTAGTTTTGCTTATAACAACCCTATTAAAACAACAGTTGGAGGCACATTAGGCTTAATGTATGGCCCAGATGCTTATGACGCAGCCACAACAGCTATGTTTGGTAAATCTCCTGAACAACAATTTAGACAAGGTGTAGGTTCTTTAATGGGAACAGAAGAAAATAGAAGAAGAACTCTTGGTGATTTAGGTGCTTTATATGCACAAGGAGAATTAGGAGAAGCTATCGGAACACCGGGTGCTAGAAACTTATCTCAACAACAAATGAGACAATATCTTGGTGGTTCTATTTTTGGTGATGAAGGATATGCTAATATACCAATGAGAGGTGGATCAGGTATCTTTGGTGGTGAAGGTTCTCCTACTATGGCAGGCGATATATTTAATAATCCTGCTAGAGAAAGTATTATGAGAGCATTTGGTACACAAATGAATGACGAAGAAATAATGGAAAAATATGCAGAGATACTAGATAAACAAAGAAGAAAAAAATCTCTTGACGCTGAAGACCTTCAATTCCTTATGATGTTTGAGGCTTTGTCTAAACCAACAAACCTACCTTCAGATCAATTTAGAAGAAATCAAGGTTTTGAAACACAAAGAGCTTATAACGATGTTCAAAATCAACTAGGAGGACAATTTGAAGTAATAGATTACAATCAACTTTATCCTACTTATGCTCAACCACAAACAGCAATTAATATGGCTGATGGCGGTGAAGTAGCAAGAAGAGTTCCAGACGTTTCTTTTTCTAGATATGCACAAGGTGGAGTCGCTAACTTAATGGACGGCGGAGCAGCTAACGGTCCAGGAACAGGAACAAGCGATTCTATTCCTGCAAGATTATCTGATGGTGAATTTGTAATGACATCCGATGCTGTAAGAGGTATGGGGGATGGTAGTAGAAAAGATGGCGTAAGAAAAATGTATGATTTAATGAATAGTTTGGAGGCAAAATAATGACAACTCCAGTTAATCAAGGACAATATACATTTGCAGGAACTCTTCCTAGTGTAACAGATGCTACTTATGGAGCTAACACTCAATATAATTTAGCAGACCCTTATATAAGAGCTTTAACAGAATTTTTATTTAATCAAGGTTATTCTTTTTCTTCAAAACCTCCACCCATTGAAGCTATTACAACTCAAGTAGCTCCTTTTAATCCACTAGAACAACGTGCTCTTGACATGACAGCACAAAATGTTGGTTCTTACGGACCTTATTTTCAAAGAGGTATGGAGGCTTATGAAGGTGCCCTTCCTTTCTTAGGAGAAGGTGCGTCTGTTATGAGAGATGCTTATCCTCTTTACTCTGAAGGTATCGGCGGTTTACGAGATGCAGCTATGTTGGCTCGTAGTGGTTTAGCCCCAACAGAGCGTGGCATATACGAAGGCATGAACATGCTGCAAGCTGGTCTTGGTTCTTTTGATACAAACGCTGCTGAAGCTTATATGAATCCTTACATGGAAGCTGTTGTAGAAGATCAGTTAGAAGACATTGATGAATTTTATGATAACAAAATAACTGAATTAAATTTAAATGCTGTTAACTCAGGTCTTAGAGGTTCTACAAGACTTGGTATGATTGAAATGGAAATGGAAGAGCAAAGACAAGAACAAAGACAAAAACTTGTAAATCAAGCTTTAGCGTCTTCTTATGGTCAAGCACAAAATCAATTTAACATTGAACAACAAGCTTTAAGAGGTGCTGCTCCAACTATGGCTAGTTTAGGTCAAGGTTTTGGTCAAGCTCGTTCTGGACTTGCTGGTTTACTTTCTCAACTATCAACAGGTATATCCTCTGGTGGTCAAAATTTTGCACAATTAGGAACTGGTTTAGCTGGATTTGCACCTGCTATGCAAAATATAGGATCTGGTTTTATAGGAGCTGGAGGAACTTTACAAGGAATGCAAGGAGCTGATGTATCTGCCTTAGCTAATGCTGGTCGAACAGCTAGAGGTTATGAGCAATCTTTATATGATACGCAAAGACAAAATGCTTATAATATTTATATGGATCCATACAACAGAACAACTTATCAATTAGGTCTTGCTCAAGGTATACCAAGTAATCAAATGATGATGAGTCAAAATCAAGGACCTATAGCTAGTCCAATGCAAACAACATTGTCTGGATATGCTCCTTATGTAAATCCATATTCTATGTTTAATACAAACAATTACGGATTTGATAACCGAGCATACGGAGGTTAATTATGTTTAATCCACCTATTATTAAACCAAAAGGTTATGCTTACGGTGGCCCTGTTGGTATTGGTGTTGGCAATGTTATAGAAGATAACTTAGCCTCTGATCCAATTATTGAAAGATCTAACGCTAACGAAATTCAAAATGACTTAAATGCATTAACAAATGATTTAAAAAAAGTTTCTCAGAAAAATAAAAAACCTAAAAAAGAAACAAAAAGAAATCAAGAAAAAAAAGAATATGATGACATTGAAGATTTTAGAGATTGGATTAAAACTAACACAGAAACAGATAGTGATACTGGAGAAGTATTTTTTATTCAACCTAGAACAGGAGAAAAAGTTCCTGTAGATAGTTCCCCTGAAGGCAATGTTTTATTGTATGAGGTTTTTAAAGAACAAACTGGAAGAACCGGAGAAGCATTAGATGCTATTGTTGACATGGATATTAAACAATTTCAACAAGCTCCAGAAGGTGTTGTTAATAATGATTTTTCTAAAGAATTAAAAAAAGTTAGAGAAGAAAAAAATGTTGGTGATGCTGAGTTTATGGCTGGATATAGTTCTGTTCCTTTTGATGGTAGCGTTGTTGGTACAGTACAAAAAAGAATGGCTATGGCTGATTTAGCTAAATCACAAGCTGAAGAAGAATCAACTAAAGGAAAACAATTTTTAGCCTATAGAGTACCGGGTCAAGGTGCTTACAAACTAACTCCTGAACCAGTATCAATGGAAGAAATTTCCCAATTAGGTTATGAGTTTGCTCCAGCAGAAATGGCAGACGAAGCGTTTACACAAAAAGCAATATTAGCTGGTAGAATACCAATTGGTGGTGGTGGTATTTCTGAAAAAGAAAGATTACAAAATCAATTACTACAAACAAAAATTGCTAAAAATATTCAAGACCTTGGTGAAGGGCCAGACGCTGATCCTTTAATGCAAAAACAAGTACTAAAAGTAAAACTTCCTGGTCTTTATAGTAGAGGCAGTCAAGACAATTTATCGTTTCAAGTTCGTTTAAAAGAAGACAGTAAGGGCAATGTTAAGTACGCTCCTGACGTTGATATAGCTCCAATTATAAGAGATATATATAAAGCAGAAGAATATTCACAAAAAACTATTGACGAAATTAATATGGTAAAAGAGTTGATTAGTGCTGATACTGTTGGTTTATCTCAAAGAGTTAATGATTTATCTAGAAGTATTTCAGCTATTGCTGGAATTGACAGAACTGCATTTGATCCAGTAACTGGTCAACAAAAAATACCTACTCCAGAAATTCTTGCTAGATGGGCAAAACGATTTACTGCTCAAAATATTACAATATTGCTAGGTGAGTCAAACAGGACAATATCTGATGCTGATAGAAAGAGAGCTGATGAAATTGTTAATGTTTTAGGAACATTTACAGACATAGCTTCAGCCAAAGGATCTTTACAAGAAATGGTAAAGATATTTGAAAAACCATCTTACAATGCTAATACTGCATTACAATCATTATATTCCATGGCGGAAACATCGCCAGGTGGTGGTTACTTGGATGAAATTGAAAGAGTAGAAAGAAAAGTCGCAGAAAGAATTGCTAAGTCTGGTGGTAAATTAACTATTCCTAGAAGTAGTATAGTAAGTTTTGATGAAGTCTCATCACCGGGCGGAAGGTCGATAGTTTCAAATACAATAGATTTAAGACAATAGGATAAATTGTGGCTGTAAAAAAATATTATAAAACATTTGAAGGTCAAGTTATAGAAGCTATTCAAGATGCAGAAGAAATGTCACCTGCTGAAGAAAGTGCTTTACGAAATGCAATTGGCGGAGATTTTACAGCAGTAGAATCAAATACTGTTCAAGCACCTAAAGATGATATTTCAAAACAAGCTCCTACACAAAAAAGTGTATTTACAAGTACTGGAAGATTTAGAGGTGCTGATTACAAGTCAGGCGTAACTAATAATCTTTTTAGATTTCGTTTTTCAAACACAAATAATTTTAAAGAAAGAGTAAATTTTTTAGATAAAAATGTTGGAAAAGAAGGCTATGTTGTTGATAAATTAGGAAATTTTTTACTAACACCCAAAGGCCAAGAAGAATTAAGTATGGAGTCTACAAATAATTTAATGTCTATTGATGAAGATGCTTTAAGAGGTGAGGACATTCTAGATCTTGCCGGTGAAGTATTTGGTCCAACAATAGGTTCAATAGCAGGTTTTTCTGCAATGGCAACTCAATTACCAAAAACTGCTATAGGTAGAGCTTTAATTAGAACTCCTTATGGAGGAGCTTTAGCTGCGTCTCTTATTTTACCATCAATTGCGAGTGGTGCTGGTGCTTATATAGGCACATTTATAGATGAAGCTCAACAGTGGGCTAGAGGAATATCTGATGAAGCAATCAGTGATGTTAATAAAAGAGGTAAGACAGAAGCTATGTATGCTGCTGGTGGTGATTTAATTTTTGGAGGTTTGTTAAGAGGGTTAGGTTATTACTTTAAAGGTAATTCTCAAAAACATTTAAATGCTTTTTATGGTGAAGGAGCAACTGATCCTAAGTCAGGAGCTTTTAGTAAAATTTGGAAAGAATACGAGAATACAGGAAAAATTACTGAACAAGATGGAAGTATGTTGTTTGATATAAAAAAAGATATACTGCCAGATTTTTATGGAATAAATGGTTTAAATGTTAATTTAAAACATAGATTGCAACTTATGGCAGAAACAATAGCTGGAACAAGAACAGAAAAATTAAATGCAAATGCTGAAGTTTTTAAAAATGAAATGTATAAAGCTTTAGAACAAACAGACGTGGGTAAAAAAATATTAAATGATGTTAAAGATATAGATAAATATATAAATAAAGCAATTAAAGATGCCTATACAACTACTACTGATGATTTTGTAGATTTAACTGATAAATATACAAATAAAGTTCACAATAATTTAAAAGGATCATTAAATTCTTTATTAAAATTATCAGATGAAATAGCTGGCGGAAATCCAAAAAGCATTGATGAAATAGCAGATATATACAATCAACTTCAAAATGGCTCAGCAATAGCTGCAACAGAAGCAATTGATGTTGGACAAAGAATAGCAAAACAAGGCTTTAAAGATATTCAAGATATATTTGAAGTTGCTGAAGTTGCTCCGGGGGTTGTTAAAAAAACACAGACAAAAAGAACTCCTATAGAATTAAATGAGGGTGGCTTAACACCATCTCAAGCAGTTAAAGTTGATGATTTATTTAATAAAAAAATGGATAAAGAAGCTGAAGAATTATACGATTTGTTTTTAGAAAAAAATCTTGAAAAAGGATTGATTGAAAGTGTAGATAATCCTTTACCCAGTCAAAGATATAAAGACGGCGAATTTGATGAAGTTGTTGAAGAGGTAACAGATGTTGTTGATAGCTTGCCTTCTGGCACAATAAAAGCAGTTGATGATGAAATAAAAATATTAGAAAAGACAACTAACCCAAGTGCTATAGATGCTAATAGATTAAATTTTTTAAGAGGTCTTAAAGATACAGACGGCCTTTCTGTTATAAAAGATAAAAAAGGTATTCCACAGTTTGCTTTAAGATTTGGTGAAGACTCCAGTCCAGAATTTATAAAAACAGATGATACAATTAAAGCTTTAAGAAATATTATAAAAAATCAAAAAGGAGGAAAGGCAGTATTTGATAGTTTAGAGCCTGGAATTTTAAAGACTTTAGCAAAAGTTGCTGATCCAGATAGTGCTGTTGATCCTATATCTTTACTTTCTCCGATGCAACACAATGAATTAGTTCAAGCTTTAAGAAAAGTTGCAATTGCTGATGGAAATATTAAATTAGATAAAGTATGGACTGCGGCAATAAAAGATGGAGAAATATCTTACGCACAATTAGGTTCTGCTATGTCATCCGTAAAGAAAAAAGGTTTTGAAGGAATAAAAAAAGGCTCTCCAGAATATAAACAAAAAATGCAAGCAGTAAATTCTTTAACTGATATTGCAGGAAGATCTCAATCTCTTATTGATGAACAAAGACTTGGTTATGAATTATTTGAAGAGTTTGGGTTAGGAAGATTAACACAAGATGTGGCTGCAAAAAGACAAAACTCTGATGCTTTAATTAACAAATTATTAAGTCCAGATGCTAATCCTGAGCTTATCAGCACCATGATTAATACTCTTGAAAAAACAATTAGAAGACAAAATAAAACAATAAATCAAGTTATAAAAGAATCTGAAGATGTCTTACCAGGTTATAAAAAAGCAATTGATGAAAATGTTCCAACCTTACAAGATGATATTCCTCCATTAACGAGTATGGACGAAGGTCAACAGATAGCTGCAAAGGTTACTCAAGACCTTGCTGCTGAAGGAAACCCTTTAGCAAAACAGTCTATAGAAAAAGGAAGGTTAGGAGAAAGAATAACAGAGCTTAAAGCTATTCAAGAAACAATAGATATAGATCCAAATATGATGGGAGAATCTTTTAAAAATGCTCTTGCTGATAATTTATTAAACAAAATGACTGCTAATAAAACTATAGATGAATTTGCAGAACAAATTCGTGTTTATGCAGGCAATGGAAGACCAAACCCAAACGGTAATAAACCAATGACACCTTCTACTTTAGAAAGAGTATTAGGAAAAGAATCAACAGAAGAATTAATTAAAATTAGTGACACAATTAAAAACTCTACACCTGTTAATTTAACTGATGAAGCTAATAATGCTGTGCAAAAATTACTTAATGAAAGATTTACTGAATTAAATAAATCAATAAGAGAGTATAGTAATTTACCTTCAACAATAGATTCAGCAATAAAAACTGATAAACTTAAAGAATTACAAGAAAGTATAACTAAATATGCTGATGAATTTGAGCAATTAAAAAGTTTTCAAGATCAAGAATTTGTTAAAACAATTCAAAAAAATGGTTTTAACATTAATAATGAGCAACAACTTGATCAGCTTGTAAATACAATGTTTGATAAAAAAGCATTTAGCACTACAGAACTTGAAAGAATTATAAATAAATTAGATGATGGATCTAAACAAGAAATAAGAAAAAGATATTTAAATAATCAAATAACTAGAGCTTTAGGTGTTGATGTAGATGATGTTCCAACTATTCCTCAAATTGGTAAAATATTTAATCAAGATTTTATAACAGATTTATTTCAAGACCCTGCAAGATTTGAGTTAATATTTGGAAAAGAATCACAAACAAATTTTAAAAAAATTGTTGCAATGGGCAAAAGATTACAAACACAAAATGCAAGTGGAAATTTTGGTCAGTTAGTAGCTGCTACTTTAGCTGCTGCTTTTGCAGGTTTGCCTATAGCTGTTGCTACTGGATCAATTGGTATTTATGCAGGAGCACTTTTAGCTGCTAGGTATAAGGGAATAAGATGGTACGCTGAAGCCATGTCAAATAAGAAGGTCGCAGAAGCAATAGCAGAACCAAGATTTTTTACTCCAGGTGCTTTAAATACATCTGAAAAAATAGCTCTTTATCAAAATGGTATTATGGATGCTGCTACACAAATGTTAACAGAAACAGACAATACAGTTATGGAAGGGGTTGAGGCTGGTCAAAATATGTTAAATGAAGAAAATCCAAGAGGTTTATCAGCTGTTTTAAAACCCCTTACAAATTTAGCTGGTGGAACAATAGATAGTATAAAAAACGCAAATTTATTAATGCCAACTTCACGATCTAGCGAAGCTTTTATGAAAAAAGCAGTACCTAAAAAACAAAGTTACACACCTTTACCAAACGTACAGGATTTTAGACAGACTGAAGATATATTTAGTGAAATTAATAGACGAAGAGCGTTGTCAGGTAACAACCCTAACACGCAAGCTTTAGCAGATAGGAATAGATAATGCCAGCAGTAGCAAATCCTATAACATTTGGAGGTTCTTCTAGAGACTATGGATATAATCCCCCGTCTAGGGTTGGATTTGATGATCTTCCTTATTTACAAACACCCGGTGGAGCAAGAGGCGTTCCTACATATACTGTAGGTGGTGGTTCTGGAAAACCTATTAGACCAGGTGTTGGTTTAGGAACAGGTAAAGGAACAACTATAGTGTCTGGTTCTAGTCCTATTAGTTACAATCCAAACACTAGAAGTGGTTCTTTTGATGTAGCTGATGGTGAGTACGGCCCTGTATCTATAGAAGATATGATAAAAGAAGCGGCTAAAAACGATTTATTGCAAGGCACTGTAGGCACTGTATCTACTGCCTTACTAGGACAAAATTTAATGAATGGGGCTGATTTAGGAGGAGGTTTTTTAGGACAGATACCTTATTTAGGAAAAGGGTTAAAAGAATTAGATTATTTTCTTAACCCAACATACGCTAACGCAAGAGATGCTAGTGGTTTTTTCGGGGGAACTGCTAGATATATAAGAGATTTTCCTGGAAGAGTTGAAAATGCCATTGGTCCTAATTCAATATTTGGAGGAGGAGGCACAAGTCCTAAATATGCTGGAGGAAGCATAGGAGGAAGCCCTATTTCACTAACTGATACAATAAGTAATATTGGAACTGGTATTTCAAGTTTGGCTCAATCATTTGGAAAAGTTCCATTAACATCTGGAGCAGGTTTAGAGTTTTCAGCCTTAACTAATGTTGATGGTTCACCAGCTGCAATGAAACCACTAGAAGAAATAAAAGATTTTTATAATTACGTAACAGGTAAACCAAGTGCATTCGGTGGTGATTTAGTTCCAACAGCTGATAAATTTATTGCTGGTAAAACTCCTAATATTGGAACAACTCCAGAGTACAGCGGTATATCTGGTTTCTTTAACAAACCTAGATTTGGTACAGAAGGTATTGGTGGTAGTGGTGTAACAAGTGTAGGTAATGTTCTTGGAACTGTTGGAGGTATCGTATCTTTAGCTGACTTTATTGACGATCCATCTCTTGCATCTGGTCTTGGAACTTTAGCTGGAGCTGGAGCTTCAGGTATAACTGGATTATCTACAACTGCTGCTGGTGGTCAAACATGGCTTGGAGCAGCGGCTCCTTATCTAGGATTAGCCGCACTAGCTGCTAGTCTTTTAATGAATAAAAAACCTTCTAATAAAACTGGTTACACATCAATTGATTTAGATGAATTTAAACCTGTAAGTTTTGGCATGGAAGGTAAAAAATATAGTCAAGAAAATGTAGATCAAACTATGCAAATAATGGAACCAATTATTCCTTTAATTCAACAGCTAGAAGAACAGTATGGTGTTGATTTAAAAGGAGATATTCAAGTTAATTATGGTGGTAGAGATGGACTTGCATATAACATAGGCAACAGAGATGTTACAGGGTTTAGAAATAGATTAGATTATTTTGATGGTAGAGATCAATCTACACGAGATGGTGGTTCTATATTTAGAAAAACATTTAAAGGCGAAGAGGCAGGTAAAGATTTTTACAAATCATTGTTAGGTGATTTAGAGGCATTGGCTAAACAAAAACAAGCTGACGGCGGTGGCGAGATTGATTTAGCTAATTACAGAGGAGTACAAAGACAAGCTCCTCAAATGACAGGTGCATTTAGTTATGGTTTACCTGGAGGAACACCTAACGTAGCAACACCTCCTAAACCAAAAGGAGGCCCACAAGGAGTATTTACATATGGATATGATACTTAAAGAAAAAAAATGTTGCAAAGAAGTGCCTGTAGAACAAAAATCTGTTGACTATAAGTGCCAAGGCGTGTGTAAATCAGAGCGAGAGGAGAGTAAAGGAAATGAAAAATGAAAAAGACTTTACGAGATCTCTTTGTAATATTTGTATCAGTTGCTTCTGTTAGTAGTCTTCTACTAGCTGAGGACTCAAACATAACGAATACAACTACGACGACATCGACTGTTACTAGTAATAATACCAATACCAATAACAATACCAATGTAAATCAATCTACTAGCACTTCAACAAATACAAATCTCAATACGAATAATACGACAATTAATTCAACGTCCAACTCAACCGCAACCAATACCAACAACAATACTTCTGTTGTAACAAGTACTGTTAATCAAACACAAAATGTTAACAACACTTCTTTGATAACTAACAACTCTACTAATCAAAATAACAACAATAACGTTAACAGTTCAACAACTTCTAACACCAATAATAACAACAATGTTTCGACATCGAGTTCTGACGTTACAACAAATAATCAAAATTTTAACAACAACAACAATACCTCACAAAATGTGAACACAAATAACTCAACAAGTAATAGTTCACAAAAGGTAACACAAAGAGTTAAATCGCCTCCTCCAAGTGCCGTGGCTCCGTCCATAATGTCATATAGTCAAGACCTATGCACCACGGGAGCTAGTTCGGCGGTCCAAACTCAGTTTTTTGGCGTATCATCTGGTCGAAGTGTACGAGATCCTAATTGCGAACGTTTAAAACTTAGCAAAGGCCTATACGATATGGGGATGAAAGTAGCAGCTGTTGCTTTACTCTGTGAGGATTCTCGTGTATGGCGTTCGATGATGCAAGCCGGCAGTCCCTGCCCGTATAAAGGTAAGATAGGTGAAGAAGCTCGTATAGCCTGGGAGCAAAATCCACATGAAAGACCAGACTGGGAAGAGGTAAAGAAAGAACTTACCGGGTATGAAATAAAAGCATATCGTAAAGGTGACTTCTGTAAAAAATATCCTAAGCACAAAATATGTTCAGGCTAATTACATTATTATTTTTAACGACATCTGCCTGGGCAACTGACCCAGTTTTTACTGTTGGTACAGAAAGCATAATAAATATACAAAGCTCAGGCACAGCTCTTAACCTTGGCGACGATTCAATGAGCGGGATGAAAGATATTGGTTTTGATTTTACTTTCTATGACCAAACCTTTGATCAAGTAAATATATCTATGAATGGTTTTTTTACTTTTCAAGATAACTTTTCGGTATCTAGACAAAGAAATTATATGTCAGAAACACTACCAGCAAGTTCATTTAATTACAGCGTTTTTCCAATGTGGACTGATTTAATTAACAGAAACGGCACTCAAAATCCTTATATTCAGACATTTGGTAATACATCTGATACAGACCAATACTTTGTTATTGGATGGTACAACGCAAAAGAATACAGCAACCAACTGCAAAACACTTTTGAGGCTATTTTGTATGAAGGTACAAATCAAATTGAGTTCAGATACGATAAGATACAAATTCGTACACACGATATTACCATAGGCGTTCAAGGTAATAATCAAGCAACAACCTACTTACGATATGAAGACACTAATGCAAAACAATACATGCAAACAGATGACTTTAGTATTACTACCGCAGAAGTTGTAGATGAGTCTTTTAGCAATCTTTCTTCTGAATGTTTAGTTAATTCTTCTTACTCAGACCTTTGTGATGTGTATGACTTAACAAATGATTTTGAGGATGATGACTTTCTTTATGGTGTGGATGAAGATATAATATTTGGGTATGACCAAGACGAAACGATATACGGATTTAATGACCAAGAAGATCAATTTACTTTCACCACTACAACTACTTTTGAAGATGGTGGTTTTGGGGGTGATGATGATTATAGTTACGATGACACTATTATCATTTATGATATTGAACTTGATCAAGAGTACGAATTAGAAAATGATCCATTATTTATACATATTGACAGCGAGTACGATATTGAGTTTGTTGATGCTCTCCCTAACTTGGAAGAAATAGAAATAATAGAGCTACCTCAAGACATTGAAATCATTGAAAATTTTGAAGTTTTTGAAGAAAGAATAGAAGAAGACTTTTTAGTTTTTGTAGAGGAGATAGCTGAAGAAGAATTTTTTGATGAGGAAGAAGCAATAGAGGAAGAAGAAGAGGCCTTAGACGAATCTATTGATGAAATAACTCCTGAAGAAATAGACGAAGAAATACAAGAGTCACCTGAAAGAAGAGATGTAAGACGTAATGTTAGAACAGTTAACGCTAGTATAAATGACGTTGTGTCGTCTATTGTAGCTGGTAGTTATTCTGCATCGAATAATGGTTCTAATTCTCAAATATCTAATTCAACTGTTGATGCTTCTAATGTAAACGTAGGGAACGTTAGTTCACCTACTGTTTCTAATCGTATTGCTACTGCCCAAGTAGAAACTAATAATGTATTACAATCTATTGAGATTATGCCTATGCCTTCTATGGATAATACCCCGTCTATGGTGATGGCTGAGGTGCAAGTAACTACTATGGAGAACCAAATACAAAGTGTTACATCGTCTGTAATGACTTCTTCTGAAGCTGATCAAATTGCAGAAGATATTGTAAGTCAAAATATACAGTCTCAGCAGGAAGAAAACGAAAGAAGTCAAAGCGAGTCTGGTGAGTACAATGCACAAGGACAAGCTAACTTGCTTGCTTATATGGGTTACTCTGCTGGATTTGATACTTATCAAAGTATGAATATACCTGATAGTTCTAGTTGGTATGAGCCAAGAACTATATATGCAAGTGTAGTTTTAGATGATAATGTAAACAATTATTACGGCCTAGTTAATACAAATTTAGATCAACAATCTAATATAATAGGCACACAAAATATGGAGTTTTTTAGATGACCGAAGAAGTTAAGGTAGTAGAAGTAGAAAGAAAATCTTGGTACAACGACGCTGAGGGTTTTGATAAGTGGAGAGTTTTTCCACGCATACTAATAACATTGTATGGTGTAATGTTCTATAAAACTTGTAGTTGGTTTATGACGTTACCAGATCCTACTAATGCTCAATCAGCTTTTGTATCAGTAATTGTAGGTGCGGGTGCAGCCTGGTTTGGTTTATATGTAGGTAAGAAATAATGTATATAATAAAAAGATTTATATTAAAAACAGATAGAGTCTTAGGATGGCTTACTTGTTTTTTTATAATAGCAGGTGTTTTTAGACATTGGTAAATTAAGGAGAATAATATGAAAAATATAATGGGAAAATTACAACAGTACATAACCATAGTGGGTATTATAACCGCCATCGGCGGGGGCTTCTACACGTGGGGACAGTTTAATTTACGACTTGATAATATAGAAAAAAAGAAAGTTAAGTCTGTAAACATTGCACCCTTACAGGAGTCTATTGCTACATTAAGTACTAAAGTAGATAGTCTTGAAAAAAGATTAGATAGAACAGAAAGCCGAGTAGATAGCGTTGGCAATAATGACAACCCTCTAGCTAGGTAACCTTACCTACTTTTAACTCTCCAAAGCCATGAGCAAATGGTCCATCAGGTACATCTAAGTATTTAGCTTGACCTGTGTTTTCTTTAAGTCTTGCACGAACTATTTTTCTGTCGTCAATAAGTTCTGATACATATCTTCTAAATGTACTTTGGGATACGTTCTTTAACTCTGGAGGAAGCTCTCCTTCACGAGCTACAAAACCATCTTCTCCTGTAACTGTAAACGGATTGCCATTTCTTGCAGCTTCTCTTATAACGTAGATAACACTGCGTAGTCTTACTACTTTATCCTCTTCGTCTACTACAGATATATCTTGTGATGTACCTTCTAGTAATCCCGACTCGTCGTTACGAACAAATATTCTAACTTCTCGGTTAACAGGACCATTTGATTTAACAACGGCTCCGTATATAACTTTATTTCTTTTAAATGTTTCTTCTACTTTAACACACACTGTCTTAGCCTCAGACTCAGGAGCGGGCCATAAAGCCATGGCAAAACGACTGCCGTCTACAAGAGCTGATGTACCTCTAATTAAATTACGAGCGTGTTCTGGGGTGCGAACAGGATACTTGATGTCTATCTTAGTCATATGATGGACCATCAGAAACGTAGCGTTTGTTCTTGTCGCTAAGCTTGCAAAGTATCCTGTTACAAAAGCACCGTGAGATGGGTCTGCATTGATGTCTGCTAGAATAAAACTAGCAAGAGGATCAATGACAACGAGAGCCAAATTATCCATTTGCATGATTTGTCGTTCAATCTGTTTCCACTCATCCGTAATAACAGGTCGACCATTTTGGATTGCAACGATAGGTACCACGCCGCCGTGGTCCGGGAAAGGGATAATGTGTAAGTCACACCCTGTTTCCCTAAATCTATGCCCGTTTTTATCCAACTTTTCAATACGTCTATGTATTTCATCTTTTTCATCCTCTGCTGTTAAGATAACGACATTGCCGTTATCAAGTAATGTAGCATCAAAAGCTTTGTCAATTCCGACATTGCCGTATGCTATCTTCATGCCCAAGTCGAGAGTCAAAATTCCTTTACCTGTGTCACCAGAAGCAGCAAGTATACCTGCAACTCCTTTAGGTAAAGTAGACTCCAACAAATATTCATAAGCTGGGGCTTTGCCTTGAACTAAATTTTTAACAGATAAAGAGTTATTTAACAAATTAATAGGAGCTGTGCCCTCAGTGTTTAATACCTCGTTAATGTCAAAATTTTCTTCTATTGCATCAGCGACATCCCAACCTCTTGGTTTTTGGTCTGGAATATCAACGACTTTAATTGATGCACATTTGTTGTTTAGAAAGTGAGAGAGCTTCGTAGCGTACTTTTTTCCCGCTTCGTCATTGTCTGGCCATATAATTAAATTCTTGCCCTCTAAGACGCTCCAATCCGTTTTCTCCATAGAGGTGTTTGAACCACCCATCGCACTCGCTGATGGAATGTTCTTCGATGTTAGTGCGTCTACACACTTCTCTCCTTCTACAAAGACTACAGTGTCTTCGTTTACTATCTTTGGAATGTTGTACAGAGGTCTAACAGTTGGCATTTTGTACTCGCCTGTTGTTAGCCTAGGTCTAAAAGTTTTGTCTCCGTTGTCATACTCAATACGAAGTACACTACATAATAAGTTATTATCCCTATCAAGGTACTTGTGTTCTATAACTTTTTCTTGCTTGGGTTCTGGTTTATATACCGGCTCCGCAGGAGCCACATAAGTATGCTGTAATGGTATACCAAATCTTTCTGATATTTCTTTTACAGAGTCTTGAAATGAAATATTTTGAGAGTAAGACCATACATCAATAAAATCACTGAATGAATTACCGCCGTTAAACTCACTACCTAGTCCGTCTTTATCTAAATTAAAAGAGCATGAGTCTCCTGGAGATC
>Ga0209308_10000191_pt1 | contig 59088 bp, 41 predicted proteins | sample COGITO_mtgs_1204_3_FD_184806 | JGI IMG/M metagenome (GOLD analysis project Ga0209308, IMG submission 184806) | Pelagic marine microbial communities from North Sea - COGITO_mtgs_120405 (SPAdes) (version 2) | ecosystem: Environmental > Aquatic > Marine > Epipelagic ... | reverse complement strand
CCCCGAGGGTCGCTGGTCACTAATCTTGCGGCTCCACATGGACTGTATTGGGCAGGCACAGTCTTGATATTTAAAGGGATATTCTCAGGGTATCACACCAAGGGTTATTCTATTTATACTATACCGACTAAGCCAGGATCCAGTGGTTCACCAATTCTAAACTCCGATAACAAACTCATAGGAGTTATTTTCGCAGGCTACCGAATGATTGAAAATGTGGGACTTTCTTCTCCACTGGTGGCTATAAAAGTATTCTTGAAAAAATCTATTGCCATGGGCGAGATGACATTGTGGGAAAAAAATAATATTCCATCTCCCAATACCCAAATAGACAAAGTGTGGATAGAACAAATGAAATCTAAACTTAATAAAGTTTTTGGAAAATAGAGAGAGATAAAAAATGTCTGAATTAAACTTTTTTGATGCCCCACGGGCTCTAGACTGGAATCAAACCGCTATTGGATCAGCGAGGTTTACCTTGTCGGAAAGTCCATCGGGTGCTCCGATTTATGTTCCTTCCGGGAGCGTCGGTAATGCGACTCTTGTTCACACTTTCCCAGTTAATACAAATGCTATTGAGGAAGTTTATTTATATGTTTCAAATTATTCCCAATCTAACTTGAATTTATCAATGTCTTTCGCCACAAGTTCAGCAGGTGCATTTGACCTGACTTCTGTGGGTGGAAATAAAATTATAACAGCCGTCACAGCCCAGAACGGACCTATCTTCTGTTATCCCGGTGTGCCCCATAAAAGCACAGATATAGATAATCCACTTAAACTGTATGTCACGACTGGGACCAACAGTTCTATGAATGTATTTGGATACGTATTAAGGTACTATCCCAAAGAAAATACACAGCCAAGTTTGGGCTACTCTCCCGAATGAGAGAATATAGTGCTAGGCGGCTCCTAGGGGCTATTAATAACTCTATGGGTGGCTTTGTTTCAGGAAGCGGCGGCTCAGGTGGCGGAGGGTCGTCACTCACTATCACCAATAATGTAGATGGATACATTCTAAAGGCTACAGGCGAGTCTAATCGTATCGAGGGTATTCCGACGTTTACTCATAATTCCACAACAAACGCCATTAGTGCTAGTAGTGATTTGTACATTACCGGCTCTAACAACTATTTATATTTACATGGCTACAATGAAACCGGACAAGCAGTGCGATTCAAGGTGGCGATAAGCGGTAGCCTATTCCAAGTTGCAGAGGAAACATAATATGCTCAGAAAAATAGCAAAACAATTTTTACTCAATGAACAATTCAGGATTGACCCCTCTGCTTCGATTCAAGCATTATCGGATATTGTCTCCTCGATCAGGGTAACAAATAAAAGGGATAACAATCGTTTAAACCTTGCAAAAGAGCATATTCGTGGTATAAGAAGACATATGAAATCTTTAAATGAGCAAGTCAATTCCCTAGAAGAACAATTAAGAGTATTGAACGAGGACAAATAAATGGGTGGTGTTGCTGGACATATGTCTCATCTCTATGATAATAGGGATCTTACTTTCCAAAAAATGAAAGAAATTTTAGAGGCTGCCTCCGAGGGTGACCTAGATGCAGAAGAAAAGGTAGACGGGCAAAACCTGTTCTTATCTTATTCTCTAAAAGACAACGAAGCCAGATCTGCTCGCAATAAAGGAAACCTAAAAGAGGGCGGAATGAATGCGACTGAGTTAGCGCATAAGTTTGCCGGCAGAGGTGTTCTTGCTGATGCCTTTAATGAAGGTTTTTCGGTATTTGAGAAAGCCGTAAACTCATTATCCGACCAAGAAAAATTAGCAATTTTTGGACCGGATGCAAATATCTGGTATAACGCCGAGATCATGGATCCCCGTAGTCCTAATGTTATCAACTATGACTCCCAGGTTTTAAAAATTCATGATGCAGGTCATTTTGAATTTGATAGGGAAACAGGAAAGAAGCACAGAGAAAATGTAGGAAAAAATCTACAAATCCTAGACTCGAAAATTGAACAACTTCAGGATTCTACTTCAGAGGAAGATTTTGATTTTGTTCGAAGAGCAGTCACGACACTGGAGAAACTAGACAATGAAGTTCCCCTTCAGCGTGCAGTTTCTCAGATTAACTCTGCAATTCATGCGGAAAATCTAAATGATGACGCTACAATGGGGGAGTATCTCTATCAAAGAGTTCTAAATGGTATTGATACTGATCTTCCAGTTGAGTTAAAGGAAGAGATCACAAAATATCTTCTTAACCTGCCTGGTAAACTAAACCTTCGGGTAATCAAAAAAGGACTAAGTAAAGAAAACCTTGCTGATTTAGTCGGTATTATTAATAATAAGAAGTCTATCTTACAACAAGCCGTATACCCGATAGAAAAAGCCATTCATGATTTTACGGTAGAGGTTCTCAAGGGAATCCAAAGTCGTTTTATTGTAGATAGTGGGTCAGAGATTACTCGCTTACAAACAGAGTTGGCCACAGCAGTTAGGGCTATTACAGAGAAGGGTGCTGAAGATCCCGAAACTATGGAGATCATGCAGCAACACCTAAACAAAATAGGCGATATGACGAATATCAATACACCAGTCGAGGGTGTGGTGTTTGATTATGATGGTCACACATATAAGTTTACTGGCAACTTTGCTCCTTTGAATCAGATCCTTGGGATGTTCAAGTATGGACGGTCTCCCAAACTAAAAAAAGAGAGTAAAGAAAATAATAATTTACTGGAAAGAGATTCTGCACCAAATCTTAAACGAGAAAAGGCTGAGAAGTTTGTCTTATCGTTGCCCAAATTTACGCCCTCAGAGGCTTGGGGCGATCCTGAATCGATGGAAAGAAAGCAAATTCAAAAAATCTTTGATACTGTCGGTGGTGGTGCAACTATTGAGGAAAAACTAAATTTCCTCAATGATTCTATTACTAATCCGAAAGGAGGAATTACCTCCACGACTCGTATCATCAGTACGCTTATCTTGATGGAGTCATTGTGCGCAGTTATTCGTAGTTTTAATGCTGCCTCCGCAGGGTTTGTGTTTGAAGGATTTTTGGCTGCTTTATTTCGTGGAGCCCAGGAAGCCGAAGTAAGTGAGAAGGGTAACTTACCTATCCAAGACTTGATTGCCTTTTCAGAGTTAGGAGAAGAAGGTGAATATTCAGTCCCTATTAGTTTGAAACTCCTTAACCAAACCACCAATATCGAAGGTAGTTATACTAATCTGATTGATGCTTTGGATGAATTTGGACACATGGTTTATATTGTCGCTCGCAAAAGCGATGACAAAAAACATATTGTTTTAGAGAAGTTTTCATTTACTAGAGATAATTTTGTCGATGCGATAAGTTTGACGGCTAAAGGGGGTCGATCTAAGGAACAGAACCTCTTTATGCTCCCTGGGTACAATACAGTTGAAAAAAGCCTGAACATGCTTAACTCGATCCAAGGTGATAGCAATTGGGATCAAAAATATGAACTCCTTAAGCAAACTGCTGGATATCGTAATCGAAAGAAGGCTGCTGATGCACCTGACGACAAAGTAACAGTTTCAGACGAGATGCCCGATGGACCTGATGTGGAATCAGAGGAAAATCCTCCAGCAACTAAAGAAAATCCTCCAGCAACTAAAGAAAATCCTCCAGTAACTAAAGAAAAACCGGGGTTTGAAGATAAACTTGCAGCACTTCGCAGTAAAAGAGCGTCGATGAAAAAAGGCAGGCGTACTGAAAATATTATCCTAACGGTCGATGCAAATCGTCAATTGCTGAAAGAAGAACTCCTTTTAGAATCTTCTCAAACACAATGGGCGATCAGTCCTGCACAATTAAAATCCATTAAAACAATGGTAGACTATGACAAATTGGGGCAATTGCCAATTTCCACAGAGGCTGTCATTGATGTGGCTGAAGGGTATATCGACCTCTTGCACGATGAACTAGGGACAATATTCCAAGCAACGGCGAATCTATCCGAAAATATTAATGAGTACTTTACATACCAGGATCGTAGTGACGCAATTTCTTCAGGAAACGAGGCAATTAATAATGCTAATACTGTTTCAGAAGAGATGGCGGGACAACTGGAGGATAAAGATCCAGCCAATGTTAAGGAGTCTCTCATAAAAGAGCAAAAATCTCGTCGAATTGCGCTGTTTCCTGGCAAGTTCAAGCCACCACACAGAGGTCATCTAGAGGCTATTACCAACATTGCAGACCGTAGTGATGTAGATGAGGTAAGAATTTTAATTTCTCCCCGAGATTACCCTGAGGTCTCTGCCAAACAGTCTTTGGCTATCTGGAACAAATATCTTGAAAGTGCTCCCAACAACATAGGGGTTGAGATTGCTGATTATGTAAGTCCTGTGACTGCTACTTATGAATTCCTCTCAGATCCTACCGAGACTCAACCAGGGGACACTGTACTCTTAGTGAAAAGCAGTAAAGATGAAGAATCAGGGGATTCTCGTTTTAAAGGCGCTAAATCCTGGGCAGAGAGAAAAAACCCAGGCATTTCTGTTGAAGAGATCGTTGAGGATCCAATTGTAGACCCCGCAGGTATTGCCTATAGTGCTGAGGATATTCGTAAACTGATCTCTAGTGATAAAAAAGAAGAGTTTACATCTTACCTTCCATCCAGTGTGGATGCTGATCAGATTTGGTCCATTGTAAAGCCTACTAGTGACTTAGATAGGGAAATTGATGATGTAGTTGATGAAATATCTACAATGGGTGGGGGTGCCGTAAGTGGATTTGCTGGAGGCTTTGGTCCTCCTAACACTTATAACCCTTATCAAAAACGTAATACAACCAAGCGTCCTAAAGTTAAAAGGGCAAAAAGACAAAGAAGAAGATAATTAGGATACTATGACTACTATAAATCGAGAAGACTTAATCGCTGAGCAGATCATACGGGACCATGTACGTAAACGGCTCTTGGAAAAAATAAACCAACAAGAATTATTGGAATCCAAAGTTAGAACTGTGGTACGTCGATTAATTCTTGAGGCTGAGACCGGGACAGAAGAACCTAGTACTTACACTGGGATTAATGTTCTTGCTGATCTTTTGAAAAATATTATTCCTACACTGAGTGATGATTATAAGATGCTCACTACATCTGAAGAGCAAAGACAATCTTTCCGTAATCACATTGTTCATGCAGTTAAGAATACGCTAGTACCTATTGAAATCAGCCAAGACGCTGAAAAACTGGGTACAGGAACCTCTGCCAACGTAGAGGTTGAAAATCTGGAATATGACATTGACTTAGATTCTCTCCGAGAAAAGATGGTTATCGATTTAGAAAACGATGAAGATAACTCTAAGGCAGAAACTGAATTTATTGATATTGAAAAAGAAGAAACACCAGCGGAAGAGGCCTTCATTGAACTTGATGATCAAAATGAAACTGGAAGAAACTTCGCTGCTGATTCTTTTAAACGGGTAGAAAAACAAATAGTTGATGCTTACGATATGCTAGCAGATGACCAGGATCGAGACTTGTTCTATGATTATCTAATCACAAATCTTCTACTCTATTTCGACAAGTTCGAAGCAGAACTCCAGAATGAGTTGCCCTCTGTTTCCACTGCACAGTACGAAAAAGAAAAAAGTTCAGAAGATAGCCTAGATCTAGAGGATGAGAGCGAAGAAGAGCTTGATCTAGATTTAGAACTATAAAATAAAACTTAACACTTTTTTTATTACTATTATACTGCTATTGTCAGCTTTTAAAACTTTGCTTGCTTTGACAGCCAATGCTAGCATTTAAATAACTTGACAACTATTGCGTATTATTGTATAGTATTTATGTTAATGGGGGTAACCGGTATCGACTGATGGGGAAGTAGAAAAGGTGCAAGGGTGAGGGAAGCGTGGCTCACTAAAAACGCTTAAACTTTTAATCGCAAATGACGATTTTAACATGGAGATGGCGGCTTAATAACCTGACCACTCTTGAGGCGACGGCAGCCAATAAACAGAAAGCCGTATTAGGTAGTCCCAAGTGCTTTTGATTGTTTTAGCCGCAATAAAACGATCTAGTCAAGTTGTCTGTCCGACGATAAATACAGACACAACCTTGTGAATGACCTTTCTGTGGAACTAGACAAGACGGGAGTTCGATTCTCCCTACCTCCACCAGCCGCCTTCGGGCGGCTTTTTGTTTTTCGGGAATCTATTTACTATGATACAAAAAAGGTTGTAAAATTGACAAAAACTTTAATATTAGATACAAACGTTTATTTAACTGAGGCTCAGTCTCTATTTTCTTTCGGCAAATCTGACATCGCTATACCTACGGTTGTCCTAGACGAGATAGATAAACATAAACACAGACAAGATACAGCCGGCTTAAATGCACGAACCATGAATCGTGTTTTAGACAAGTTAAGGCACAAGGGCAGTCTCTCCAAGGGCGTTCCTTTAGGTTCTGGCAAGGGAAGAGTCTTCGCTGCACACTATGATCCAAGATATATGCCACCAGGGATGGAGGTAACAGATTCCGACAATAAAATAATTGCTATAGCCTTGCGTTTGTCTTACGAGGGTCGAGATGTAGCAGTCATATCTCGTGATCTAAATATGAGGGTAAAGTGCGACTCTTTTGGAATATCTTGTCATGATTACCAACCTCAGCAAATAGTCAAGTCAGTAGATAATATATTTGACGGATCTTGTGAAATTTTAGTTCCCGATAGTCAGATTGACTTATTTTACGAAAACAAAGAAATTATTTTACCCGAGCAGAAAAAAATGCTCTACCCGAATCAGTATATCCTTCTAAAGTCTGAATCAGATCCAAAGAAAACTGCGATCTCTCGATTTTTAAAGGAAGGCGAGCCTTTACGCCGGGTGTATACTTATAATGACATATGGGGATTAAGTGCAAAAAACAAAGAACAGAAATACGCTATGGATCTCTTGTTTGATAACAATATTCACATTATGTCTCTGACAGGACCGGCCGGTACAGGCAAGACTCTAATCGCTGCCGCTTGTGGGCTGGAACAAGTGTTGCACTCTACGAAATCTCAGGGTGGTTATGATAAATTAATTATTACACGACCGGTACAACCCATGGGAAGAGATATCGGCTTCCTCCCTGGTACTTTGGAAGAGAAGATGATGCCCTGGATTGCCCCTTTGCGGGATAATCTAGAATTTCTATATGGTGATAAAACCGCTTTAGATATGCACATGGAGCAAGGAGTCATTGAAATAGAGGCTATGACCTATATCCGAGGACGTTCTATCTCAAATGCTTTTATGATTGTGGACGAGGCTCAGAATTTAACAACTCACGAACTAAAGACTATAATAACACGAGTGGGACATGGAACGAAACTAGTGTTAACCGGCGATGTTCAGCAGATTGATAATTCTTATGTTGACTCAGTATCCAATGGACTTACTCATGCTGTTGAAAAATTCAAACAATATGATATTTCAGGACATGTAACCCTTTACAAAGGGGAACGTTCAAAATTAGCAACCTTAGCAGCAGAGATATTATGAGCATAAGAGATTATATCCTAGAGTCTAAAGACAGTAATACTAATCATTTCCGAATCCATGGGATAGATGTGGTTGAGGTAGATCCGCTTCCCCCTACAATTGAATTACCTCAGTTAATGAACCAGATAAAAGATGTTTTACCAGAACATTTCTTTAGAGGATTAGACAAGATTGCAATCAAGCATCTGGAAGAATTTAACGAGCGTCACATTACCGCTGTGTATAAGGACAACTCTATCTATATCACCAATCAGCAAAAAAATGTCAAAGACTTAATTGACGATATTATCCACGAATTTGCACATCATGTTGAAACTCTACTAACTGATGAAATTTATGGGTCGGGTGTAGTTGCTAGGGAATTCAAGAAAAAAAGATTCCAGTTAAAGTTTGAACTAGAGTCGGAAGGCTACTGGACAAAGGACTACGACTTTGACAATATCGAGTATGACTCAGATTTTGACACCTTTCTTTACAAGCGAGTCGGGAGAAACATGTTAAGGATGGCAACTACTGGAATTTTTATTCGACCTTACGCTGCTATTTCCCTCCGAGAATATTTTGCAACTGGTTTTGAAGCCTATTACATGGGCAAAAAGAACAAACTTGACAAAATCAGTCCTGTGTTGTATGATACTATAGATGAAATTCACCATCTACTAGAATAGAAAGTGACACATTGGCTGGAAAACATATTTCCTACTCGGAGTGGAAGAACTGGCACATTTGCCCACACTACCACAAACTCACCTATATTGATAAAGTAACTCAGTTCGAAGGTAACATTTATACTGCCTTTGGGAAAGCAATCCACACGGTTTGTGAATATACTTTGACTTCCCCAGAAAAGTACAGGGAAACAGGCGCTATTGATGCGCTAGTTAAAGAGCAGTTCTTGAAAGAACTTAAGGCTCTGCCTAGTGATGCCCAACAAGATGCTAAAGCCAATTTTAAACTCAAAGAGTGGCTTGTAAGTGGTTTGGAAATCGTCCCTGACCTTTACCGCTGCCTAACTGAGAAGTTCGGCAAGTTAGGCGAGGACTGGGAAGTTCTCAAAGCAGAAGAGCAACTCTATGTGCCCATCACCGAATTCACGGAAGCAGAAAAAAAGTTCAAAGGCTTTATTGACCTTGTAGTTTACTCCAAAAAGGATGAAAAGATTCATCTGATTGATTGGAAGACCTGTTCGTGGGGATGGAAGCGTGAAAAGAAGAGCGATACTATCCTGGCTTACCAACTGGTTTTCTATAAACATTTTTATGCCCGTAAATATGAGGTTGACCCAAAAGATGTTGACTGCCACTTCGTTCTCTTGAAGCGTACTGCTAAGGCTGGCAAGAAGGCAGAGTTTGTCAGAGTGACGGCAGCGAAAAAAAGAACGACAGATGCTCTTAACGCTTTGACTAAAGCACTGCATAATATCAACAAAGAAAATTATATCAAAAACCGTACTGCATGTACAAACTGTAAAGATCGCTTCGGCACTTGTGAGTTTTATCAGACGGAACACTGTTCGTAGGAGGACATACTGTTGGCAGATAAGAAAATTAAAGTATTAACTATTAGTGACCACCCTTTGTTACCATCAGGAGTGGGCACTCAAACAAAATATGTGATTGATGCTTTGGTAGATTCTGGAAAGTTTCAAGTAGTGTCATTGGGGGGTGCCGTCAAACATGAGGTGTTTGACCCTATTAAGCCTCGTGAAGATTGGGTTATTTTTCCTGTAGATGGTTATGGTACACAACAAGACGTAATACAGCATATTAATCAGTTTCAGCCTGATATTTTGTATTTTATGACCGACCCTCGCTTCTATGAGTGGTTGTGGATGATTGAAGATAGTATTCGCCCTAATGTTCCTATGATCTATTATCACGTGTGGGATAATTACCCCTATCCTCAGTACAATAAGGCGTCCTATGACTCTAACGATTTCATTGCTACAATCTCGAAGGTAACAAGCGATATTGTGCAAACAGTCTCTCCAGATGTTGAGGAGGAGTATGTCCCTCACGCCGTTGACTCTTCGGTTTTTCAATCACTCCCTGAAGACATTGTTTTGCAAAATCGCAACAATATCGTCCCTGGTAAAGAATTTGTTTGTTTTTGGAATAATCGAAATGCTCGCCGAAAACAATCTGGAACACTTGTTCATTGGTGGAAGGACTTCCTAGATCAAGAGCATATTGATGAATCTACGGCATCATTGGTCATGCACACAAGTCTACAGGACCCCCACGGGCAACCGCTTCATCACCTGGCTGAAATTCTTAAATTAAATGATGACCATGATAAGCAAATTGTATTCTCTACCGAGAAGGTAGCCCCCCCGCAATTGGCCGCCCTATACAACTTAGCAGACTGTACTATTAATATTGCTGATGCAGAAGGTTTTGGTCTTGCTACGCTTGAATCTCTTTCTTGTGAAACTCCGATTATCGTAACGATGACTGGTGGATTACAAGAACAAGTTACAGATGGTGAAAACTGGTTTGGTGTAGGGTTAGAGCCTGCCTCTAAGGTGGTCATTGGATCACAGCAGGTACCTTATATTCACGAGGACCGTGTGTCTAGAGAAGACTTCCTAGCCGCCCTCAATAAGATGTATGCAATGTCTAAGGAAGAACGTGAGGATTTAGGCAAAAAAGGCAGACAACACGTAGAGAAGAATTATAATTTCACTAAATTTAATGAGCAATGGGTATCAATCATGGAGAGAGTCCACAGAGATATGGGATCATGGGACAACCGCAAAGGCTACACTGCATGGAAAATGGAGACACTTTAATGAGTAAGAAAAAAGTATTATTAATCGGACCATTCGTCAACATCAGCGGGTATAGTGATCATGCACGGCTAATGGCAGATGCTCTTTTAGCGCAAGAAGATAAATTCGAAGTTTATATGCTCTGCACTCAATGGGCTCGATCCAGTTCTGACTCCCGTTTCGGCGCTCGATATGAATCAATTCTCCGTAAAACTCATCAGTATATGAATGAGTTGAATCAAGCGCAAACCCCGATAAACACTGTTTTTGACTGTAGTTTACAAGTAAGACCACCTAATGAATTTGAAAAGATTACAAATTATGACATAGGGGTCACTGCTGCCTTGGAGACTACCAAGGCTCCTACTGAGTGGATTGATAAGTGCAATATGATGAGTAAACTACTTGTAGTCTCTTCTCATTCTAAAAAGAATCTGGAAAACGCTAAAGATCCTCAAACAGGTCAGACTATTACTACACCTATCGATGTAATCCCTTTTTACAATACGATTACCGAACCAGAAGATCACTTCTCTGCCTATAATGAGATTGATACTTCTCTGAATTTTTTGACTGTTTCCCAATTGGCACCTCGTAAGAATTTTTATAATCTAGTCAAATGGTTTTGCGAAGAATTTAAAGACAATGAAGATGTTGGACTGATCGTCAAAATGCATCACATGAACAATAGCACCTTAGATCGCCATTACGTTCGAAACAGAGTCCAACAGATTCTAATGGAAACAGGACTATCCGATAAGAAGTGTAAAATTCATTTACTCCATGGAAACTTAAGCGAAAAAGAAATGAGATCTTTATATCAAAAAGATTTCATCAAAGGTTATATCACCACAACGCATGGAGAAGGCTTTGGTGTTCCTTTGTTTAACGCTGTTTGTGCGGATATCCCAGTTCTAGCGCCGGCTTGGTCAGGACATTTAGACTTTCTAAGTGCTCCTTATACCAACGAGACGAGCGGAAAATCTAAGGTAAAGAATTTATTTCTTAAGGCGAAGTTCAACATTGAGCCAGTCAAGGAAAAACATTTAATGCCTGGCTTGATCACCAAGGAGTGCGAATGGTGTTATGTGGAGGAGGATTCCTTCAAAAAGAATTTACAATCTCTATTAAAGTCACAACCACTTCATCAGAAGAATGCTGAAGTATTAGGAGAGCACATTCGCACTACCTTTTCTAAAGATAATGTATTTGAAAAGTGTGTCAACTCTTTGAACGATGTACCAGTGAGCGCCGCACCTACTAAGACTTTTGAAATTGAAGTTAATAATATGTTTGATGCTATTTCTGGAAACAAATGATAGTCTTCGTATCTGATATTTTTGCAGAAGATTATGTTGGAGGAGCAGAACTTACTACTGAGGGTATCATAACAGGGACAGACCTGCCTTTGATCAGGGTCAGATCTCAGCAAGTTAATCCCCAGGTAATCGAGGCGCTCAAAGATCGTTACTGGGTATTCGGAAACTTCTCAGGCTTAAGCCCTAATCTTATCCTAGAGTGCACACAGAAATTAACGTACTCAATTATTGAGTATGATTATAAATTTTGTAAATTTCGCCTACCTGAAAAACATGTTGCTGCTGAGGGTGTCTGCAATTGTCACCAAGAGATGCAGGGAAAACTAATATCCCTATTTTATCACCATGCGCAGAGTTTATGGTTTATGTCCGCCGCTCAGATGAATATTTATTTAGAGCACTTTCCTTTTCTGCAAAAAGACACTACTGAAGTTTTAAGTTCTATCTTCGATCCAAGCGCATTGGATACTTTTTCCCGGCTTAAGTCTAGTAAGAAAAGTAATAAGTGGCTTATACAGGATTCTGATTCTTGGGTTAAGGGAACCGAAGATGCGATCAAGTATGCCAAAGATAATGGCTTGCCCTACGAAACCTTCAAAGGAATTTCCTACGAAGAAATGTTAGCCAAATTCTCTACGTCTAAAGGTTTTATATTTCTTCCACGTGGTGGGGATACTTGCCCTCGCACAGTGATCGAGGCTAAGATGCTTGGGTGCGAATTGGTCTTAAATGACAATGTTCAGCACAAAGATGAAGAATGGTTTTCTGGCACCGTCGAGGACAGTCACTCTTACCTGTCAGGACGAGTAAAGTATTTTTGGAATCGTAACCACGAACATATGCCATATAATATTCCTGGACCCACTGGGAAGGCAGAGTCTACACATTTTAAGATTATTGTCCCATCTTACAATTGTGAAGAGTGGATCGACAGAACCATTCGAAGCATAAGAGATCAAGAGTATAAGAACTATGAATGTGTTATTATCGACGATATATCTACTGATGGAACATGGAACAAGATCCAGGATCAAAAATTAGGGAAAAAATTTATTACCATCAAAAATAATGTTAAGAAGTATGCGTTACGTAATATCCACGACGCCCTAGAGAAGATACAGTCAGATCCTCAAGATGTAGTTGTATTGTTAGATGGCGACGACTGGTTCTCTAATGAACATACTCTCAGTACTTTGAATAAATATTACCAGTCAGATAACTGTTTTATGACTTTTGGTAGTTTTGTCCGTTTCCCAGACGGACACCTGGGTCTTGAGTCTAGTGAATATTCGCCTGAGGTTGTTTCCAGCGCATCTTTCCGCCAAGACGATTGGCGTGCATCTCACTTGAAAACTTATCGAATGTTTCTTTGGGACCAGTTAGATAAAAAAGACCTTCAAGACGAAGCCGGCAACTTTTATGAAAGTTGTTATGATCAGGCAATTATGTTACCTCTTCTAGAGATGTCTCAAGATAGAATAAAATACATCCCAGAAATATTGTGTGTTTATAACATTGGGAATCCTAATGCGGTCAATAAGTTAAAGGTCCAAAAGCAGTATGATACCATGCAAGAGATCAGAGGGAAAAAACCATACCAGAGGATTAATAGTGAAAATCTATTTTGATAATGTAAACTTTCAGTCAAATTCAGGACCTAACTCATTTGGAAAAAAGTTAGCAGAGTCTTTTGTAGATAATGGACATGAGATCTCTCATGTGGATCCGGATGTTCAATTGTCCTTCATCCAGTCCAATATTCGGGTAGCCCCTATGGTTCTTCGCCTAGATGGAATTTATTTTAACTCAGAGCAAGACTGGAATGCTTTAAATGCACCAATCCAAAAAGCCTACCAAGAAGCCGCTGGCGTAATTTTCCAATCTAGTTTCAACAGGACATTAACAGAAAGATACTTTGGGACAAAAGAAAGTACAACAGTCATCCATAATGGAACAGATGTTTCTCTTATCGAGAAAATCTCTACCCTAGAACATCCGATTTTTGATAATTATGAGAATGTGTGGTGCTGCGCCTCATCATGGCGACCGCACAAAAGGTTGTCTGAAAACATTAGATATTTCTTGGAACACAGTTCGGAAGATGAGTGTTTGGTCGTGGCCGGACAAAATCCAGACTACCAAGCGAATCACCCTAGGGTATATTATGTTGGAAATTTAGACTGGGTTACTTTAATCTCACTATACAAGAAGTCTAAGTATTTTATTCATCTTGCACTTATGGATCATTGTCCTAACGTAGTGGTAGATGCCCGAGCCAGCGGCTGTCAAATAATTTGCGCCTCAAGCGGAGGAACTCCTGAAATCGCTGGAACTGATGCCATAGTCATTGAAGATATGGAGTGGGATCTACAGCCATTCCGACTCTACGACCCGCCACCTTTAGACTTTTCCAAGGTTCAGACATTAACAAAAGACATAAACCTTGATATTAATAGAGTAGCACATAAATATTTAAAATTTTTAGAAACTCATTCTAAATAACTCCAGGATAGATTACTATGAAGACCAGAAATTATGAAAATTATGAAGATTACATCAAACATCAATCTTCTAAAGACTCACAGACAGATCGCTATACAAAGCAGTCAGGACCCGAATGGCAACTAAGGCTCGACGGGTTTAAAAATGAATTCAGTAAGTTAAGTAACTATCTAACCCCAGAAAAAAAGTGTTTAGTGCTGGGCGCCGCCGCCGGAGAGAAAGTTATCGCCTTGAGAGAGCTGGGGATTGAGTCTGTCGTTGGCTTGGACTTAATTCCTCACGAGCCTTTGGTCCTAAAGGGTGATATGCATAATCTAGAATATGAAAATGATTCTTTTGATTTTGTCTATACAAACTCATTGGACCATTCCATTATGCCGGAAAAATTAATTAGTGAAGTAGAGAGAGTCCTTAGTCCAGGAGGGCTTTTTTATCTTCAGATACCTCTTGGACTGGAGAAGGATGATTTTACAGAGTTTGTAGTTCATAATCCAATTTACGATGTTCTGCCATTATTTGAAAAGAGTTACTGCGTCTTGATGCGCCCTCTTCCGGCAGGAGTCAATTTTGCAGACACAAATTTTGAACTAGTGTTCATGAAAGACGCTGATCTTACGAATATATATGAAACATACGGAAATCTTCATACTGTTGAGGTACCGACTGAGTATCAACAAATCTGGGATACTGTTAACCTACCAACTCAAAAACAAAAATTAGACTCTTCTAACATTATGGATGAGAGCCGCCGAAACAACATATTAACAACTTTATCTCGACGAGGATATTACCTTACCCGATTTGCAGAGCAGTATGGTGTTAAAAATATCGCAGAAGTTGGAACTGCACAAGGATGGCAGTTTTATTCTTTTGCAGAATATGTAAATACCGTAGGTGGGACCGTAACAACATGTGATATTCGTGATGTGCGAAATGAGACGTATAAAAAGAAATATCAAGACCAAGACAATATTTCTTTTGTGACAGGCACTAGTTCTGAAATGAGTGAAAAAATAGAAGATGTTGGGCTGTTTTATATCGATGGTTCTCATGATCAGGGCGCAGTTATTACAGATGTTGCAAATTTAAACAACCAACAGTCAGAAAATCCCATTTGGGTTTTTGATGATTTTGACACTCGTTTTGGGTGCTTCAATGATATTTATCAACTTGTGAGTGCTGGACTCCCCTTTAAAGTTTACCATGTTGGCGAGACAGGATCTGGTGCACCAAGCCACCAGGCAATTGTTAAGGGCCAGTTTAATATCCAACTCCGTGAAGAATAGGTAACAATCTATAATGAGAAAAATTTACTTAACGGCTTGTGTTGGTCTCGATCACGATATAGTCTTATTAGACCAATTTTGCAAACATTATAAATCTTTGGGAATCCCCTCAAAAAACTTCCTGCTAGTACTAAACACATCAGAAGAGGGAAACGTCTCGACTAATATTAAGTCAGGACTTAAGATACTCGACAATCATGGTATTGAACCCAAAGATATCTGGTGCACTCGTTATGAGAGCCAGGAAAAGTGGAGTAGAGTTCATACTTTGCTCAACAAACATGTTACACCTGAAGATTGGGTAGTTCATCCCGATACAGATGAATTTCATGAAATTCCGACCCCTACTTATGCAGAACTTTTTGATCAATTCGACAAGCAGGGCATCAATGCCGTTCAGGGTATGTTGATTGATCGATTGACTGAGTCCGGGACTGTTCCTCCGGACGTAGAAACACAGGATGTGTTTAAAGAATTCCCCGTTTGTGCTGATCTTAATTCCCTGCTTAAACTTACAGGTGCTAAATTGATGGCTTATCGAGGATTTCTGCGAGCCAACAATGGATCAGGACAAGTACATGAACAAGTAAAACCTGCAACGGTATATCCGCATGGAAAATCTATCTCATATCACGAGACTCCACAGTTCATTAAGTGGGTGGGAGATCCAGATTATGCCAACCGTGATCAGGAGCCTGAAGACTGGACCTCATCTATGAATGAATTAAAGAAAGAAATTCCTTACCTTGTCCATCATTTTAAATGGCATGGAAGAGTAGTGGAAAAGTTAGAAGAACGGGTGGAAACCTATACCCGTTTAAAAAGAGCCCAAGTTAACCAATCGATTCGAGCCCTTAATCATTATAGAGAGCACGGTCGCTTCCTTCTTAAGGAAAGAGAAAATAAGTGAAAAAGTTATTATTTGATTGTGGTGCGAATAACGGATGTTCAATAAGAAAGTTCGCCACAGAAACTCTGCCTGATTTTGATGATTATGAGGTTCATTGCTTTGAACCAGGTGCCGTCGGCAATGCAGAAGAAGTTGGCGCTTCGTTGAACAAGTATCCCAATGTCAACTTTCACAAAAAAGCCGTCTCAGATGTGAACTCTACGATCACCTTCTATGATCATGAATCTTATTCTGGAGCATCTACAACATGGGTTTCTAAAGCCGAAGATAAGAAAAGGGTTGGCGATTGTGGGTCCAACGTAAAGGGTAAAGTCGTAAAGAAGACAGTTGAGTGTATAGACCTCAGCGAGTTTATCAATGTTCAAGTGGGAGATAATAAAGAAACTTTTGTTATTTTAAAACTGGATATTGAAGGTGAGGAATATCGAGTAATTCCCAAAATGCTTCAAAACAACACTTTTTCTAAAATAAATAAAATTTATCTTGAATGGCATCCCGAATGGAATGATACCGGGGTTCATCAATCACAACTAGTTGATCAGATAAGGGAGCAAAATCCTGACATCATAATTGACGCAACGTGGAATGCTTTGGGGTACTAAATGTGTGGCTTTTTATATGCCTCTTTTGATATAGAGGAAGAATTACTAAAAAATTCGGAATCAATGGTCCAAAAACGAGGACCTGATTACACGAATCATGCAAAGATTGATGGTGAGACTTTTGCTCATTATTTATTACATATTACTGGAGAAAGAACTCCGCAGCCATTGGAATTAGGTGAGAGTTATTTAGTTTACAATGGTGAAGTTTATAACTACAACAAGTTCGGAACTTTCAAATCTGATGGGTATGCTATTTTAGAGGCATATGACGCTGAGGGTATTGAGGGGCTCCAACAACTTGATGGTGAATTTTCAGGAATTATTCGAACCAATACAGAACTGGTAATGTTTCGAGATACTTTCGGAACCAAGCCTATGTTTATGGCATGGGATGAAAGAGGTATAGCAGTAAGCAGTTATACCTCTCAATTGAAACATCTAGGGTTCTCGAACATCACGACGGTACCTTTGAATCAAATCACAGTTCTAAACATGAAAACTAAGCAGGTAACTCAGGACCCCTATCGTGTTTTTAATTTAAGCCAACATAAAAATCATTTTGATGATTGGGAGCAGGCATTTAGTTCTGCTATCGAAAAACGCACAAATAACTCTCAGGTGTCTTACTTTATAGGATTGAGTAGCGGATACGATAGTGGGCTCATATCTTGCTTTCTAAATGAATTTGAAGTAGATTATAAGTCATACTCCATCTTAGCGGCTGAGAACTACGAAGTTTTAAAAGCCAGAGGCTTGTTGGCACCCCATAATGAGTTTATTCACCTTACTCAGGCACAATACGAAGGGCAAAAAGCATTTCTTGAAAATAATTGTGAACCCTTTACTACTCCCCCACGCCAAACTAGAGCAAATGGGTACAGCGTCTTGAAGGACAAAGGAGCGGTAGGAACCGGGATTGTATGCGAAAAAGCAAAAACCGCTGGATGCAAGGTCTATATGTCTGGTCAAGGATCTGATGAGATCTTAAGTGACTATGGACACGCTGGGCGTGTGGCTCCAGGGTTTCTTCACTCTACTATTGGAGGCTATTTCCCCGACGATTTGGCTAAGGTTTATCCATGGGAGAATTTCTATGGAGGAACCCAAGAAGAATTCTTAGCAAAGGATGAGAATGTAGGGGGAACTTACGGGCTAGAGTGTAGGTACCCATTTTTAGATTTTGCGGTGGTACAGGAGTTTTTATGGCTCAAAAATGAATTAAAAAATTCTCATTATAAATCCCCTATTCATCACGTCCTGACAAAGCGAGGCTATCCCATGGCTCCCAACGGACTGTTTAGTAAAGTTGGATTTAGGGCTAACAGCGGTTTTAGGACATAAACTATGCTCATTGCTACAACCTTCGCACTAATGGTGGGAACTCTTTTTGTTTGCCGAAATTTCTTACCCCTAGATGAACAGGACGCCTGGCTTAGGGAGAGGCATATGCCCGAACCTAAAACACGGTGGCTGGTCGTTATAGTATCGTTAATCATAGCAACAGTGATTACTTATAATGCTAATAACTCTTCTCTGTTAAATGAGAGGATTCTAAATTTCTTTATCGGAGGCGCTTTTCTGTGGAGCACTCTCTTCGACAAACTTGATAAAACATTAGAGCCCGTAAGTGGAACAGTAATACTCGGACCATCTATCTACCAGGATATTGTATACTTATTTATCTGGGTTTTCTCGTTGGTTTATCCTGTTTATTTTATACCATTTTTCACTATAGGGTCTTTATGGTACTTTTCTAGGTTTAATTCTATTTCTGCTACAGAAATTTATATGCCTCATAAAGTTGCTTGTTATTTGATTTCATATTATATTTTGAGTGCTTTTGTTGAGGTTCCTCCCGAAATATTGATAATTACATTATCGGCGGTCTGCGGAGTACACTATTTCTCCTCGGGTCTGGGAAAATATAAGATACAATGGGAGAGGGTTAATCTTTTAGGAAATATAGCCCATGCCGCAAAAAATCAAAATAATTGGGGATTAATAGCCGATCGTTCATGGTTCCCGCTCATGCAAAAACTCAATGTCCCATTGCAGACCGCAGTAGTTTATGTTGAGATGGCTGCTGTGTTTAGTGTTATCGATTATCGACTGGGCTTGTTTTGTTTTGGTTTTCTGTTCTTGATGCACTTGGGAATATTTATTTCAACAGGAATATTTTTCTGGAAGTGGATGGCTGTATTGGTTCCGGTTATCTTTATGATCTATGGACTACAACTTCAGGTTTCCGAGATAACCTCGAATATTCCTTTGGTGATTTCGTATATCATTGCCATCGCTTTCTCATATTTACTTCCATCTATTCCTAGTTTAGTTTGGATTGATTCACCACTGAGTCATAAAATCACATGGATTATCAAGTCTCCAACTACAGAGAGTACCTATGAAATAAACCCTTATGATGTTCGTCCATATGATATGTCTTTATCTCAGGGACGTCTAGGTGTATGTTATCCTTCTGATCTTTTTAATATGATGGGTTGTTTAGGAGCGTTAAAACCTCCTTCTAGTCCGGAAGATATAGGAGAATTTCTCGCTCACTACGCTAATAGGTTAAATGTGTTGTCTACTAAGAAACTAGAGGAAGAACAGGTTAGACCCGCTTTTCTTGAATTATACAATCAGGTGAAAATGTACGATAACTTTCTCAAGGATCAAGAGTTACCCGATTGGATGAAAAAGCATAAAAATGATCAGTTAATTAGGGGCATAACCGGTATTCTAGGCTGCCTTGAGAAAAGGTCCACTAAGCGACTCTTTATTCCTAACGTTCATATATGGAATCTTAAAAAAAAGGATGACAAGTCGGTACTTCAAGATATATTGTCCGAGAGTTCATCTATATTAGAAATAAAGAGACAAGTATTCTTTTATAGCAATTATCATAATAAAAGTTTTATCATACATGAAAGTCAATATGAGATTAATATAGGGAATTCGGAGATTGGGTGATGATTGTATGGTATGACGCAGATTGCGGAATTTGTTCAAAATTTATAGATACGGCTTTATATCGAGTCGATACCCAAAATATATTTTTTATACCGAATAATTTTGAAGAAAAAGTACCTCTAACCTTATCTCTCACTCATTATAATTCCCTCAAAGAGAAGACAATAATAGTCCAAGATGAAGAAGGAGTTGTTTACACCCACCATGAGGCAATCGCTGAGATATTAAGTAGGATGGGCGGCTTTTATACCCTTGTGTCAAAAATTATGAAAGCGCCTGTAATTTCACCCATTTGTTATTGGAGTTACAAGATATTCGCCCGATACCGACATTGGATAAGCAAACTTTTTGGCTTAAATCAATGTAAAATATAAAAATACTATAAACTTTTTGAAAAGTCAACTAAAATAAACACAGGAGGAAGAGATCACTATGAATGTTGGTATTGTTGGGTGCGGATTTGTCGGCAGTTCCTTAAGGGAAGGTCTTCGAGATTCTGTAACTGTTAATGTGTATGATAAATTCAATACAGACTTATCGACGGTCGATTCATTAAGTGATCTAGTAACAGAAAGTGATATTCTCTTTGTGTGTCTTCCCACTCCTATGCGACGAACAGGAGAGTGTGACACCACTCTCGTGGAAAACACAGTTCGCCTTATTGATAACTATTGCGAGGGAGATGATAAAGTCGTTGTGATTAAATCTACAGTTCCTCCAGGTACCACTAAGCGCCTTCAATTAATCACTCGTGATTGTTGTAGTATTATTTTTAACCCAGAGTTTTTAACCGAAGCCAATCATATTGAAGATTTTAAAAATCAAAAACGTATTATTTTAGGGGGAGATAACTGTAAGGAAGCCTTGACAAAAGTTAAGAGCATGTATATGAAGCAGTTTCCTAGTGTTCCTTATGTTCTATGCGGTTCTCTGGAAGCCGAACTTACTAAATATTTCTGTAATTGCTTCCTAGCAACTAAGGTATCTTTTGCAAATGAAATGAAACAGTATTGTGATGCCCTTGGTGCTGATTACGACAGGGTAGTAGAATCCTCAGTTTATGATGACCGAGTCGGGAAGAGTCATTTATCAGTTCCTGGTCCAGATGGTCAATTGGGGTTTGGAGGATCTTGTTTTCCTAAAGACATAAATGCTCTCATACACAGCATGAAAGCAAAAAATGTTAATCCATCCCTTCTGTCGGCGGTGTGGCAAAAAAATTTAGAAGTTAGACCAGGAAAAGACTGGGAACAATTAAGAGGGAGAGCAGTAACAGATGACTAAGAAAAAATGTTTAGTTACGGGACATAAGGGTTATATTGGATCCCGTCTTTATCGTGCCTTGTTGAAAAGAACAGATTGTGAGGTTTTGGGTATCGACTCAGATGATCTGTTGGGTAATAATATTCTCCAATTGTTTAGCGGCTCTCCTTCACACCAAAAGATGAGAGAAAAACTGGAAGAATGGTCTCCGGATTACATCTTTCATCTAGCGGCCATCCCCAGGGTTGGAGAGAGTATCGATAATCCAGTCCAGACTATGCTTAATAATGTAATGGCTGGAGCCATCATGTTAAATTTTGCAAAAGAGTGCAAGGTCAAGCGATTCATATATTCAAGTTCGTCTAGCATAGAAGGGAATGGTAGTGGACCCATGAGTCCTTATGCTTTGCAGAAGTATACTACTGAGTTGGAAGCCGGAATTTATTCTGACTTATTCGGTCTTGATACAGTATCTTTGCGCTATTTTAATGTCTATTCTGAAGATCAACCAGCAGAGGGCGCTTATGCCACTGCGGTTGCGAACTGGATGAAACATATTAGAGACGAGGAAGAGCCGTTCATTACTGGTGATGGGGAACAAAGACGGGACATGCTTCACGTAGATGACGCCATCGCAGCCAATATTTTTGCAATGGATTATGAACAAAATTTCAAGGGTGCGGTATTTGACGTTGGAACGGGAGAAAATATATCTCTCAACGAGATGAAAGAAATAGTTCTTTCTCACTTGCCGGATATAAACTTTGATTACGTAAAAGACCGCAAAGGCGACGTGAAAGAAACTAAGGCTGATCCATCCGGTCTGAAAAAATTAGGATGGAAAACTAAAATTGATATTAAAAAAGGCGTTGATCGCTGTTTCAAAAACTTAAAAAAGGAGTTAACCAAATGAAATTATCAAACCAAGCAGTAGGTGCCCTTCTCATGACACTTCAAAAGTGTATTGCTGAGGAGGTCGATATTACAGAATTACTATCAGACTGGAATCTGGAAGTCAAGAACGATGAGGTTTTTGTCACTAATCCGCCCCCAGTTCGTAGCGCCGTTACTACGGATGTGGTAGAATAATGCCGCAATATGTCTATGACTGTCTTGCTTGTGAGAGCCAGATGCATATTAGGCATAGTTATCGATCAGTGGACATAACTTGTACCGCATGTGGATCTGACAAGATCGTTAAGAATTTGTCTACCCCATTCAACGATGCCAGGGTAAAAAACAATAATCCCGAGAATTCTGTTGGTGACGAAGTAAAAGAAGCAATCAAGAACAATGGTCATGAATTGCAAGAGATGAAGAAGAAAATTAAAAATAGAGTATTTGAGAAGAAATGACATATATTTTAGCGTTTTTGGTCTTAATTCTGGGTGCAGCCGTGGGTATGCTCGTGTGGTATATCCGAGGCTTACTCGAATATACTAAAAACGTAAACGAAGATGTTTTCATTGCCTCTTCTCTGATTAAGAGTTTTAATGAGCACCTAGATAAGGTTTATAATGCCGAGAGATTCTATGGTGATTCGACCCTTGAAGGGCTTGTGGCACATATAAAAGACTTGATGGAAGAGTTAGACATCTTTATTAAGCAGCAAAACATTTTTTTAGATTCGGATAACAATGAAAAAGAAGAAGAAGAGTAAAAATCATTATTTTACAAAAGTAACGGAAGACGCCATCGTCGCCTATTGTGCGACAGAGGATATTGGTATTCGATCGAAACTTTATGTAGAAGAAATCCAGCCAGCATTCAATGAGTTGGTGGACAAGATTGTCTATACTTATAAGTTTACTTCTCTTGAAAATATTGATCACCTGAAAGATGATTGCAAGGTTTGGCTTACCACAATCCTAGGTAAGTTTAACCCCAACCAAGGGACGAAAGCATTTTCTTACTTTTCAGTCGTAACAAAAAACTGGTTTACACACAAAGCGAAAAAGCAAACCAAAAAGAATCGCCGTGAAGTTAATTATGACTCAATGATCCGAGAAGTCGAAGCCGTCTCTGCATCTGGGCATAGTGATTTCTATGATGCTGCTGAAGAACACCAATACTGGGCCTTCTTGTTATCTGAGATCGAGACCTGGCGCACTTTAAGTTTAAAACCCAACGAGGAAAAGGTTCTTAACGCTATAGAAACCCTGATGAAAAATATTGATCAGATTGAAATCTTTAATAAAAAGGCAATTTATTTATACATGAGAGAAATCACTGGCTTGAACACCAAGCAAATTGTTAGTTGCTTGAATAAAATGAGAGTTCGCTACCGCACTTTTAAGAAAAAGTGGGACGAAGGAGAAATTAACTAACAAACTAGTTAATGTATGAAAAAGAATTTAGAGTCTCTTATAGAGCAAGCACTGGAAAACATTAATCAAGACCGTCAAGAGACTGAGCAACTGCTCAGCAATCTTAAGGAATACATGTCAGTTTCCTCAGAAAGATATTCGGATGCTGGCTCTACTGCCGCTAAATTTGTAGAAACTCTACAGCGAAGTAATGAGCAACTAGTCAAACTCGCTACCCTGGTTTATCGTAAGGAAACAACCAATAATGAACGAGGGTTATCCGAAGAGGATAAAAATTCTTTATTTGATATAATAAAGGACAAACCTAAAGATGGCTAAATCAGATGCAAAAGCAGATTGGCTTGATCCTTCTATAAGTATCTCTGCTAATACAGACGCTTATCATAATGAACAGTTAGTTTACGGACAGGACCCGGCTTCCCATCTTGTAAAGAAAGTCCTCAGGACATCTGTTGGAGTAAATACCACCGGCGGCGACCAAGTTTTAAAAGCCCGAGTTGTTCATGTCCCTTCGATAAATTCTCCTGAATCTGAATCCTGGTTTGGTTTAGTTTGGCCATGGGCCACCTCTACAGAGCCCACAATAGGTAAACATCCTGTTGTAAAAGTCCAAGTTGTAAGCGATAACAGAGACGCATTTTTGCAGGTTCGTCCTCCATCTTCGAATTCTGACGCTTCAGGTAATTTTTACAGAACAGTCTCTAATCCTAGTGGACTTGAGATAGGGCACGGGTCTGAGGTTGATATTGTACTTCGTAACCCTCGCATGGGGTTTAGTACTAATCCAAATATATCCGCTGGCACTATTATTAGTGTTAATCAATTGAAATCCCAGGATCTTAATGGTAAGAATGGAAATTGTAATCCCCGAGCCCCTGGCTCAAACGGCTCCAATACTGTTTCTGGATCCTGTAATGCCCCTGGTACCCCGAGCCCTCGTCAAGGACCCAAGAGCCGAAATTTCATTTCTCTACCACCACCAGCAGCAACAGCCCAAATTGTTTATCCTACAAACCCTGTATCGGTTAATGATGCAGATCAGGCACCAACACCATCTATTCAATCAGGATATACTTCAGATAGTTTCTTCACGAAGTTTGCAACATCAGGAATTGGTCCCCGGCGGACAGGACTCGCCGGCGCTAGTACAAACCATGCAGGAGTTGATTTCGTTGCGCCAATGGGGGCAAATATTTATGCATCCCTGCCGGGTAAGGTGGTAAGACGTAGGCTACAAGGAGCCCCCAGCACCAAGGTAGGTTATGGGTGGTATGTTGTTATTGAACATACAGATTTTGTTACTCCTTACGGGGGTCCTTTTTACACCCTTTATGCACACATGGGACCGCCTCTAGTACGAGTAGGCGATCCGGTTTCTCAAAAGCAAAAAATTGGAACCTCACAAAACACAGGGCGTAGCACGGGTCCGCATCTTCACTTTGAGGTTCTTTATGACCCCCGAGGTAATTCCAAAATTGGCGTGAAGGGGGAAGTTATTGATTCTCTAGAGCCCATAAGTCAGTTCTTATTTGGACCAGGGTTTGCGATCAAAGGAACTACCGGAAACAACCCCGGTGGGGCTTATGGGGGATCGGGAGCATAATGTCTAAATTTCCATCTATACTGCCAGCATTTATGACTGCACAGACAAAGAGAGTTGTTGACGAGGATCCGGGCTCAGTAGGGGAACAGGGCAATGGGATAGACCAAACTCCGTTATTTACTGAGCCTAATCCGAATTATTTGGTTGCTGATGCAGAAACAGTATCGCAAGGTAAATGTGGCAGTATTATCATTCAAGGACGAGACCGCCCAGGAAGTATTAAATCGGGCATGGGTTCTGGGCTCCCTAGGGCAGCCACCCAGGGAGTGGACACACCACTGTCTCAAAGAACTGCACAAGCCGGACTCCCTAAAGGAGCACCTGTAAGTCACGCAGCGTGCATTGACTTGATCGCAGGATTATCGGGAGTTCTAAAAAGAGAAGTGGATGCTTCTGGGGAGCCTGTTCTGACCAATAAACATACAGAATTAGATTGTTCTCGTATCTATATGACGCAAATGGCTCACGATATCGACTCCCAGGAGTATTTTAATATTGCAAAAGCACCAGGGGAAGGCAGTATGACCGGACGAGGTGCAATCGTCATAAAGTCCGATCTTGTGCGAGTGGTTGCACGAGAAGGTATTAAAATCGTAACCGGCACAGATGTCTATCAGGGGTCCAGAGGAATGAATGTAGAGGGAACACCAGGGACAATTGCCCTGATTGCCGGCAACGACGCCTCTACTTTAGAGCCTATGGTTAAGGGCGATCAGTTAGTTACGGTTCTTGACAAGACTACTGATTTAATTGACGATCTACAGTCGAGTGTGTATTTTAATCTTGAGTTGATTACGTTTTTGATGGCTTCTTTTGCCGACCCTACTGGAGTCTCCCAATCAAAACTTAAAGAACTGACATCAAAAATAGTTCCTGCCTACATAGATTTGTATACTCAAGATTTGAACTATGAATTTCACAAGGCAAACTATGGCGGCAAATTCAGTGAAGACCTGAAGAAAATCTATAACCCGTTGCCGGTACACAATTTCAGAAGCAAATTCTGTTCCGTTAATTAAGGCTAAATAAACCATGAGTGTTATTTTAACAACCCGACAAAAGAATATCGTCAACCCATATGCTGATCAGACATATCAGGACCGCTTAGGTGGTCAGTTGGGAGTTGATCCTTATGATTATCATGGCATTCGCAACAAATTTGTGATTGAGGCTATCCACGATAGTTATATTAATTTTCAAAACTTTCCTAATATTGGAACTGAGATGTCCCCGGATGTTGCGCTCCCTGATGGGCAAAGAATTATAACATCCACCGATGCCCGTGCCTACTTTTCAATCTATCCCCAGAACGGTAGACTAACTCGGGATTCCATAACTGGAACACAGGTTATGGAGCCTTGGGGTGGAGATGAGGCACAGAGAGAACTAGGAACTTTAGTTGCTCGTCTACGTGAAAATTCTGTAATTCAAAATTATACAACATTCACTACAGAATTATCTCAAGCCAGCGCCGGCGCTTCACAGCCCGATCAGGATATCGCTAACCTTATGGCAATTAATCCTACTCACTCATTCCCATATTTGGCTCGATTAAGGTCAGCATTAGGTCTGCGTACAAGGGATATTATAAATCCAAATACTGCACCACTTGAAAACACTTTAATATCTCCCCAGGTTAATACTTTCGTAGGGTCAGAGTCTAATGTGGATCTTTACGAGTGGACAAAAAATGCAGAACCAGAAACAGACAAAGAGAAAGTGTATTTCAATGTAGTTGACGATAAATTCTATTATGTTGTTCGAACAGATTTAACAGATTTTAATTCTCTGGATATAGCCTGGATTCTGCCAGAACTGAAAAGCCAAGGAGTACTTCAAAAATATCAAGATATTGCCGACCGAGGAATTAAAGAGATACTAAAATTCTCAGGTAGATTATCTAGAGGGAATTATCTGGCACTACAAGAGACGTTTGGGGGAATTGAGGCACCAGAATTTCAACAATATAACTTAGAGGAAGAGGATACTCCTCGTTTTCGCAAGTACAATATGTTTACTTCCAAGGATCCCCGTCCGGGATCCCGCTGGGTTTGTGCCATCACCATTGACCAGGAAATTATTAATAGCCTGCCAGTCACTGACGCAATTTCCTATCAGGATGAGGCACTTACTCCCTATCAACTTTCTTTGGTAATAACCGACACAGAAAAAACAAATGTAAGCAGTCGAGAGCCTCGATTTTTTGAGAACCTAAACCTTGCACAGAAATTGGTTGATGTCTCAGACATGCTCGAAGAATATGGCCAGACCCTAAGAGAAGAAGGGCTTGGACCTATCCTCTTGAACAATATAGACCTAGATATTGAATCGCAAAAGATCGAGTCATTTTATGATTTATTCGGGAGTTTTTATGCTTATAATCGACTGTCCCTGCAAGATGATGATCTTGTACAATTTTTCTTTGACGACTCATTTCGCTTATTGTATATCTGCATAAATGGGGTGGCCTATACACGGGCAACGGGTAATCCTAATTTTCAGCCTGAGCCTGTAGAGGGCACTCCCACTGTAGTTTTGGACGCTTTTGCCTACTTAACTGCAACTACATTCTCTTATATCTATAATGCTTTGGAAATATCGAATGAGTCTTTGTTGACTACCCCACAGACTCGCCAGCCATGGGCAACATTTTTGTCGATGTATACCTTTCCACAGCCTGATTTTTCACCCGAAAAGATTGATCAAGTAAAAAGGAATCAAGGGACCTTTGATCTTTCAAACACTTTATCCCAGCAAAAGAATATTTTTACAAAACTTGCTCAGTATTCTCGTATTCCTCAAAGCGAAGCAAATCGGCTTTGGAACAAAAAAGAAAGGTATGTATTCCTGAGTGACGCCTTATTTGCTTCGGGCTGCGACACCCTCGCCGCCCAAGCCCTTCGAGAGACTCTCACCGCTATAGCGGTATTAGAAGGAAAGATTTCAGTACGTACATATTTGAGGAGAATTATTCAAGTTCTGAAAAGGGAAGTGATTCAAGATGAGACCACCCGGCGCTTACTTACCGCCGGCGCTACTGCTGATCCTCAAAATATATCAAGGGAAGTGCAACGCCTTGTAGAGAATCAGATTTTCTGCTCTTTGGATGTATTAGGAGGGGCAGTTGGAGCCGCAGTTTTACAAGCAACTGATTCACAGCCCGCTACTAACCAGTTGTCTCGGGTCTCCAAAGATTTAAAACAACCACTGGTTTTAGAATTTAAAAAATTACCAATGATGAATAAGCAAAATAGAGCCAAATCGGCTTATCGTGCCGTCATTAATAGAATTATTACTAATTTTTTGAAATCTCTTTTGGCAGGCGTTGCCAAGGATCTAGTAAAGGCTGTGGCAGGATGTGGTCCTGCTGCTGGTCAGAGTGAACTAGACCTACTCCAAAATGCCTTTAGGCAGTACGATTACGGCGGAGTAGAGCTTAATAATTTACTCATCAACCTCGACATCGTACAAATTGCTAAAGATGTAGATCTGGTAAATGTTAACCAAGAGATCATCGATGATGAGACAATAACAGTCAAAACAGATCCTAGTGCTGAACAACTTCAAAAATTCATTGCTGATGTATCTAAGATGGTTACCCCCACCGAGATGACCAGCCTACTCGGAGGTGATGCTGATGACCTATTGTATCGCTCTATTTTAGAAACCGTGAAAGATGGATCAATATCTTGGCCAATCGGAGTCCGTCACAAAGATCCGGGAGACCAAAACGTCGGTGAAGAATTTATTCAGGCGATCAAAGATGAATTTACGGGTGAAGACTATGAATTTATATACGAAACAATAAATCCCTCCCCTTATGATGACTTTATTTTTACTAAGGAAAAGATAAAGGAATTTTTTGCAGCCATTGGTGCCGGCTTAGGGGAACTAGAGTCAGAAGATTCTCCATCTGCGCTAGATGAATTTTGCGAAAATCGAGATCCTGACTTAACTACTCTTAAGTTGAGGTTGAGTGAGGCTCAGATGATTGGACAATTTGATCAGGTATTTTCTAGTAAAATTGCTCGGATCAATTCTTATTGTGATTATCTTCGCAGTTTGCAAAGCCTCCAATTTCAGTTGGACCAATTGTTAGCTAGCCTGCCGATGATGGAGTGGTATAATAGTATCTTGAGATTGTTGGCTCGAATCTTGCCCTATCTTACTAGCATGTTATCGGCATGGTGGAAAAATGCTTTTGGCAAACAGCCTCAAAATGTTAGTGATCCACGCTATAATTTATATTCTACAGAGATTGGAATTCAATTATTTTATCAGAGTTATTATATGCTCCATAGTTCCATGGTCGTGCCTCGATTGCAAAAAACAAGTACAAATCGTTTTGTTTATAGAGTACCTATTGTTAACTATTCTACGGATCGTGTAGAGATACCTTCAACCGCCTACAAGGAGTTAGGAACCCAACTTATCTTACCTTATGCACACTATGGTATAACAGACGACAGTACATCAGATGCTCGCATCGGCTCATACGCTGCCTCCACAGCACCTCAACATTTACGAGAAAAAATTGGAAACTCAGCCATCCCTGCTCGTCCGGACGTAGCATTAGGACAATACGAAGGAGTCTATTCAGAAAGAGCCACGGAATATATTAAGCCATATTTGAAACAGATCCAATACAGGGAGCCTTATATCGGATTCTTTCCCACTGTGGCTTTATCTGTCCGTAATAGCAATGATCCAATAGAGCCAGGTATTCGTATTTATGTTGATAGCCCACAGAGTTCTTCTAGGGGATTTGGGCAAACTAACCCCTATAATAATGAGTCGTTGTTGGCATCTTGGAACCCTCAGGATTTTGCTACTGAGCCTAATTCTCCTGTATCTTATGGAATGCTTTTAAATAATTTAATAGAACCTGGTACACAAAATTTGAATACTGGCGGCACTGCCCTTCCGAGTCTTTCTTCGGGAACAGGGGCTGGACTACAGCGCCCCTCAAGTGCTGTACAACAAATGATTAATAGTTTTTTCATGACGTCTTTAAAATTAGTAGATGATGACAATCCTTTTAGTATTGACACAACAGATGAAAGTCTGAATGTTATAAGTAACCCCTCTGAGTTTGTTGAAACACAAATTGATCGTGTTATTACATCCGATGTTGGAAAGCGCCGCTTGCCTCGTTACATCTACGGTACTAACTTAGAAGTATTTGTTGCCAATGATGATATTTGCGTCACTGCTGACCAAAAAGCGGACGCAGAAGCCTGGGTCAGCGTGATACAGTCTAGGATACAACAGTTCTTTGTTAATACTTTGCCGTTAGCACGAGTATATCCTTGTTGGAATAACACGGGAACTGTAAATTTGATTACTGATTATTTATATCGAAAAATACGAAAAGAACTTAAGAGCAGAAATATATTAACTCCTCTGTTACAGAATTTTGATATGATTGAGAAAGTTTATGCGGACTTCCCTGTTGAAAACCCTCAGTTAGTGATAAGTGACAGTAAAACACCAGACGAAAACCTCAAAGAAACAATTCAGAAAATATTTGTAAGAATGTTAGATAACATTGCCAGAACATCAGAATATTCTCTGATCAACCGATCAGTTTATGACAATTTTGAAGTACTGGGAAGGGATAACCCTTCATATACTAAATATCTGTCCTCGTTGTTTTTGTTCTACCAAGAGATGGCCTCTCAAATCAAACAAGGTAATTACGCAAACCTGGGGATTAGAGACAACCAGGTCACTGCTGCGTCTAGGCTATTGCGAGAAATGAGGGACCCGAATACTCAAACTGTGACGGCTTTCGGAGAACAGGTGGGGTCATATTATTTCCCCATTGGACCTCTGTATGCAACTTACTTAATATATTATGACAACTCAGTAAAATATGGGGAACGTTATAGTGACATCTACTATAGATCTCAGGTAGAGATTGCAGGGAGTGACGACGCTTTCCTGGGCGCAGTCAGAGGGCAAACATACTCCAAGTTTGCTAATAAATATGTAGGGTTCCCTGTCTCAGTTCTAGAATATAATGAATCTTATGATATTACATATTATTCCACACCTCAGGTTGAAGAGAGGGTTGCTTATTTAGATCGGCTTCTAACTGATCCTAACCTCATTGAAACCTCGCTTCTTGAGAGAATTGATATTGAGGACCGAACAAGAGGAGTTAGCCAGCGGACTTCAGAGGCAGCTTTGACTGTCCTTGATAACGGTTACCGGTATATGAGCCCTTATGATGCACCTCCAGAATATTATGACGCAATGGGGACGGTATTTTCTTCCGCTAAAGATTGGCTTGGAGGCAATAATCCTCTCGGCAATCTCGACGCTTGGTGGAAACAACCTGAATATATGCCTCCATTCACTGAGGAACAAATTGAGGAAATGTATGAAGAGTATCTGGTGAGGAGCGAACAGGAAATCAGAACGATCGTGTCACAGAATTATAAACCCGCCGGCGGCGAGCCCGTAGCCCGATTAGCCAACCTACAAAGTGCATGGAAAGCCTCGGCACGTAATTACTTTGCAGCCCTTGGAAGCAGGGATGTTGGTCCTTATGGCAACGCCGCCTCGGCGCAAGGTGCCCCAAATTTGGTATCAGTCGATGAATTATGTACTTATAGTAGTACTAGGTTGGATTCATATGTAAATGGATTATTTGGCGAAAGGTCGTTTGGTGATGTGCTTAGCGAGACACCAATAGTGAAGCGTATGGTTTATGGTGTAGTACTATCTACACTAGGTGATGCCCAGGAATACGTCTGCTTAAATACTGGACCTTCTTTACAAAGCGTTAGAATTGAAAAAAATACACTAGAAACACTAATTAAACCAAATGAGTAAATTACAAGGGATATCTCCCCAACTACCTTTATCATATAGTGAAACCGATGGACCCTATCGGCTTAATAAGACTTTGACGCAGACAATTCGTCAAAATTTTAAAAATCTTATTCTTACTTCCCCCGGTGAGCGTATTATGGAGCCAAACTTTGGAGTTGGTCTTTATAACTTTTTATTTGAACCTCTTTCCGGCGAGACGATGGATCGATTAGTCGAAAAGATTACAGAACAAAAAGATGTCTATATGCCCAGCGTAAACATCGAGGTTATAGATTTTGTCACATCAGATGAAAACAGCAACCTTGCTTATAACCAAGTACAGGTAGTAATTCAATACAACATTCTTCCATATAATGCGAAGGATGAATTACGCATCACTTCTACTATGGCTAACTAATTAAGTTTATAAGGGAACATTAATCCATGGCAAAACCACCAATTAATTATACTAGCAAAGATTATACTTCGATTCGAAATGACTTGGTTAACTATGCGAAGCGTTATTATCCAACTACTTTTAAGGACTTTAGCGAGGCCTCGTTCGGAGCGATGATGGTGGACATGGTTGCCTATGTTGGCGATCAGTTGTCTTTTTATGCAGATTTTCAAACTAATGAGACATTTTTGGATAGCGCCATCAGATTTGATAATGTTATCCGCCTCTCAAACATGCTTGGATACAAAACCGCCGGCGCTGCACAATCGACTGGACAAGTTGCCTTATATGTAACAGTACCTGCAAATTCACTGTCACGAGGACCTGATCTAGATTATTTCCCAATTCTTAGGGCTGGGTCTCTTATCGGGGCTGGTGGCGGCGTCGGATCTCAGGGTGCTATCTATAGCCTGATAGATGATGTGGATTTTACTGATCCTAATAACCAAGTAACTGTGGCAAACGTAGATATCACAACTGGTAATCCTACACACTTTGCCATTAAAGCCTACGGTACGGTCGTTTCAGGACAGAACTTCCGAGACATTATTACTGTAGGAGATTATTCCCGATTCCGCCAAGTGAAACTTAACAGGGGAAATATATCTGAGATATTATCGGTAACAGATAGCCAAGGAAACGAATATTATGAAGTCGATTATTTGACTCAAGATGTAGTGATTCAACAAGTAAAAAACATTAATAGTGATCGGACTGCTGTCCCATATGTGATGAGGCTTGTCCCAGTTCCTCGGAGGTTTGTTTCTACAAATACTTATGAGGGAAATACTTTTATTCAATTTGGGTATGGGTCGGAGGAAAACCTTACAGGGGATGTTGTAGCAGATCCGGCAGATGTGGTTCTGGATGTAACGGGCAGAAATTATATTACAGATACTACATTTGATCCTGGAAAACTTATTCAGACAGACAAATTCGGTGTAGTTCCCTCTAACACTACTTTGACAATAGAATATGTGGCGAACACAACTTCCAATGTCAATGCTGCCGTGGGGACACTTAATTCTGTTGTTGGAGCAAACTTTTCTTTTAAGAATCAAGGAACGCTGAATGCGACGCTGGTAACAGACGTCCAGACATCTTTAGAAGTAGAGAACGAAGAACCTATTCTAGGGGACACAGAGCCTCTCTTGCCTGATGAGGTCAGAGAACGAGCCTTTGGAACTTATGCTGCACAGAATCGTGCAGTTACACGAACTGATTATATTAATCTACTTTACAGGATGCCATCCAAGTTTGGTAAAGTGTTCCGCTGTAATGTTATCCGAGATACTAATTCGCTAAAACGCAACCTAAACGTGTACCTAATGTCTCAAAATAGCGCAGGAGATCTCATAGTCCCCAACAGTACTTTAAAAGAAAATGTTAAAACATGGCTAAACAGATATCGAATGATCAACGATACTATAGATGTACTGGAGGGACGAGTGATCAATATTGGAATAAATTTCCGTATTTTGCCTGCCCTGGATGTCAATCGATATCAACTTCTTCAGGACTGTATTCAGAAACTCCAACAGGACTATATCAATATTAAGTTTAATGTAGGGGAGGCGATTTATATATCAGAGATTTATAAACTCCTAAATGATGTCCCAGGCGTTGTAGATACTACAAATGTGGAACTAATTAATCAGAGTGGTGGTGTTTATAGCGACGTAGTCTATGATATAGACAGTAACCTCTCGGACGATGGTCGTTTTTTGTTAATACCAGAAGACGCTGTAGCCGAAGTTCTTGTTCCTGGTACTGATATCTCTGGGGTGGTAACATAAGATGGCTATTAAGAAATATTACGCTACTAAAGACAATACCATAACTGACGCATTTAAAATTGATCTTCTGACTCGGGGCACTGGGTCAAACATGGGTATTGCAGATATTTTAGAGACATTTGTGATCCATGGACAGACTTCTGCATCTATTAATGCCGGCAATGCGGAGCAGAGTAGGATACTAATTCAGTTTCCAGTATCTACTATTGCTTCAGATATGTTGGCTGGTGTTATTCCTAACGATACTTCTAGTTTAAAATTCTATCTTAATCTTTATAATGCTCCCCACGGAAGCACTGTCCCGGTAGATTATTCTTTAGATGTTCGAATGCTCAGTCAAGCATGGCAAGAGGGTCGTGGATTGGACATGGATAATTATAGTGACCTGGGAGTATCTAACTGGATTTATGCTTCGGGAAGCACTGCATGGAACGCTACCGGCTCTTCTTATCTCTATGGTGCTGGGACTTCTGCCACTGCTCCGTTTGAGAGTGGACTTGAAAATATTCGTCTAGATGTCTCTAGTATAGTAAATAAGTGGTTAGATGCTACACCAAATTATGGATTCTTAATTAAATTTCCTGATGCTATTGTATCGGGCTCGACCACGATGTATACCAAGAAGTTCTTTGCTCGATCTTCTGAGTATTTTCATTATCGCCCAACGCTAGATGTTTGGTGGGATTCTACTCGTCGAGATAATCGGGGTAATTTTGCTATTAGTAGTAGTATGGCACCTGCCGCAGATAATCTTAATACTCTTTTTCTTTATAATGTGGTCAGGGGTCAATTGCAGAATATCCCTGGGCTTATAAAAGATACTTTAAGTGTAGAGATATTTTCAGGAAGTCAAGCAGCGACTGTTCCGGTTGTGCCTACTGGTAGCGCCCTGGATATAGTTCGTTCTAATAGTACGACCTCAACCATGGTGACGGGCGGCGTTTTATTTGAAAATGGAGTAAAGACTACAGGAGTCTATACTGCCTCTTTCGCATCAACTAGTTCTTTCGAACAAATATTTGATGTTTGGTCTACGGGATCTGGAGCACAAAGAGTAGAGTTTTTCACTGGATCTTATATACCAAAATCATTAAACACGGCGGATCTTCAATATGATGTAAAGTATATTACGACCATCACTAATTTACAAAGTGCATATTCTCAAGGTGATAATCCTACTTTGCGTGCTTTTACTCGTAAAAAAGACTGGAGCCCCAACATTTATACAGTCTCAACCAGACATATCGAGCCCGAAGTGATAGACAACGCATATTATAAAGTCTACCGAGTAATCGATGATTTAGATGTTATTCCGTATGGGACTGGTAGTACTGATAATTATTATAGTCGATTATCATATGATATAAGCGGTAACTATTTCAAACTTGATACCAGTTATCTTGATCCTGGGTATGCCTATGGAATTAAGTTCTCTTACTACCTTCAGGGAACTTATCAAGAGCAGCCCGAAGTATTTAAATTCCGTATTGAAGAAGAGAACACATGAGCGTAAAAAAGTTATTTGACAAAAATAAGCAGGCAGTAACTGTAGGAAAATACCTACGACTAAGTGCTCCTGACACTTTAGGTGACGGAATTGAATCCGAGGCTCATCTCAAGGCTTCTCTTCAGAAACAAGATTATGTTCTGCCTCCTATCAATTATTCAAACCCTGAAGAGTTTGTCAAGTTTGGCTCGGCTGAACAGTATTATAAAAATGCATTTGAGTATATTTTAAGTTATTATCCTTACGATGGTTCTGAATTTGAAAAGGTAGATTTTTATAATAAACTTAATCCTGTTGAAAAATATTTCTTTGAGGAAATCTATCCTACATCTACTGGCTTTATACAGAATGGCGTGACTTATGGCGCTATTACCCCTCATCCATCAGGGTATGCCTCTTCCTCGGCTCAATATGTCCAAGTTAAGGGTGGTCCCCACAAAAATACTTTTTACAATGTAGAGCAGGATCGTACTTCTAATCTTGAGTTTGGCGGACCTGACGGGACAACAGTTGAGTTTTTCTATAAAAAAGCCGCCGCTATTGATCATACGGTAGAATCTCCTCGCCAGGTAGTTTTTGATCTATGGAATGGTGCCAGTACTACATCTGATGAATACGGACGACTTCGCATTGAAGTGGTAACTGGATCGAGTGATCATTTTGAAGTTACTTTCCGATCGGGATCTACTGGATTTGATAATGTTGTTGTACCCACGGCGACTACTCCGATCAATGATGATACTTGGAGAAACTTTTCATTCGTATTTAATACCACATCTAGTTCCCCTACTCTGGACTTTTTTGCTAATGGAACTTGTATACAGACTGGAATCGCTCCAACTGTTGCTGGCGCAATAGGGACAGTCACTGGATCTATGATAGCCAATATAGGTGCCCTCCGAACCACACCTGCTGGTGCAGGCTTTTCCGGAGTAGACCAGGGCTATGGTAAACTTTCTGCATCGCTGGACGAGTTTCGTTTCTGGAAAACTGCCCGAAATGACGAGGAAATTGGAAGATACTGGTTCGCCAACGTAGGCGGAGGAAGTAACAAATATGATGTTAATGTTTCTCTCGGTGTCTATTTTAAATTTAATGAGGGAATTACGACCAATGCGGCTGTTGACCAGGTTATCATGGATTACTCTGGTCGTTTGTCTAATGGGTTGTACGTAGGTTACAACTCTACAAATACTCGTAATACAGCCTCGGCGATTAATCAGTTAAAAATAGAATCAATTCATGAGTTTGGTGATCCCATTGTTCGGTCTTCTAATCCCAACTATACAACCTTGTTGGCAGATTACATTCTGACAGGAAGTAATTATGATTATCAAAATAACGCCCGCTTATTGAACCATTTGCCTAACTGGATAATCGAAGAAGAAGAACAGGGCTCTAACGAGATTGTTAGCCTAACACAGATTATGGCTAACTACTTCGACACAATTTATAATCAAATAACTTATATCAAAAACCTTCGTTACATGGATTATGTAAGCGGAAGCCTTTCCTCTTCTTATACACATTTTCCCTATAATGACAGGTTAGTTGAGAATCTAGGTATCGAGGCACCAGAGTTATTTGCCAACGCCGGAACTCTTCAGCAATTCTTGCAGCGTGATGAGCAGATCAATTTTGACGACCAACTGGAAGATATTAAAAATTCGATCTATAAGAACATTTATAATAACTTAAATTTCATTCTCAAGTCCAAGGGCAATGAAAAGGCGATTCGGAACTTCATTAGGTGCTTAGGTGTAGATGATGAAATTATTGCGCTTAATACTTACCCTAATAACGCTGACTTCGAATTGGTCTCTAATTATAAGGCAGGCGTCAGTACTAAGAAGTTCGCTGACTTCACAGCCCATCTGGACCAGGCGGATGACGAAGCAATTGTCTATCAGTATTATGATTCAACAAACCCTAATTCAGTAGGTACCATTTCTGGATCTACGTCTTTGGGGGAATTTGCCTTTACTCTTCAGAGCGAACTTGATCTTGCCGTCAAACAGGATTATAGAAATTTAGGATATAATATTCCTCAAGTCGTGACAGCATCAGTCATGGGTTTCCATACTCCCGCCGACTCCTCTCCTACAATCACCGATACAACTTGGGCAGCAGCATCAAGCGATTACGGTCTTCAGGTACAGGTAATCAAGAGTCCGGGTGAATACCCAGAAATTTTCGAACCCGCACACAAAGTAAAAGATGCCTACTTTCTGGTTAAAGACCGAGAAGGTAAGACGCTCCTTACTAGTAGTATCTTTAATAATGTGTATGACAACACTAAGTGGAACCTGGCCTTGTCCTTACGCCCTGAGAGATATCAATTCTCTGACGGTGTTATCGGATCAGCAGTGGCTCAAACTGGCTATACTCTGGAACTCTATGGCGTTAACTACCAAAACGGCATAAAGAAGTATAGTTTTTCTTCGGCGACAGATCTTTCGGCAACTTCGGGATCTAATATCATAGAAAGTGCTAAAAAAGTATATCTAGGAGCATCTAGGTTTAACTTTACAGGAAGCACGCTGGTTAATACTGATATCAGGGGATCAAGCGTAAGATACTGGACAGACTATCTTCCAAATTCTACTGTTGATCACCACGCCAAAGAGGTTGATACCTACGGACGCCTCAATCCCTATAGAAACGCTTACGAATTTCAGAGTGCTGCTCCTAATGTTTATATCCCCAAGATTCAAACATTGGCACTCAACTGGGATTTCGCTGATATCAGTGGGAGTGATTCAAGCGGTCGGTTTATGGTTACTGATTATTCCTCGGGCTCAAACGTGCAAGTTTACCCTAACGAGTACCAGGGTCCTGTCTTTAGTAATATTAATCTACGAGAACATACTGGTCGTGGCGACTTCTTTAAGTCTAGTTTCACGCCGGTAAGAAAACAGTACGTTTACACCGACCATCTTCAGATCCCCGAATATGTTGGCGGAGACAATATGGTCAATGTTCCTACTAGCGATGATGAGACTTTCGGTATTTATTTAAGACCTATTGACTTCTTCTTCGCAGTAGAGAGAAGCATGTATCGTAGTATCTCTAATCGAATGTTGGAGATGTTTGCTTCTATCGAAGAATTTAATAATATCATAGGCGAGCCTGTCAACAAATACCGTCTAAATTATAAGCGAATGGAAAAGTTAAGAGAAATATTTTTCCGTAGAGTCAAAAATGATATTCCTGACTTTGATAAGTATCTCCGCTACTATAAGTGGATTGACACTGCGATGGGGGAGATGATCCAGGAATTATTCCCTGTTTCTGCCAAATACGCCCCAGAAGTTAGAAAAGTCGTTGAGAGTCATGTCCTTGAGCGGCCAAAGATTCAACACAAACTTACTATTCTAAGAGATAAGCATCCAGTAGCAGGAATCACCGGCAGCCTGGGCGCTGGCTTTGGGTCAGTTTGTCGTACCAGCCCAGGTTGGAAATTCAAACACGCACCTATTCCTGCTCTTCAGAGTAGAAACTGTAACTGGTGGCGCACCCGAGCAGAAAGAGATGTTCCCCCCCTTATCGCTTCGGGAGGAAATTTAACCACTCGTAACGCTGTTTTAAACGCTGTACAGAAACAAGTAGATGGAACTAACTTCCTTTGTGTTGATGGACAAATAGTGGCTCCGATTTATGGCGGAATTAATCAATACCTGAACAAAAAGAGGCGCATTCGAGATTACACTTTTGATCAATTCAAGAGTCTGGAGGATTGTGATGATGTTCTTGATCCCATGCAAAAGAAACTTGTTCCTTTTCGAGCAACAAAAGATGGTGTAAATTACAAAGGTGCTCAACTGACTCCATTCACCGCTATTAGTTCTAGTTTGACAACAGGCTATAATGCTCAATTGAACAGTCTTGGTCTTACAGGGATCTCTCTTAATAATCTTCATGAGGACTCTATCTCTCCTTATCGTCATAGTGTGCCATTGCAGGGACCCTTTACTAAGCGTTGGGTCGGTGGTATCCAAGCACGTCATGTTGCACCATTTAGAACCATAGACCGCCGTGAAGAATACAATTTAACAATTACTTCGGGTACTGGCTCGGTTACGACTATAACGACAGGAATAATCCCCAAAGGTCAATACCTAAGAGGACTATCCTCAAAATCTCCTGTTAACCTTGCAAATATCAAAACTATTATTACTGGCAGTACTCCTGGTGACGGTGTAAGAAAAGTCGGAAACTTTGAGAGAAACTATGAAGTTGTCCAAGGTAACAGTCGCTTTGAAACAAATATAGATTTTATCTTTAATAATTCTCGTTATCAATACTCTATGCCATCGGCTTTTATTACGCCACCTGCCCGACGAACTAGTGGCTTGACTGGGTCCGCAGATTATCCGGCTCCAAGACAAGTGCCTAACCGAAGGAAGACGGAAGTAATTCTAGTTGATATGTTTGCTTCGCCTGGCTCTAAGGAAGATTCAAAGCAGCAGTTTAGAGATGTCAACTCTGATCAGTTTTCGCCCAATAGTGCGCTGCCTTTCCGAAATTTGGCTGTAATAAACCCTTATCTCAAGCGTTTAGGAACCCATTCCACCTTCGGAGGGTATCAATACGATCCAGCGACTGGTGCTCCTAGTACGACCCCTTCCGCAACTAAAATACAAAGAAATACAGTTTTACGTTTAGAGATGGGCTTTTCAGGAGCCGCCACCCCAACAACGGTAGGCACTGCTAGCGTTTACGATGATGGGTTTGTAACCCGCCCAGTCCCTAATGCTGATAGGGCTCAGTGGACATCCTATTTATCTGGCTCTGAGAATGCTTCAATATATGACCAGTATGTTGCCTTGGGCAGTCGCTACCCAGCCAATATTACTTTTGTAACTCAAAGTGCTACAGCCTACCCTTCAACTTTCTCTAATTCTTTAATTACTAATGCTGGCGGAAAGTCCGAATTTGTATGGGCAAACAATCGAGATTATGTCTCTTGGAAACAAATGCAAGCCGGAAATTCTCAAAAGGCTCAATACTTTTGGCAAAATAATCTTTATGAGTTGTTACCCCAAGAAGTAGTGACGCTAAATGACGAAGTAAAATTTGATGATGGTAGTAATGGCTCAATAGCCACTAAAACTCGTACAATATACAGTCGAAACGGACAAGCGGAGCCTCATTACTATTCCCAGAGATTTAGAGAAGCGCCCATTACTTCACGCTATAAAGCGTTACTCCATCAGATGAGGACTCCGATCGGAACACCCTCAAAGACATCAGAGCGTCATACTTCTATTGCCATGGAATATACTTATGGAAATATGTTGATGGGGTTTGCTAACCGTGAGTTGAACGAACAAATCCAGGGCGATGTAAAATTTGCACATGGAAAGATAAAGCGCCCCTACGAGGTTTTAAGAGATCAATTCGTAGAAAATGTCCAGCGCAGTGTGAACGGTGCGGAATTAATTAAAGACTTTACTTATAGGGAAACAATTTATCCGAAAGAAGTTTACACATATTTGTCACAGTCCCGTGCTCGCCAGGCTTTTGTTTATAGCCACTGGAGAGATGATGCTATAGTCACTGGTAGCGCAGCAGTGACATCGCTAACAGATTATTCTAAACTTATATCTCGGGTAAATATCGATGGCTTTAACCGACAGTCTACTCGCCTGAAGGGCGACTTTGTCACATCTCAGGGTTATCCGGTTCAAAACTTAGACCAGGTTCCGTATGAAGATCCCTCTTCACTGCCAGCGGGACCTGGATCTGGCTCAATATGGCCTCTTGACTCGTACCTATATTCTGATTTCGATACGTCTTTGGTCACTGTGTTGACTGCCTCTACTCCAGTTGTTCTTGCGGATGCTGGTACGATGGCGGCTGGTGAGCTAATGATGACTCACTATGGAACTATAAACGATAGAATTACTGACCCAGGTGGGTCTTTAAACAATGGCACGGCTGTTTATATAACTTCTAGTATTAATTCGGCACAATATGTCTACAATGTTCCTGTTACCAAGGTTGATTGCACAACCACGTCTGCGGTCGCAGCAGTAGCCGCTATCACGGCAAGCAGGGGAGAGGGAGAGGGTCTTACGACTGCTACTGGACAGTTCGTGCTCGGAAGTAGTGCAGACGGCTCATCCCTCTTCGGCGCAGTGACGTTGGAAATTCAGGATCTAACATCGACTAAGACTTTTAAGTTTGTAAATAACTCCAATTCTAACACTTTCGATGCAGGCACCAATACCTATGAAATGGGTGTAGAGAATCCGCCTTTTGTGGGGGTATATTTTACAAAAGAAGAGTGCCGGAATCAACTATTCAGTGCCATCGAATCTGCCCGTGTTGATGCCTCACCGTTGAATATTGCTCTGCCTGCAAAATCAGGTACGGATACTATTGACTTAACCGCAGGTACAGCAGGTACTGCCTGGAATAGTAGAAATATAACTTCTAATGATACTGGTGTTCTTGGTGTGGCTGTAACCAGTTGGGCTGGAGCCACAGATTATACCTACAATAGTAAAACTCTGGACCTTGAAGATGTCGCTCACGGTGTGGTATCATACATTTTTGATGCTGCTACAGCACCCGGTGCGTCTACGGATACAATCATAGGTACTTTTGGGGCAACCGCCACATCTGATGTTATTGCAGCCATCGCTCAAACAATATCTCTGTCCCAAGCAGCAGGTGCTATCAATATTACACCAGGGACAGTGGCGGGATCAACTGTTCCTTTAACTGCGGATGTCGCAGGCACAGCAATGAATGGCAAACCCGTCGCAGGCACAGCCGAAACTGATGGCGGTGTTACGACTGTGGCATTTGCTGCTGGAGCAGCAGCATCCACTGTGTGTGTCGATCTTCCCGAGCCTCGCTCCCCTGGATCGGTATACACCAGACCAGCCTGGACAGCAGGAGTTTCAAGAATATATGTTGATGGACCAAATAAGCGCCAGTCCGCCGCCCAGAGCCGGCCATTCTACGACACCTATGAAAAATATGTGGAAAATATAAGACTAGCAGGCAAAGAAAAAACTATCATGCCTGAGTTTCGGATTAGTGAACACATCAAACAGTACCAGCAGAATGGTAGTCTTCTATCAATTGTTTCTGCCTCCTTGGAGCTTACTGGTGCCAATCATACAATGTTTAACGGAGTCAATAGTTCTTTCTATCAACGTTTTGCTGAAACAGATAAGTTAGAGTTCCTTGGGGACTTTATGCCTGATGATATTTTGCAGAGAGATTTTATTTTCAACAATTACCCACGACACTTTGAACTGGGCTCAGAAGCAATTGTAAAAATGCTCCCTTACGATGGTTTTTATCCAGCAAATAGAAGCCTTGAGATCGCTGCTCTGTTTAGGGATGCATACATTGGCAATGCTGTACTGACTGGCACAAGTGGATCTGCAACTTCTGCATGGAGATCATTGCTCCGACCTTTCTTGGCACCGGGAATCCTTTACAACTCCATTAAGTCTGGAATCGCTGTTGATTATCCTATTCGCCGGACCACTCGAAACTTAACACAGTACTTATCTTCTAGCGCAACTTTGCCATTACATGGGTGCCTGAGCGGAACTCTGTCGGTTAGTAATGCCCCAGGGACCATCCCAGGCAACAGGAGACGTAACTTATCAACTGCAAATTGGCAAAATGCAGATATTAATTCTTTTTTCTGGGCTGATCGCCTACCTTTTGAAACACTAGTTGATCCTGTTCCAGCCTTAAAAACAGGAGAGTCTCTAGGGACTGTCTTGTCGGACCTTAACGAGTATTTGTATCTTGATGCTACGGGATCAATATCCGCCAAGTCTTTGAACGATACCTTGTACAAAAAAGCCATGTCTAACTTCTTGGCTAACGTACCTAAGTTTTTCTTGAAAAAGAAGACTAATAAATATGGACCTGAGGGGTACTTGACTAAATTCGTTTCTCAGTTCGGGGCACCTCCCAAAGATGGACAACAAAATACCGCTCCCGAAAGAACTGTAGAGGTTGAAAAAGATGCCGCCTATATGATGGAGATTGGTCTACTTAAAACGGAGAATTTCAACCAGTACAGTAATCCATATGCTTTTGGGATTCCTACCAGTACGGGCTCAGTAGACTGGCACGGACTTACATCTGACGAACTTCCAAAGGGCAGGGAACAGAACTGGCCAAAACACCGTGGTGAGTTTGCGCCGTTTACGCCACCATATTATTATGGACCATCTTTAGTAAGAATGTTGTTTATGCCACGGGGCGATAAAAATGATTATACTTTGGACGAAATTCTTAATAATGATCGAGGCGAGCTTTTTGTTCAATACTTGAATGAAAGTGGGAGTTATTATGATATGACTTCTGGTTCATTCATAGACCGAGATAATAACGTGGTAACCTCTGTTGCTACCCCATCTTATGGTTGGAACCGAGCATGGCAAAACAGGATGGATATTGATGCCTCGGTTAACATATTTAATACTTTCCCGACTTCTACGGGAACATCTTATCGGAGTACGGATCCTAACAAATGGACCATCATGCCCAAGTGGGAATGTCCAGTTCTAGATTTTCCAAGCTCTCAAACCGCAGAAGGTGTTCCGTCATATCAATTCTCCGCATCTGTAGGTACTGGAACCTATTATTCTGGATCCAAGGGGATGTGGCACCAGTATGGTGTTCAGCCAGATAATGATGAAGGGGTGTATATGTACATCAAGGATATCCCCACTGGCAATAGCGAAGAATACGATTTTGTGGCTATCACATATCTTGATGGTGCTACTGCTAAGCGTACCAACAAGTATGTGAAAAAAGTTCCTAAATTTGTTAGTGATGCCGAGAGAACAGTCAAGTCTTTGGGAGATCTGGTTGGCTTTGACTCAGAAGAGATTATTCGTAATGGTATAGATTTCAGCAAAGCGAAGCGCCTGGGCGAACTCGGGGAAGATAATGAAAAATCACTTTCCGAGGCAGTCTTGGCATTACCTGTCTATTTTGATAAAGACCAGAAGCCTCGCATAATTCCTCTTCGGGCTCCCGCCGACAAATTAGGTCCAAAAATTAAAGAATTCCGAAAGAGATTCACAAAGTTTTCATTGCCTCCTGCTTTAGCAAATGGTTTATTGGGACTTGTACCTCAGGGATACCCCAACATCCCTGACCTCATTAATCCTTTTGGTCCGGATGACTACGATCAAGTGTTGGACGGGACCAAAATGCTTCACACTCCTGTGGTTTATTTATTAGAACATAAAATTTCTCTAACCAAACAGGATTTAGCAGACATGTGGCAGGGAGTAATGCCTGATATTTCTCAGAGATTCAACATGAGTTATACAGCAGTTGACCACTACCTTCCGGGAGATAATGTAGAAGAAACTGCCACTAAGTTCCCAGAAGTCCTTAAGGAGCAGATTATTTTAGATATTCCTCGTAATGAACGAGATGGTCACCCACGATACGATCTTCTAGATATTTCGGGACTACCAGATCTTCGAGGTGTTTATCCTGAGATACGTTGGTTAGTATTTAAGGTAAAAGAAAGAGGACTTGTAGGATATGATCAAATGGTCATGGAAGAGGTGGATGGAGTGGATGCCTTGTCTTACGAAAAAGTAAACGGGTTCCTGAGTGCCCAAGGGTTAACTCCTGAGTCTGCTGCAAGGTTCATGGGCACTATGGACAATTGGGCAAAAACAGTATACAGTTACAAGCATTCACTCACGGAAGGTTCCTACAATTGGCCATACGACCATTTCTCTCTGGTCGAACTCAACAAATTGGATACAAAGTTCGTTTTTCGACCAGAGCTGGAGAGAGAATATACTGAAGAATCTCGAAATAATCCCCTCCCTGGTGAAGGACAAATACCAGAGGGCGGTCTTGAGATTCCACCACTAGGCGCAGGACTAGGTTTAAATCTGGGTGCGCAAAACAATGATGAGTGATACTTAAGATATGGTAAAGTTTTTTAATCAAAAGGAAGAAGTATTGCAAGTGGAGTTAACTCCTTACGGTAAGGACAAACTTTCACAAGGCACATTCTATCCTAAATATTATGCTTTCTATGATAGTGATATTTTGTACGATGGTAAACACGGGGGTGTCACTGAGACGCAAAACCAGATTGTTCCTCGAATAAAAGATAACACTGCTAGATTAAAGACTTGGGCTAAATTCACGGGCTCAACAAGTCCTGTTGTTTCCATAAATTCTACAACTGACATGAATCAGTTTAACCAAGTTACAGATGCTAATTCGAGATTCTTCCGATTTCTGGGGTCTAATAGCCCTTGGTCAGATTTTATGCCATCTTGGGATATTACTTTAGCACCACCCTCAGACGTCATCTTGGGTGAGACCGCTCAATATCAATCTTCTAATACTGTTCCATTATTGAGCGCATCGCTAGAAGTCCATTACCAATCTGAGCCAGCAGAAGACCCAGAGGCTGGTTTTGTTTACTACTTAACGGAAAATGAAAAAATAGTCCTGGATGTACAGGAACTTAATACTCTTTTTAAACTAAATGGAAATTTTGATATTGAAATATTTAAAATGGATACCCAAAACAACCTGACGGCATTAGGTTTTATTAATCGGGAATCACAACATGCTCAAGGTCTCCAGAACCAGACTAGCCCTTATGTACTGGTTGATACGATAGAGGGAACAGAACAAGATATTATTCAAGCCTTTCCGGAACTAGATAACACATATGTAGAGTATTATTTTAATGTTTTTCTGGATAAGGAAGTGCAAGGAGTGGAGATGCCGTCTAATTCAACATTGTACAAGCGAAATGTTGACGCAACGGTAGGGGATTTGTGCGAAGCCGTTGATACTCTAAGTGGGAGAGATGGATAATGATTTTAAGAAGAATTCAACAACTCCGTCTTGATTCACTCGTTCTTGAGGAGAACGATGCGGAGTCTGGCGTCTTTAGTACGACTGTTAACATCCACAGTTCCTTCATCCAGCAGACTGGTAATCTCTCAGAGAGTGATAGGGAATTAAGAAATCTTCGGGTAAGAATTGGGCTGGCTTACGAAAGTGGATCGGCTCAGGTGACTGATTTTGCAACTCAACGTTTTAATGAGTACCTTTTCCTTGAGGTTCAAGATAATAACTTTTCCGAGGTAGTAAGTGAAAATGGGTATACGGACTTTTTATACCGCAGCCTACAGCCTCAATTTCAGCAGTATATGTCTAGCGGATCCCCTTACTCACTTTATGCTAGTGACCAAGTGAGTCAGGAATTAATATTTCAAAGAGATGATAACATTTCTTATACTGATAACGGCACTACCCTGCCTCAGGGCATAGTCCTTTATGACGCTGGGTTACTTGAGGTTCTTCCTCGTGATGAGGATGGGAACATTATTCGCCGCAGCGTGGAATCAACTCGTCCTGGAGTAGGAGATCCCGACAATCTAGATCCAGGCGCAGTCGTAATGGACGAAGAGGGTAACATTGTAGAACAAATCGAGGGACTAGCACTTAGAGACGCCTTACAGAACCTACAACGAGTTTCAATGCTGCCTGTCACCTTTGACATGTCCAATGTAACCCCTAGTAAATTATCACAACTAACTCTCTATATGTTTATTTATGAGGCTCCCGAACAAGAAGGTTCTGGCTTGACCCTTGGGGCTGGAACAACTCCTATTGTGAGCGCCAACGTGCTAGGTTCTAAGAATATTTGGAATTCTATTTCTCGGGTTAACCCATATGTAGGGATCGGACCCTACAGTAATGGGCAGTTCAGGGATAGTCGAGTTATTGAAAGTCCACAACGTTCACAGGCTCAGATTATAACTACAGATCCATTATCTTTCGAAGAAGATAAGTATAAATTCTTATACGACAAATTGTATAAATCCTATGCAGGAACGTTGCTCGATCAAAATCCTGAAATTAAAAAGATCATTCAAGATAAAAACTTTTTCACAGACCTTTGGGTCACGAGAGATCATGATGAGGTGCCCCGGCTTACTTTTGCCTTTGATGTACAGTCATTCTTGATTTCTAATAGTGCTTTTTCATATTTTTATCGTAACCCTACAACGGCAAATATTCTTTTAGGTGGCGATGACAGTTATGATTTTACATTCTCTCAAGTGAAAGATATGTCTCTGTATCGGCACTATGTCAATCCATTGTCTTATGGGGGAATCAACAACCTTGGGACAGTTGGAAATTTACGAACTTTAGGTCCCAACTTGTCTTATCCTAAAGAGTTTATTATGGCTGCCCAGCCTGTTTTGAACGTAACTGCTGCAACTGATCCAAAGATAAAATTCTTTGAAGGACAAGATAAAGACATCCCAGACATGCGCCGCCAAGGAGCAACGGATCGCCTAGGGTATAGCGTAAAGTATGTCGTAGAAGACAATGCGCCACTCTTCTTGCGAGAGGTAGTGCGGAGGCTTTACGGACTTAAGTATGATTTAGGACAGATCTTCGATAATATTGTGAATTCCATTCCAGACACTGTGCGTTTTGAAGAAGGGGAAATTATAACAAATGGACGAAATATTTACAACGCCTCCTTGCGGCGCACTACTACGCCTCTTAACAATATTATAGGACAGTTTCGGGGACAAGAAGTTTCCTATTTAGATATGATTAAACATGTCCTTGATGATTACCAAAAAATAATTGATGATATAATACCTTTGGAACAGGGCACTCTTCTATATGATTATTATCGCCCACTTTTGACCGCAGATAATGTAAACCCCGAGGTTCTGGAGGATATAAAGAAAATAATTGAAATAGGAATATTCTTTTTCATTAAACAACTGCGTACTATTTTCCCCAATAATCCACTTGCAATTAATAATTTAGACCATGTGGTAACTGACTTTGAAAGCCGTGGAGTGTGCCAACGAGATTATCCAATTTACCAAGAGGTGTACACGTTTGACGAGACTCTTGATTTAAATACCGATTTTGGATATGGTGCCGATTACATTTTCGAAAATCTTAACCCAAACATCCAAACTAGTGGACTTTCCAGGATTTCTTTTGAAGAATATGAAGGACGAATAAATTCAGAGTTTGAGAAATATTTTCAACGCCTGCAACCACAAACCGAAAATATACCTACTGGGATCTTTGCTAATTCAGCAGCGAAGCACTTTACGCCTCTTATGGTTAATGTACCAAAACGTCAGGTATTTAAACAGACACGGGCATCTCAGCCCGGAAGAACTTTAGTAAATTATGATCTTGATTCATATGCTAGTTTGTTTTCTGACATAATGCACATGCACTACGATCGTAAGGATTTATTTTTTGCTACTCCCTCCCCGCAGTATGAGGCAGGGTATGAAAATATAAACTTAGAATCAAAGAATGAACAATTATACGACTCAGTATTAAGTATCTTAGACGAGCGTTATGGGGTTCGCATAGAGGCTACTACCACTCCTCAATATAAATCACCTAAAATCTCAGAAGGACCATATGACCCCACCGTGGACCAAACTCGGTATACGCCAATTGGGGGAATGAGATTTATTCAAAATGGACCATTAGCACTACCGGGTATTATTGGTGGGGCTAATAATTTAGATCCCACTCTTATAACATACTTTGAGACCTCTACACAGTCGCTGGATGGCAAGCCTTCTCCTAATGACTCACAAGATTTACAGATAAGACTTGGGAAACGTAAGACTAGAAAGTTGCCTATTAAGTTGCCTTTTGCAATTTTTGGTGAATTGTCTATTGACAAAGAACTAGATTTTGTGGTATCCTACGAAAGAGATCTTTTTAATTCTTTTAATATTATTCAAGAAATGTTTGACCTAACAGAAAATAATATACAATCAGCACTGGATAGTACTTTGCTCAATTTGCCCAACCAGCAAAAGAGCATGGCTATTGTCTCGACGACTAATAACCAAATTGCCGTGGGTGAAAACGAGGGAGACTTGTCTTATGATGCTTGCCGCCCTATCCTAGAAGACTCGGATGCGGCTAACGACCCTCAGGAATTGATTAGTTATTATCGGCGTGGAATCAATTTTCCTCCCTATTCTCAAACCAAGGATCCGATGAAGATATATGCTAAGTTTTTGGCTTTCTGGATGAACTACAAGCAAATTGCAGTAGTTGAGTATCTTAATGGGTTTGGAAACTTAAAGCCTGGTCCTTTTTCGTTGAGTGGTGATTTTGGATCTAACCTCATAGAACCAGATGAGAATCAAAATCTAGATGGTGCGTTCACACAGAAAATGAAACTTGAACAGTGGCTTGAGGTCACTCCGGAAGTATTGAATAATATAGAACAAGGACAACAATTGCTGTGCAGGGTCCGAACGCTAGACGCTTCAGACTATCAATTTTTATCCCAAGAGGTATTAAAAGACAATGTAGCGGAAAATCTAAATGATGCTTTTAAGTCTATAGATATACTTAACTTACCTATGTATAATAAGTATTTTTACTTTATAAAGGGAGAGGCACAACTTAGACCTATCGATCGAGACTTACCAGAGGTTCCTAGAACTATAGTCAATCTTAATCCCCCGGCTGAAGATATTAACCCTCCTAGAGTAGAAGACCCTAATGCCGGTTCATTATACGGGCTTATTGGCGGAGAGGTTTTAAATAATGACTAGAAGATTCTTATCATTTCACGAGACTGTCAAGGGGCCTCTTTTAAAATATTATAGAAATAACTCGAATACTTATTTTACAGGAAATCCCCTAAGTCCTGAGTCGGGAGATAGTAGCCTAAGACTAACAGCCCCCGAGGAAAGTCGTTTTGGTAAAATAATTACTGAAATGCAGTGGTCTTTGGGCGGCTTTAATGGTACTGAACCTCAGGTAGCAAACCAAAATACATATGACTTTTGGCTTAATTCTTTTTACAATCATTACGGTCCTGGTGATTTCCGAGAAGATCGACCTGCGGGCAGTTATGCCTATGTGAACCGCCAAGAGGCTGGACGCCCAGTGGAAAGTTTTTCTCGGGACATGATGGCTGCCGCTCTCAGTACTGCACGGACATTGATATCTAATGGTCTTGTATCGGTATATCTAAATGAAGTTGAGCTATTAAGAGATGGTCGCACCGCAGCGGCATTTATCGGGGTTTTGACTCGGATACCGACGCCGGCTCTACAGCAATTTGATTACCCTACTTTGACTGATCCTGGTTTAGGCTTACGAACCCTAAAAGATCTTTTTGACCGGATGCCTAGTTTCACTCGTGACCGAAACTACCTAGATAATCCTCGTAATCTGCTCCTTATGTCCCGTGCTATTCGTGTAGCACTTCCACCCGATGTCATACAGACTATATTGGCCGTCACTCTACCGGAGTTCCAAGAAAACCCAAAATATAATTACTATTTTGTATCTGAACAGATGCCATTTGTGACCTCTATGGAAACCAATCCTCTACTAGAGAACGATAACATGCCTCAGGGATTCGCCCAAGTTAATCCTGATTATGCTCGGTATGATGCAAAATATGAGGAAGCAACATCTTTGCCCGATATACCTGTGGGGGTTCAGCCGGATAATTATGTGTTCCGTCTTTATTCTTCGGCTTCGGCTACTCCTAATGAGGCTGCCCAACAACAGGGTATTTCCGTTCCAACTACTTGGCAAAACGGAGAGATCTCAGCAGGAATTTCACTGTACTCACGCTATCGAACGATTTTAAACTTGAATGGCAACATTGATAACAGCCACGTTGAAAATACCCGTCTTATAGATTATTTAAGTATATTCTCGGATGCAGTTCCTACTTTGACAGAAGAGGATAAACAAAGGCTCTCCCAAACAAATATGAATATAATAGTTCCCTCTAGGGAAATGTATTTATTCCAGGACACTCGCCAGTCATTTCCTTTTTCTATTGCTGTTGATTTTGAAGCAGACGACGTGGGACCTGCTGGTTCTTTAATACAGCGTAATCAGGTTAGTATCCCTATCATGCAGGCGCTGAAGGATAGTGACTATTTCGCCAGAGAACACGAGGTTGTTTCAACGTATGTGAACCTTCCCTCCGCCGGCGAACCTAGAGTTAATTTTACGTCTAAAAGGGTGCCGCTGTCAATGACTTCGGTTACTAATCTGTTGGATTTTGGTAAAGGTCCGGACCAGGACATTACGTCATTAATTTTAAGTCATGAAGGTACCCCGTATGTAACTGGTCGAAGTGTTGATTTGAACCTTCAGGACGACCTATCCGTGAGTACCCGTCGAGGCTGGGTCGAAATTGCTCATGCTACATTTTCTCGATACTCTCAAATTCTAAATGCCGAAGAAAGAACTACCTCTGAGGCATTGTGCTATAGATTAACAAAAAAGCATGACGGAAATGTTGTAAAAGATGTTTTTATAGGGAACGGCGCTTCTAATTCTCCTAACGGCGGACGTCAACTGTCTTATATTGATACTCAAATCAAGTACGACACAATGTATGAGTATGAACTTTCAGAGTATCGCTGTGTTTATAGTACTAACTATCATTTTTTCTGTCTCCCAACTGTGCCATATTGGATGCTTAATGGTAGTGAAGCCACCCCTCCCATCAACACTGACCCGGAGCCAGTCGTTTTTGACATTATGGTGGCAGCAACTCCATCAATAAAGATTATTAAAGTCCCTATTTATAGCAGAGAAGCATATAGTAATTTCGTCAGTAATCCACGAAATAGGGCTAGAAACAATGGACTTTACTTTCCGACGTCGAAAGTTTTAGATTTTCCACCCCCGCCACCAGAACTATTGGTGATCCCTTATATGGACAATTATAGACAAATACAGATTGGCATTAAGCGGAGCACTGGAGATTACACCGGCAGAAGTTCATTGCCTGTGGTTTCTATTGGGGATCAGAACTCTAGGATAGCCAGTCTATACCGATACCAAAAACATTTTGAATACTACGGACTACAGCGAGGATTTCTTGGCTATCGCAACGAAAGTACTAATGAAGTTCGCCGTGCAACACTGTATCGAACAGAGTCGATGACCAATGGTGCTTCTACTTATGCCGATCTTTATTCGTCTTTTAATCCCGAAAATAACGAGGATGTAAAGGTCCGGCATTACTCTATAGGACCTACGGAGGATGACGAAGTTACCCAAGTTGAATCTTTTGATTTGATGGAGAATCTAGAGCCTAATCGTGAGTACTTTTACACAGCAACCGTAGAAGATGTTCACGGTAATCCTTCAAATCCTAGTCCCATATATCGGGTGAGGCTATTGTATGATAAGGGACTATATATTCCAGAAGTGGACTTATATCAATTTACTCCCGTGAAGACACATATCCCAACAAGGAAGTTTGCTAGGTTCTTACATATCGAAGCATCTGACATTCAAACCTTCCCTTTCAACGAGGAAAACGAAGAGGGTGTCTTAGTCGGAACACGGAACTTGGCAACTAACTTGGGGAACACAATAAACGGCGAAAATTTCCTAGTGAGACTAACGTCTCGGGACACTGGGAGAAAAATCGATATTAAGTTGAGTTTTAGCCAAAGAGATATAAATGAATAATTTTGATAAATCGATACTATTTAATAATAACTACCAGCATGGTACGAAAGAGGAAAAGTTATGGGATTTTTAGATAACAGTGGTGACATTCTGCTTGATGCGGTTTTGACAGATGAGGGTCGCCGACGACTTGCGCTTGGTGATGGATCATTTACAATCACCAAATTTGCCCTGGGTGATGATGAGATTGATTACTCTCTTTATACTCCTGTAACATCTTCGGGATACCAAGATTTACGAATTCTTAAATTGCCTGTCTTTGAGGCATTTACTAATAATACTTCAACCCTTAAACACAAGTTATTATCCTATGCTGATGATGAGTTGTTTTATCTTCCACTAATTCGAATTAACAACATTTATGATGCTGGGTATCGTGTTGGTGGTGATTCTGGAGTCAACGCCGATGTTCCCGTCGGAGGATACTTAGTTAGCGTTGATGATGACAGTACTCGGTCTTTGAGCGTTATAACCGGTGGCGGAACTCGTTTTGCAAGTGCTAACCAAGTCACCAGTGTTAGTAGTCTTATATTTGATCAGGGACTTGAATCTTCTTTATTGAATGCTGGATACCTCGGCGCATCGCAACCTGAGTTGGGTGAGACAAGATATATTGTCGAAGTAGACAATCGACTCTTGCGATTAGCAACTCCTACTGTGGGAACTAATAACACTTTGGCTACTCCAAGTTTTGTGGATGATGATAACGTGGCAAGTTATTATTTCTCTATGCAATCCGATCCTGGATATTTTGCACAACAAAATGCAGACGGCGGAGTTTTGGCTCATGCAAATGGAAACAATTTTACATATGATTTGAGCCCCGGAAACAACGGTGGACAACTTCAATCTACTACTAAAAAGATTGGACCTACCTCAACGACTGGTCGAATCGGAACACGATTAGTATTTTCACTGAGATCTTCCCAGCAGACAGAAGCATCTAGTACAATCTTTACAACATTGGGTAGTACTGCTACAATCAATGCAATAAATTATTACTATATTGATACTGTTATTCGAGTAACGGGATTCAATACTGGGTATCGCATTGATGTACCCATTAAACTTCTGAAGAAACAATAGGATTTAAACCATGGCAACTAGCTTTAAAACATTTTTACCTAATGATGTGCAGGATACTCGCACAAAACTTCATGAAGCAATACCGATCACTGGATCTATTTTATCCGGAACTTACCAGTTAGTTCCCGGAACAGAACTGAACATCAAAAACTATTCTCACGGCATGTTCCAGAGTGTTTATGATTATCCTTATTTGAGTTCTTCCGCTAACCATATTATGGACCTCAGTGTGGGACTTTCTACCACTAAGAGTGCTGCACAAGCTGGCGGAGCCACTGGACTAAATAACAAGAACGATATGTATAATGAAATCTGTCAGGTTTTGGCAGGATACAATGTCAGCGGTTCCATTCAGGAATTAGAAGTTAGTGGCAACTTTGGCAGTTCTACCGAATCTTTAAAGATGCGTGATGTCTTTATCGTCAATCTTGCCCGACTACTGACAAAAGACGAGATTCAGTTGGAGACCGGTGGCGGGTTTCGGATGACGGTTGGAACAACCGCAGCCTTTGCTGATGCTTTTACAACTACTGCAACCATTTATGATAAGGCTGCCACCAATCGTCGTACTAATTCACCTGCCGGTGAATTTAATCAATTGTTTTTCTCAGGTGCAGCCGTGAGTGCCCCCCATGATCTTGCTTGTGGTCTTCTATTTTACCAAGCAGGAGTGGCAGTGCTGACCTCTTCCATATTTTCGGCTGTTCTTGGCGGCACAGCATGTCAAATGGATCCTGCTGGTACGACAGTAGAAAATCTCGTAGTTTCGTCTTCTATTGACGTAGCATCTAATGCTCTTCGGGGACGCATCCAAAATATCGAATTTAATAACACTACAGACCTAAATTCGACAATCTATATGTGTCGTGCATCTATGAACGAATTTAACTATAGCAGTAACCCCACTTATTTAAGCGGGACTAGCAGCCAGGTAATTGTCAAGAGTGACGCCACTCAACAGCCAGTCTCTTATATGACCACTGTTGGGTTGTATGGTCCTCGAAATGAATTGCTGGCTGTAGGTAAATTAAGCGAACCTCTTAAGAAAACCCCCGCAGATGAATTCACAATCAGGATGAGACTGGATTACTAAGATCTGGAGGAATGAATGCCTTACCTCCACGAGTTCGGTGAAGATGACGTTTTTGTAAACCGTATGGTTGCATACCCGCAATATCAGTTTACATTCTATAGCGGATCAGCATATATTAATAATGATAGAGACATGGGGGTCAATATACCCTCTGGTTCTATTAGTTTATATGAATACAACGTAGATCGAGATGGTACTACCCAACAACTCATTTACCCCTACATTATCAAGGCTGGGCAGTGGTTAAGTTTTCCTAACGTAACCACTACAGAATATGAGACATTAGATTATGGCGGAAAAATAACTGGTAGTTATCCATTGACTAGTTCTGTAACTCGGGAATATTTTCCTGCTTGGACTACTGGATATCCGTTCCCAAATGGGACTAACGTTGAAAAAGATTTATATGTGGATACTCGAAAGGAAATAATCTCCTTACGTAACACATTAGAGTATTATCGAGGACTTAGCAATTCTCATCATTTTACTGGTAGTTTTATGACGGGCGCTGTTAACCTTCTGGATATTCCATCTATTTTTTATGATAATTCAATTAAAAAAGGTACAGTAGACCTTAAATTTTATTATACAGGTTCCTTGATGGCAAGAGCACAAGACACTCGACAAAATGGAGAGTTAGTGGGAACTTACGGGGCTACAAGTGGCTCTATAGTCGGTTTAGTATTATACAATGAGGGTTTTGTAATATTAACCTCTTCAGTAAATCTTTCTACTAATTTAGACAACTACTTAGGAACTGGCACTCTTGTCCAGCCACAGTGGAATTATTTTGGAGCATACTCTCAGGCAAGTATCTCTGGTAGTACAGGCACTTTTGCAAGTGCTAGTTTATACAGGTTGGATCTGGACGGGACTCAGAAAATTCCTGTTATGACCGCATTCGCTACAGCACAGAGGGGACATGTTAATAATTCCTTGAATCCTACTTGGTTGAGTGCCAGCAATGGAGACTGGCACCCTTCTTCCTCAGTAAGTCCTCAGGGTTATGTGGAGCCAAGACAGGTTACCATCAAGAACACAGTGGAGAGTCAATACTGTGAATTCGACGATGAATTCGAAAAACAAGTATTCATCAGTGAAATAGGTATTTTTGATGAGAGTAAGAACCTTATTGCAATCGCCAAATTGGCAAACCCAGTATTGAAAAAAGATACTGATGATATGACATTTAAACTAAAATTAGATATCTGATATACTGACATATGATCTTAGGTTTAGATATTTCTACTACCATGGTGGGTGCCGCTATTATCGACCCTGAAACTCGCTCTCTTGTTCACGTAGAGGGTTGGGATATTTCCAAGTGTAATAATCTTTTTGAAAAAGCCGAAGCCATCGGCGCAGAACTATATTCCTTGCGATCGGCTTACAATATTCAGGAAGTCTTTATAGAGACTGCTCTTAAGAGGTTTATGCCAGGAAGGTCTCGTGCAGACACTATTATCAAGTTGGCCAAATTCAATGGGGTTATCTCGTGGCTATCTTTTGAATGCTATGGGAAAGAGCCAACTTATATTAATGTTAATACGGCACGTACTCTTTACGGACTATCTTTTCCACGAGGGACAAAGGGACCACAAAGAAAGAAGATGGTTATCGAAGCCGTAATAGAGAAAGAAAAAACTTCTTTTACTTATGAGATGGCACGTGGCGGAAAGAATTACAAGAAGGGTACTGACGACCGGGCTGATGCTGTTGTCATTGCAAGAGCCGGAGAATACATTTTAAGGAACAAAGATAACAAAGGTTTCTTGACGGAAAAGATAGTTTTAGTTGAATGAGGACTATTTAAAGTATGAAATTGACAAAAGACGCAATCCGTTCCTTGATCCAAGAAGAACTAGGAACACTCACAGAGGCAATGGACTCAAAAGAGCTTGCGGGCAGGGCAGCCACCTTTGTGGATGATCTTTTAGAACAAGGTGCCAATGAGGGATCTATTAAATCAGCCGTAAACGATGCGATTAATCTCAAGCGCAAACAAAAACAACAAGCCCAGGCGGGTGCAGCGAACCGCCGAGATATTCAGGAAATGGGTTGCGGCGACCAACCGCAGATGCCAGACCCAACACATCATGACGAAGATCATGAAGGAAGCATGGCCAAGCGTCAAATGTTTAAGACTGCTGAATATGCTGCCATCATTTTTGATATGTTGCATGATGATGAAGAATTACCGGCATGGATCCAGAGCAAACTTACCAAGATAGCCGACTATGTTGGCGTTGTAAAACATTATCTTGAGTATGATAAAGTCATCGACGGACACCCAGCCAACCGTAAAGAAAAGAAATGGTCCGATGCTGACCATGATAGGCAAGAAGACCTAGCACAAAAACTTGCTAAGAAAAACCCTGATATGCCCAAAGATGAAAAAATGGCTATAGCCGGCGCACAGGTTAACAGAGACAAGCGCAAGCGCAGCAAAAAATAATCTCTTGACTTATTGAAAATATATGTGATAATATTCCTACGGAGGAGTATTGTTATGAAGCATCAAGTCTTTATGGATATGGATGGGGTACTTGTGGACTTTGAGTCTGGTGTACTCAAGTATATGAATCAGATTATGCAGGAAGCAAATCGAAACCCTGAGCACCAATTTTACAAGTTAGCAAAATCTACTGCCAAAGAGGTAGGTGGCTGGGATGTAGAGATCACCCGCTGGCACATTGCTAGACCTGATAGTTCTGAGGATAGTTTCCCACGTAATTATCGAACTCGTGATTTTATGTATCGTCTCGTAGAAGATGATGTCGAGTTGTGGGAAAATCTTGAATGGGAGCGCAACGGTAAGAAGTTGTGGGACTATGCAAAAAACATCCCAGGTATCCAGGTTCTGTCGGCTCCGATGGCAGAGGGATCCCGCAAAGGTAAGATCCTATGGGTAAAGAGGGAACTCGGGCTGGACGAGGAATTGGTAAACCTTTCAGACACCAAAGAGCCTTTCGGAACTCATAATGGAAAACAGGGACTTTTGATTGACGACCGTGACAAATATATTAATCAGTTTCGTGCTGGCGGCGGTATTGCGATTAAACATAACCCAGATGATGTGGATAATACTATTAAGCAACTTCAAGAACTCGGTTACTAATTGTTAAACGACCCCAACTCGGCGAAGAAAAAAAGAATCCTTGATGAAATCCTTGGCAGACCTCAGCGCCAGGGCAAGGAATATCTTTACACTTCCCGATGTTGCAGTCATCACAAAAAGAAACTGTCAGTCAACTTTGACAAGAATGTTGCCAAGTGTTGGACATGTGATTGGCGTACCAAAAATTTACGACGCTTAGTCAGGCGTTGGGGTGATATAAGTCACATCCATAGATGGAAGGACTTTGACGCCGATATTGAGTTAGGCGACCTAGACAACCTGTTTGCTAAGGGAGAAGAAACTAGCCAACGATTGGACCTTCCAAGTGAGTTTCAAACGCTTACGGGTCGTTCTCATCCGCCATCTGCAAGAGTGCCCCTAAACTATTTACGCAAACGTGCCGTTGAACAGAAAGACATCCTCTTTTGGAAGATTGGCTACTGCGCTTCCGGGGAATACAAAAATAGAATTATTCTCCCCTCATTTGACGAAGAAGGTTACTGTAACTTTTTTACGTCCCGCACATACGACCCCAACATCTGGCCTCCGTATATGAACGGACCTGGCAACAAAGACATCATCTTCAACGAACTGTTGATTGACTGGGAACGAGAGGTCACTCTGGTTGAGGGCGTCTTTGATGC
>Ga0209308_10000167_pt1 | contig 64406 bp, 59 predicted proteins | sample COGITO_mtgs_1204_3_FD_184806 | JGI IMG/M metagenome (GOLD analysis project Ga0209308, IMG submission 184806) | Pelagic marine microbial communities from North Sea - COGITO_mtgs_120405 (SPAdes) (version 2) | ecosystem: Environmental > Aquatic > Marine > Epipelagic ... | reverse complement strand
TTCTAATAAAGGATCCTTATTCACTGTTGTAAACTATTCCACAGTGACTGACTTGGCCAAATTTCTTGGCTGGTCAATGTCTGTGCCTTTTAGTATTGCTACGTGGTAGGCAAGAAGCTGAAGAGGAATCGAATAGATCAAAGGAGCTATGAGATCGGGGATCTCAGGCAATTCAATAAATCTAGTTATTGATGCATCGTGGTGATGTGCTTCTGAATGCCCAAAGACATAGAGTTTTCCGCCCCTGGCCCTAACCTCTTCTAGATTGGATTGCAGTTTTTCTAATAAATCATCGTTTGGAGCAACGGCCACAACAGGCATGTCTGCATCAACAAGAGCTAACGGCCCATGTTTTAATTCTCCTGCGGGATAGGCCTCTGCGTGGATATAAGAAATCTCTTTGAGCTTTAAAGCACCTTCCATTGCAATTGGGTAATGAATACCCCTGCCGAGGAACAGTGCATGTTCTTTTTGATCAAAATCTTCTGCCATTTCCACGATCTGATCTTCGAGTAGCATCACAGCATCCAAAGATTCTGGAAGTGCTCTCAATGACTCGTTGATTCTTCCCTCTGCAACAGCAGAGAGTCCATGATGCCTTCCCAAGACCAAAGTTAACATTAAGAGGCCAACCAGCTGGGTGGTAAAGGCCTTTGTTGAGGCGACACCTATTTCGGGACCTGCTTTTGTTAGAAACACCAAGTCAGATTCTCTAGCAAGCGAACTCGACGGAACGTTGCAAATACCAAGGCGTGATAAATATCCAAGGTCTTTTGCGAATCTAAGGCAAGCCAATGTGTCCGCTGTTTCGCCCGATTGAGAAATGGTCACGAACAATGTGTTTGGTGCCACAACTTTGTTCCTGTATCTAAATTCACTGGCAACCTCTACACTACAAGGAAGCCCTGCGAGGCCTTCAAGCCAGTACTTAGCTACCGTTCCAGCGTGATAGCTTGTTCCACAAGCAACTATCTGAACCGCTTCTACGTCTTTAAATATGTCTTTAGCTCCCGGTCCAAAGATTGCCTCTTGCACTCCACTTTCTGTTAACTGACCGTCAAGAAGTGCTTTAATTTTTTCCGGTTGTTCATAAATTTCTTTGAGCATGAAATGTCTGTGTTCGCCTTTATCAACGGTTTCACCCAATGACTTGGCAACCACCACCGGCCTGTCCACCTCTTCATCTTTTGTGTTCCAGAATTTTGTTGAGTTGGGGGTTATCTCGGCCAGGTCTCCGTCTTCTAAAAACACGAAATCCTCTGCAAAATCTGCAAGGGCCAACTGATCTGAAGCTATAAAATTCTCACCCACTCCGTGGCCAACAACCAACGGACTGCCTTTCCTTGCCGCTGCAATTATTGAAGGCTCTTTGGAATGAACCGCACCAATAGCATAAGCGCCTCTTAGATCTTTTACAGCCTCTCTTAAAGCTTCAACTAGAGTCGAAGCGGTGTCTAGCTTCGCGTGTATAAGATGACCGATCACTTCCGTGTCGGTGTCGGATTCAAAATGATAGCCAAGCGCTCTTAGTGTTGTTTTAATTTCTTGATGGTTCTCTATGATACCGTTGTGAACCACATAGACTTCGTTGTTCGAATGATGGGGGTGGGCGTTTTTCTCTGCTGGAACTCCGTGGGTGGCCCATCTAGTGTGAGCTATGCCTGTGATTCCCAGTAAAGGATTGCCTGCAAGGGCGTTTTGTAATTCAGCAACCTTACCCAACCTTCTGTAAACGTGAATGTTTTGATCATCTCCAAATACAGCCAGCCCTGCTGAATCATACCCCCTGTATTCTTGACGGGCCAACCCTGTGATAAGTTTATCAACTACCGGCCTGTTTGAAGCCACTCCTATAATTCCACACATATCTATTTCTTTTTTTTGTAGTTCATTTGCCTGCCCCTTCCAATAGCGAGCTCCCCATCTTTTACGTTCTTTGTGATTACCGATCCTGCTCCGGTGTAGGATTCTTTCCCCAATTTTACCGGTGCAACCAGAGATGAGTTTGAGCCTACGAAAGAACCGTCACCCATTATCGTTTTGTTTTTATTTTTGCCATCGTAATTACAAGTTATGGTTCCTGCCCCTACATTCACCTTGCTTCCCAATTCAGCATCGCCAAGATAGGTCAAGTGTTTTGCTTTGGATGAAGGGCCAATGTAGCTTCTGTTGGCCTCAACAAAATTGCCTAACTCAGAGCCTGTTTCCATTATGGTTCCGCCTCTTATTCTTGAAAAAGGACCTAAAGCACATCCAGCTCCCACGATTGAATCTTCAATAACAGTGTTGGCGAGAACCTTCACATCATCTGACAGTACGGAGTTGCTAATGTAACAATTTGGGCCTATGGACACGTTTCTACCTATTTTATTATTTCCCTCAAAGACGGCATTGATATCAATGAAAGAGCCTGGTCCTGCGGACAAATCGCCTCTTATGTCTATGCGTGATAAATCGGCTAAACGAGCACCTTTGGCGATAAGCTGCTTAGCTAAATCTTCTTGGTAGTGTCGCTCTAAATCATGTAACTCTTGTTGATTATTAACCCCCAGAACTTGTTTGTGATCTGAAACTATTGTTGCCTTCACCGGAATGCCTGCTTGATTTGCGAGCTCAACAATGTCAGTTAAATAATATTCTTTGGCTGCGTTTTTATTGGAGATCTTTCTTACAAGGTCTTTAAGGTATTTTGTTTTAATGGCTAAAATCCCCGAATTCACCTCTGAAATCTTTATTTCATCTGAAGACGCGTCTTTTTGCTCAACTATCTTCTCAACAAGGCCCTTCTTGCCTCTGACAATCCTTCCGTAGCCGTGCGGGTCAATGGGTTTATAAGTCAGAATTGAAAGGTTGCCTTTTTCTGCAGAAGCTATCAGCTTTGTTAGAGTTTGTTTTTTGACCAGCGGGCCGTCGCCGTAAAGTACCAGAGAAATTGAATTGGACCTAAGATTTTTTAAGGCTTGCTTGACTGCATGCCCCGTCCCTAATTGTTTCTTTTGTAAAACAAAGTCAGTTTTTTTATTTGTATCTAAGCTGCTTTTTACTAGTTCCGGCTTGTATCCCACCACTAACTGCACTTTTGACCCTTTAATACCGGAAACGGTATCCAAGAGGTGTTGAACCAGTGGCTTTCCTCCCAATAAATTTAGAACTTTTGGCAGATCACTGCCCATTCTGGTGCCTTTCCCAGCAGCCAAAATTATAAAATCAGTGTTCATAGGTTGTGTATACTAGAGTAAAAGGGCCTGATACCCAAAAAAAAGAGGTTTCGAAGGGCTACTTCTTTCGAAGTTTTTGTATCGACTTAAGTCTTGCTGCTGCCTCAGCAAGTTGGGCTGCTGCCAAAGAATAGTCAAGGTCAGACTTTTGACCTTCGAGTTCTTTTTCGGCCAATTCTTTTGCCCTTTCGGCTTCTGCTTCATCAAGGTCCGTTGCTCGCTCGACAACATCGGTCAATACGGTTATCGAACCAGGCTGTACTTCCAAGAAACCACCCGAGGCATAGAAAACTTCTTCTTCTCCGCCTTCCATGGTGATTCTTAAAGGGCCAGGCTTCAGTATTGCAAGCAAGGGAGCGTGTCGTGGGTTAATTGCAACTTCACCAGCGCCTCCTTCTGCTATAAGCATTTCAACCTCGCCTGAGAATAACTCTCCTTCGGGGCTAACGATGCTGCAACTGATAACTGACATTCTATGCTTCTTTGGCCTTCTCGATGACTTCGTCTATCCCGCCTGCCATGAAAAAAGCTTGCTCGGGTAGATCGTCGTATTCGCCATCAACAATTCCTTTAAATCCTCGTATTGTTTCTGCCAGAGAAACGTACTTTCCTGGAGCGTTTGTGAATATCTCTGCTACGAAGAATGGCTGAGACAAGAATCTTTCTATTTTTCTTGCTCTTGAAACAACCAGCTTGTCTTCTTCAGACAGCTCGTCCATTCCCAGGATAGCAATGATGTCTTTTAATTCCTTGTATCGATTTAGAACCATTTTGACTGAGTTGGCAACGTCGTAATGCTCTTGGCCAACCACGTCTGGCTCGAGCTGCCTGCTTGAAGAATCCAAAGGATCCACTGCCGGGTAAATGCCTAAAGAGGCTATCTGTCTTGAAAGAACTACCGTTGAGTCCAGGTGAGCGAACGTTGTGGCTGGAGAAGGGTCAGTGTTGTCATCAGCCGGAACGTAGATGGCTTGAACCGATGTTATAGAACCCGTTTTGGTGGAGGTTATTCTTTCTTGAAGAACTCCCATTTCTTCTGCTAGCGTTGGTTGATACCCTACCGCAGAAGGCATTCTTCCTAAAAGCGCAGAACATTCCGTTCCGGCTAACGTGTATCTGTATATGTTGTCTATAAACATGAGAACGTCGTTTCCTTCGTCCCTGAATTCCTCTGCCATTGTTAATCCAGAGAGTGCGACTCTTAATCTGTTTCCTGGAGGCTCGTTCATTTGTCCATAAACAAGAGCAACTTTATCCAAAACGCCGCCTTCTTTCATTTCATGATACATGTCATTGCCTTCACGAGTTCTTTCTCCTACTCCAGCAAAAACAGAATACCCTTCGTGCTCGTAGGCTATGTTTCTGATGAGTTCTTGAATGTTTACAGTCTTACCAACACCTGCACCACCAAACAGACCAACCTTTCCACCTTTTGCAAATGGGCACATTAAATCAATTACTTTAATACCTGTTTCCAATAACTCTTTTGTTTCTGCCTGATCTTCGTAAGAAGGAGGCGCTCTGTGTATTGGCATTTTTTTGTCGGCCTTAACTTCACCTTTCTCATCAATCGGCTCTCCAAGAATATTCATGATCCTTCCAAGGGTTCCTGTTCCCACGGGCACTGAAATAGGGTTGCTGGTGTTTTTAACAGCAACTCCTCTTCGCAAGCCTTCCGATGCACCCATGGCGATTGTTCTAACGATGCCATCGCCCAACTGTTGTTGCACTTCTAAAACCAGGCCGTTTTCTTCTACCTCTAAAGCGTCGTAGATTCTAGGCAAGTTTTCCTTAGGGAATTCAACGTCAATTACCGCGCCGATTATTTGTATTACTGTTCCTGTACTCATAATGTTAAATCCAAAATTTAATTAATAATTAAAGTGCCGCTGCACCCGCTACAATTTCTGAAAGTTCTTGTGTTATTGCTGCCTGCCTGGCGTTGTTATAAACCAGCTGCAACTCTTCTATCAAGTCACCTGCGTTATCGGTTGCGCTTTTCATGGCTACCATTTTTGCTGCCTGCTCACAGGCAATATTCTCTACAACCCCTTGATAAACCAGAGATTCAATGTACCTAGACATCAATCCGTCCAATATCACTCTTGAGTTATCAGGTTCATATAAATAGTCCCAGTGTAGGGATTTTTGTTCAGTCTCTTCTCTGACCAAAGGCACTAACTGTTCTACCGTTGGATTTTGAGACATTGTGTTTACAAACTTGTTGCTTGCTAGATAAATTTTATCCACCTCGCCTTCAACAAAAGAGTCCAGCAGTACCTTTACTGCTCCAAGCAATTCCTCAATAGAAGGGTCGTCTCCCAGCTTCTCGGTTGCTGAAATAATTTTTCCTCCGTAAGACTTAAAGAAGGCTCTTCCTTTGGTACCAATTAGACAAAAACTTACTTGCTTTCCTTCTTCTGAGAGCTCTTTTGTAAACCTTGTAACCTGCCTTAGCAGGTTAGCATTAAGACCGCCGCAAAGTCCCTTGTCAGAAGTGACGACAATAATTGCAACATTTTTTACTTCTCTTTCATCCATGTAAACAGGCTTGTTTTCAGGCTGTCCGTTTGCTAAATGAGATATAACTTCTAGCATTCTTTCTCTGTAGGGCCTGCCTTTTGCCATTCTAACTTCGGTCTTTTTCATTTTGCTGGCAGCAACTTTTTCCATGGCGCTAGTAATCTTTTGGGTATTCCCAATACTGGCGATCTGGTTTCTTACTTCTTTGCTATTTGCCATTTTTTAGTAGGTCTGCGTGCTCACAAAATTATCTAAAGCTTCCTTGAGTTCTGCGGCCACTGCATCACCGTAATCACCGGTTTCTGCTACGGTTTTCATGAGCTCGGTGTGCTCTGAATGCAAATAAGCCAGCAAAGCTTTTTCAAAATCTTTAACTTTCTCTACCTCCACTTCTTTGAGGTAGCCTTCATTAGCTGCAAAAAGAACGGCTCCCATTTCAGACACGCTCATGGGCGAGTTTTGTCCTTGCTTCATGAGCTCGGTAACACGTGTTCCGTGCTCTAACTGCTCTCTCGATGCATCATCAAGATCAGATGCAAACTGAGAGAAGGCTTCTAGCTCTCTGTACTGTGCTAGTGCCGTCCTAATTCCACCACCAAGTTTTTTTATGATGGGAAGTTGTGCCGCCCCTCCAACTCTTGATACGGATATACCTGGATCCATTGCCGGCTTTAGACCTGCACTAAAAAGAGAGGTTTCTAAGAAAATTTGTCCGTCAGTAATGGAAATAACGTTTGTTGGAACGAACGCTGAGACATCCCCTGCTTGGGTTTCAATTATAGGAAGTGCAGTTAGAGAGCCTGTTTTTCCTTTTACCTTTCCGTCTGTAAACTTTTCAACGTAATCCGCGCTTACTCTTGCCGATCTTTCCAGAAGTCTTGAGTGAAGGTAGAAAACATCACCTGGATAAGCTTCTCTTCCTGGAGGTCTTTTTAGCAGAAGGGACATTTGTCTATACGCCCAGGCTTGCTTAGTTAAATCGTCATAGACGATCAGCGCATCTTCTCCGCGATCTCTAAAATATTCTCCCATTGAACAGCCAGAAAATGCTGCTATGTACTGCATGGGAGCTGGGTCTGCTGCTCCTGCTGCAACAACTATGGTGTTGTCCATTGCGCCATATTTTTCTAGCGTTCTTACCACGCCGGCGATGGTTGATTGTTTTTGTCCTATTGCCACGTACACACATTTAACGCCCGTGTCTTTTTGGTTAATGATTGCATCAATGGCAATGGCAGTTTTTCCTGTTTGCCTGTCACCAATGATCAACTCTCTCTGTCCTCGCCCTACGGGGACCATACTGTCAATTGCTTTCAGTCCTATTTGAACGGGCTGATCAACTCCTTGTCTCGAAATAACACCAGGAGCAATTTTTTCTACAGGGGATCTGAATTCAGTGTCTATGGCTCCTTTGCCGTCAATTGGTTCTCCAAGTGCATTGACCACCCTTCCTAGAAGAGCCTCTCCAACAGGAACCTCTAGAATAGTCCCTGTGCATTTAGCCGTCTCGCCTTCTGCCAGAAGCCTGTAGTCTCCAAGAATAACGGCTCCAACAAAATCTCTTTCGAGGTTTAGGGCCATTCCTTGAACGCCATGTTCGAACTGGATCAATTCGCCATTCATGACCTCACCTAGTCCATGTATTCTGGCTATGCCGTCTGCTAAAAAGACAATTGTGCCTTCGTTGCTTGGCTTTGGTTCTGAGTCCAAAGCGTCAATTTTTTGTCTTATTATTTGACTTATTTCAGATGGGTTTAGTTCTTCCATTTTTAACCTTTGATATTTATATTAATTGATTGCTTAGTTTTTCTAGCTTTCCTTTGATCGATGAATCAAGAACATCGTCTCCGCTTCTCGCTAAAAAACCACCTATTAGGGATTTATCCACTCCAGCTTCTATTATTAAATTTTCACCGAAACGCTTCTTTAGGGATGTTGTAACTTTTTCTTGCTGCTCTTCCGAAAGGGCAAAAGGCGATAAGAGCTCAACGGTTTTCTCCCCTTCCTTGCTTGCCATTAATGCCTTGTACTCTTTTTCTATGTCCGGTATCAATGAAAGTCTTTTAGACTCACCCAGAACTTTTAAAAAACTTACAGTCTTAGGCTCGATCTCTCCTTCAAAAAGGGCCAAAAACTGTTTGACTTTATCTTGGTAAGAAAGATGCGGTGAGTCAATTAAATTAGCAACTGTAGTATCTCTAACGGCTAACGAAATTTTTTCTAAATCACCCGACCAGTCACCCGAGTGTTCAAACAAGGCTTGTGCGTAAGGTCTAGAAAGTGTTGAGTTATTTGCCATTATTATAATTCGCCAGATATCTCGTCGATTAGTGCCGCATTAGCTTCTTGATCTATTTCGGCCTTTAGAAGTTTTTCAGCACCCGCCACAGCCAAAACCGCAACCTCCGATCTGAGGCCTTCTCTGGCCTTGTTCATGCTCTGGACCACGTCCTTCTCTGCTGACTCTTTGATTCTGTCCGCCTCTTCTTGAGCCTTAGATTTGGCATCTTCAACCATTTGGTTTGCTCTAAGATTAGCCTGATTAATAAGTTCTGCTGCTTCTTTTTTTGCAGCCCCCATTACTTCAGACTTTTTAGTTTCTGCCTCTTCAAGCTCTCTTTTCCCTTTGCTAGCCGCATCCAGACCATCGGAGATTTCTTTCTCTCTTTCTTCCAGAATTTGTAGCATTGGGGGCCAGACATACTTCATGCAGAACCAAACAAACAAAATGAATGCCAGAAGCTGGCCTATTAATGTGTAATTAAAGTTCATTTGATCTTTTCTTGTTGTCTAGGTGAATAGAAATATAAGTCCAAAAGCCAGCGATATAATTGGCAGGGCGTCTACCAATGCCATCATTATAAAAAACTGACCCAAAAGATAACTTTGCAGCTCGGGCTGTCTTGCTATTCCTTCAAGATATTTTGATGCTGCTACGCCTACGCCGATAGCGCCGCCAACAGCGCCCAAACCGGCCAATATGGCTCCAGCTACTAATCTTAATTCTTCCATTTTTTTCTCCTTGATTAATTAGTGGTGAGTTTCATGTGCTTGGTTTAAAAACACAACAGTTAAAATCATAAAAACATAGGCTTGTAGTGCAATTATTAAAATATGGAATATTGCCCAGCCCATGTGCAAAAGAATCCCTAAAACACCCCACATTGCTCCGGATATGCTTTCAAAGAAGCTTCCAAAAAGGAGTGCTATTAAAATAAAAATCATTTCTCCGGCAAATAAATTACCGTAAAGTCGTAAGGCTAGCGCGCCCTGCTTTGCATAGAATCCCGGGATCTCAACGATCATGTTGAAGGGGATGGCCCACTTTCCCAATGGCTGTAAAGTTAATTCCGCAACAAAGCCTCCCAGGCCTTTGTTTTTAATACTGTAATAATGAATGAGCACGGCTATCCCAAGGGCCATTCCTGCAGGCGCATTAATATCTGCTACGGGAAGTATTTTAAAGTAGTGAACCGGACCATACATATTTGAGGCCTGGAAGCCATTTGCTATCCAAGGTATCAGGTCTACCGGCAGCAAGTCCATCAAGTTCATTGCCAAGACCCATGAAATAGATGTAAGTGCCAAAGGCCCTATTATGTTGTTGTTTTTTGGAACGAAAGTGTCATTAACAGCTCCACGTACAAAATCAAATGCGTATTCAAAAGCATTTTGTAATTTACTGGGGTTTTTTACTGAGGCCTTTCTTGTTATCGACCAGAAAAAGAAGCTCACAAGACTGCCCAGAAAAATTGAAACAAGCATGGTGTCTACGTGAACAGCATTGAAGCCCATTTCGCTGACGTCGCATGTGTAATCTTTTTGCTCAACGTGTGCCTCGTGGTCTTTCCCAAAATTTATGTGACCGTCTGCAAATCTCCATTCTCCATCAGAGCACTCTCCAAAGGTTAAGTTTTGAAGGTGGTGTTGTATGTAGTCTGTCGAGTTTAGTTCTTTATCTGCCATTCTGATTTCGTTAGGCGCGGCAATTATAGAGATGTGTGCTCAGTAGTCCAAGCAGAAATGTATTTTTTTTTAATTTTTTAGGATTTAATTTTTTCTAAAATACCCTGCAAGGCATCAAGGGTTTTAAAATTAATGACCAGCTTGCCCTTGCCTTTTTTGTTGTGCTTTATTTCGGTTGCAGCGCCCAGTATCTCAGAAACCTCTCTCTCTAGAAGAATTGTGTTTGGGTCTTTTGTTTTTTGAGCATCCTTGGGGGTTGTTTTATTTTTCTTTTCGGAAACGTATCTTTCGGTTTCTCTTACTGAAAAGCCTTTTTTTATTATTTCAAGGGCAAAAGTAATTTGTTTTGACTCGTCCAAAGAAAGAAGCGCCCTTGCGTGTCCCATCTCCAGCTTTCCTAGTTCTAGCAACTCTTGAACCTCTGAAGAGAGATTTAGAAGTCTCAACAAATTCGTTACTGACGATCTTGACTTGCCCACTGCATCGCCAAGAGATTCTTGAGATAAATTAAATTCCTTTTGAAGGCGTTGCAAGCCCCTGGCCTGGTCCATCGCATTAAGGTCTTCTCTCTGTAAATTTTCTATCAAAGCAATTTTTGCCGTTTCGTTGTTGTTCAAATCCCTCACCACCGTTGGGACTGTGCTGAGCCCTGCCATCTGTGCCGCCCTCCACCTTCTCTCTCCCACAACAATCTCATATCGTCCAGAGGCCAGTCTTCTAGCAATTAGCGGTTGTAGAACGCCTTGTTGCTTTATGCTTTTAGCCAATTCCTCCAGCGTTTCTCTGTACATTTTTTTTCTTGGTTGGTATTGCCCGGGCGTTAAGTCTTCTGTGGCGATTTCAGTTAAACCGGAAGCTTGTTGCTTTGGCCTGTCGCCCAAGAGCGAGCCCAAACCCTTTCCAAGAGATGAGTTGTCTTTTGTCATACCGCGCTCTCCTTATACTGGTCTTCCATTCTTGCTATCAGTTCGCCCGCCATGGCGAGATAAGCCAGAGTTCCTTTTGCGTTTGGTTCATAGGCTAGGGCTGATTTTCCAAAGCTAGGTGCTTCAGCCAGTTTTATGTTTCTTGGAATGACTGTTGAAAAAAGCTCGTCTTTAAAATGGGTGGCAAGTTCCTCGGTTACCTGTCTGCCCAGCTTGTTTCTAGGATCAAACATTGTTCTAACAATCGCCCTGAGCCTGAGGTTGTGACCCGTGCTAGCGTTTAGTTGGTCTATGGTTTCTATAAGCCCAGCCAAGCCTTCTAATGCAAAATACTCACATTGCATTGGAACAAGAAGGTTCTTGGAAGCCCTCAATCCATTTATTGTTAAAAGGTTTAGTGAAGGTGGACAGTCTATTATGACGTAATCGTATTTATCTTGAAGGGGTTCTAGGCTTTTTAATAGTGCAAGCTCTCTTTCTTCCATATTTCTTAGCTGGGATTCTGCTGCGACCAAAGAGGGGCCAGAGGGCATAACGTCATACCCCATGCTTTCTGTTTTAAAAATCCTTTTTCCTTCTAAATTTAGCAGCGCGGAAGAAGTTCCTTTGGTTTCATCAACCTTTTCCAAACCAGAGCCTGTTGTCGCATTTGCTTGCGGATCCGCATCAACCAACAAAACCCTTCTTTTCATGGCAGCCAGCGAAGCACATAAATTTACTGCGGTTGTTGTTTTTCCAACACCCCCTTTCTGATTGGCTATTACTAGAGTTTTCAAAATTAAATTTATGTTGATTCTATTGTAACCAAGATGCGCCCCTTGTCTTTTCCTTTTAACAAAATCTTTTCTAGTTTTGTTTCTTCGTAACCAGTTGGCAGTTGTTCTTCTTTGTATTGTTGGGAAGTTTTCATTAATTTTAATGACTTTCCAGGACATGACAGGAAGTGCTCTGAAGATTTTATTATTTGAGTGGCCGAGCCAAAAGCCCTTGTGATTATTTCAAGAGCAGAGCGAAACTCTGCAGGCCGCAGATCTTCTATCCTTTTGTTGTAGACCTTAACGTTCTTCAGTTTGAGTTGGTTGGTGGTGTTAAGCAAAAAGGCTGCTTTTTTTGCATTGCTTTCTACAAGATGGAATTTTTTTGCGGGGTTTTTTATAGCAAGAGGAATGCCAGGGAAACCTCCTCCGCTTCCAAGGTCTAAAATCTCGGGGCCCAAAAAAATTGATACAGAAAGTGAATCTTCTATGTGCTCGTCTAAATTTTGTGCCTGACTTTTAGAGACAAGGTTGTGGGTTTTGTTCCATTTAAGCAATAATTCCTTGTACTTTTCCAGCTGGCTCAATGTTTAACCCGCTAATTTTCTTTCTTTTTTTATATGTACCATCAAAAGTGATATGGCCGCTGGTGTGATTCCGGGAAGTCTAGATGCCCTGGCAAGGCTTTCGGGTTTTGCAGACATAAGCTTTTGCCTGACTTCGTTTGAAAGGCCAATAACGTTTTCGTAGTCTAAGGTTTCAGGAATTTTTGTGTTTTCGTTTTTTTGCAGCCTGGTTATTTCGGTTTTTTGCCTCTCCACATAGCCTGCGTATTTTATCTCAGCCTCTATTTCGTCAATTATGTTTTTTGTTAAGATTTCGTTGTGTTCGGGCAGGTTGTGGTACTTTATCGCTGGTCTTTTTAAAAGCTCGTGATGAGTTTTTGTTGCAGCCACTGTTTCCCCTGTGTCCAGCTCAAGGGTTTTGGCCTCTTTTGACTCAGGTTTAATTTTCCTGGTTTTAAGTGCCCTCAGCTCGTCCTTGCTTTGTTTTTCTTTGTCTAGGTGTTTGTACCAAAGTTTATCGTCGACCAAGCCAAGCTCTCTTCCTTTTTTTGTCAGCCGCATATCTGCGTTGTCTTCTCTTAAAATCAGCCTGTATTCGGCTCGGCTCGTGAACATCCTGTAGGGTTCTTTTGTTCCAAGGGTTACAAGATCGTCGATCAAAACTCCCACGTATGCTTCATGCCTGCCTGGCGTCCATTCTTTCTTGTTTTGGATTTTTAGTGCGGCGTTTATTCCCGCCATTAAGCCTTGCGCTGCTGCCTCCTCATATCCTGTTGTGCCGTTTATTTGTCCTGCGAAATAAAGCCCTTGAATGTGTTTTGTTTCAAGTGAATGACGCAGATCTCTTGGATCAAAAAAATCGTACTCTATGGCATAGCCTTGCTTTGTTATGTTGGTCTCTTCAAAGCCCGTTATGGACCTTATCATTTTTAACTGGGCTTCGGGTGGGAGGCTCGTTGATATGCCGTTTGGGTATATTTCGTTTGTGTTTAGCCCCTCGGGTTCTACAAATATTTGGTGGGAGCTCCTTTCTGCATACCTAACCACCTTGTCTTCGATAGAGGGGCAGTAGCGCGGACCAACTCCCCCTATAACTCCACTGTACAGCGGTGATTTATCTAAAGAGTCCCTTATTATTTTGTGTGTCTCTGTGTTTGTTCGTGTGATGTGACAGTTGATTTGTTTTTGGTGGTCCTCTTTGTTGCCTGTGTATGACATGAGGGGTGTTGGGGTGTCGCCGGGTTGCTCCGACAGTCTCGACCAATCAATAGTTTCACCATCCAGCCTTGGAGGGGTTCCTGTTTTCAGCCTCCCCACCCTGAAAGGCATGGCTCTGAGTTTTTGTGCCAGGATGTTGCTTGGCGGATCTCCTATTCTTCCTCCGGGTTTTTGTTCCAGCCCCGTGTGCATAATTCCGCCAAGAAAAGTTCCTGTTGTTAAAACAACCTTCTTTGCTTTCACCTCGCCTGTGTTGGAAGTTATAACGGCCTTTATAGCCCCACTTTCTACAACCACATCCTCAACCGAATCTTCCAATATGGTTAGGTTTTCTTCTGCTTTCAAAAGCTCTTGTATTGCTTCCCTGTATAACTGTCTGTCGGTTTGCGCCCTGGTCGCTCTCACGGCTTGGCCTTTTGTGGCATTTAACACCCTGTAGTGAATAGCCGACAGGTCTGTTGCTTTCGCCATAAGACCGCCTAACGCATCTACCTCTTTTGCTAGGTGGCTTTTTCCTATTCCGCCTATTGCCGGGTTACAGGACATTTGACCAATGGTGTCTTTTTTGTGACTAATTAAAAGAGTCTTAACCCCCATGCGAGCACCGGCAGATGAAGCCTCAACGCCTGCGTGACCGCCGCCAATTACTATAAGATCAAAACTATCCACAATGTTTATAAATAAAAGTTATTTTGTATATTATATAAGAATAATTTTTTCTTAGTTATTGAGTCGCTGGTTTTCTGTAGGTAAGTCTTTAAAACCACACCAACAAACATTTTTATTGATTCTAAACACCGGCAACAACAAACACCTAACCTGTGGATAGAGATAAAGAAAATGTGAGCAAAAAATCTACTAACATTTAAATTTTTTTTATACCCGTGTTGTTAACAGAAATTTATTTACCTATGCAAAATTCAGAAAAAATTTCGCCCAGCAAATCATCTGAAGAAACAGGACTGGTTATTTCACCGAGGTTTACTTGGGCAGAAAGCAGGCATTCAGCAACCAGTTCAAGAGAGCTTTTGTCATTAAGCAGCGACACAGATTCTTCAAGAGATTCTTTTGCTTTTTCCAAACAAAGGATGTGTCTTCTTCTGGAAAGTGCAGGGATTTCAATGCCCGGGTGAAGACCCGCGGTTTTCATAATTTCATCTATTAGTTCAAGAATTCCTTCGCCCGTGGAGGCCGATATAAATAACCCCTCGCCAGGAACCGCCCCTTCTAACAAATCCATCTTATTAAAGACAAGCAAGCTATTCTCATTCAGCCTTTCAAAACCATGAAAGTCTTTTGCGTCAACAACCTCTAAAACAAGGTTAGAGTTTTCAACGGCCTTTTTAGCCCTATTCATCCCTTCTATTTCTATGGAATCTTGCGAATCCAAACGCAGACCGGCCGTGTCCACAAACTCTACAGGCACACCACTTAGGTTAATGTTTGCTGAAATTAAATCACGAGTCGTTCCGGGAGTATCTGAAACAATTGCCAGGTTCTCTTTAGCAAAACAATTTAATAATGTAGATTTACCCACATTTGGTGCGCCTAGTATTACCACCCCCAAACCCTCTCTCATTAAAGCACCGTGCTCAGAGCCCTTTATAAGACCCGAGATAAATTGAATTTGATCATTTGCCGACTCAACCAAAGACCGTACATCTTCATCTGGTGTTTCTTCATCAGGAAAGTCTATAGCAGCCTCCACAACCACCCTTAAGTTAACAAGAGTAGCTATACACACATTAATTTTATTAGAAAACTCTCCAGAAAGAGATATGTTGGCCCCCAAAACAGCACTGTCTGTTTGGGCTGCGATTAAATCTGCAACCGACTCTGCTTGGGCTAAATCTATTTTGTCATTTAAAAAGGATCTTTTGGTAAATTCCCCCGGTTCCGCAACCCTAGCCCCCTGCAACAAAGCCTCTTTTATAATAAGATCAACAATTACAGGGTTTCCGTGACAATGAATCTCTATGACATCCTCCCCCGTGTAGCTGGCCGGACCTTTAAAAAAAACAACAAGACCACGATCCACAGTCTTTTTGTCTGAATTTTTTATAGAACACGGCCTAAGAAGCATTGGTTGTGAGACCTCCCCACAGATGTTCCCTCCTATTTGCAAGGCCAAAGGCCCTGATATTCTTATAACGGCCACCCCGCTTCGACCTGGCGCCGTAGCTGGTGCGACTATTGTTTCAAAGTCCACTTTAACTAGACCTTAACTTCTTTTCTGTAATACCACCACTGCTGAAACAAAGTAACTAGCATGTTTATGAGCCAATACAAAACAAGACCTGATGGAAAGAAGGCAAATATTGCTGCAAAGATAAGGGGAAAGAACTTCATCATTTGAGCTTGCATGGGGTCGGCGTTTGCAGGCGCAGGGGTTAGTTTTTGAGAATAATACATGCCCGCTGCATTAAGAAGCGGCAAAACAAAAAACGGATCCATTGCAGAGAGGTCGTCTATCCAGAATATAAAAGGAGAGTGTCTTAATTCAACCGTTTCCATTAAAACCCAATAAAAAGCCAAAAAGAAAGGCATTTGAATAAGCATTGGTAGGCAGCCACCAAGGGGGTTAACACCCTCCTTTTTGTAAAACTCCATCATGGCTTGGCCTGCTTTTTGTTTGTCGTCACCATGCCTATCTTGAATTTCCTTCATCCTTGGTGCAAGCACCCTCATTTTCCCCATAGACCTGTAAGCGGCGGCCGATAAAGGCCAGGTGGCTATTTTTAGAAGAATAGTAAGAAATATAATGGCGAGTCCCCAGTTTTTAAATAAATCATGCCCCAGGTTAAGCAACCAATACATTGGCTTCCCTAACCACCACAAAAAACCATAATCAACAACCAAATCCAGGTCTGGGTGGACTGTTTTGAGTTGTTGTGGCAGCTTTGGACCGACATAAAGGGTGTTTTTAAACGAAACAAGCCCCTTGTTTGCGCCTAAAACCTCAGAAGAGCTTGTGTATCCGATAGAATATCTCCCTGAGGTGGGGTTTTTTCTTGCCTGGTAAAGATATGACCTGGTTTGATCAGGAACCCACGCCGAAACAAAATAGTGTTGAATAAGAGAGGCCCAGCCGCCAGGCGACTGAATTTTAAAGTTGGCATCATCAATATCGTCAAAGTCGTATTTTTCGTATTTTTCTTCTTGAGTTGAAAACACAGGTCCTAGATAAGTGTAAGCAAGACCACCCTCTTCAACCTCTTCTTTGCTTCTCTCTATAACAACATAAGGTGTCACCTCCAAATCCACTCCAGGCAGACCTCCTTCTATAGAATCTTCCACCTCAAGATAATATTTACCGGGATGCATTTTAATTTCTCTCTTGAAAACAAGGCCAGAGGCAACCCCTTCAAGTTTATAAATCTTAGAATTCTCTTCACCTGAATAAGAGGAGATTTTAGTAAATTCGGGTTGTAAATAACCCTGTGACTTGGTGAAGAATCCGCTATTAGCAAAATAAAAATTTTCTCCAGTTGAGCCAAATATCCCCAAGTTAGTTTCACTATTTTTGGAGTTTTTGATGAGCTTTAATTTTGAAGAAACAACTCTTCCAGACAGGCCGTCAATCTCAACTAAAAGAGTGTCGTTTTCCAGAATAAATAACTTGCTCGATGATATTAATGAGGCCTTTGTTTCTGGCGTTTTTGGGGTCTGTATCTCGGGGGTTTCAAAAAGTAGTAGTGAGTCTTCACTATCAGAATTAATATTTGATTGACTGGGGTTTTCTCTTAATTCATCGACTAAATCCATTGGCATTTGACTGGATATTTCTCTCACCTCCTCCGGGGTGTTTGCCTGAGTGGGCCATTGCAACAACAGGTAATATAAAACTATAGCTATGCTTGCTATGAGAACCGTCTTAATTACATCCATTTTTATTTTCTCCTGGTATTGGGTCTAGACCACTGCCGCCCCAAGGGTTGCATCTTAGAATTCTTTTTAAAGATAAAACCATACCTTTTGTAGCACCGTATTTTGTGATCGCCTGTATGGAGTATTCAGAGCACGTGGGATGAAACCTACAGCTTGGCCTCAAAAGAGGACTTACAAATTTTTGATACATTAGTATAAAAAATATTGGTATTCTTTTCATGTATGCTTTTCTATTTTTTGCCACAGGTCATCAAGTTCTTTTTTTATTACAGCACTATCGTCAGTGATATTTTTTTTAACAAAAACTACGTGGTCGGCTGCTTTTAATTTTGAAATGTTTGACCAGAAACTTCCCTTAATTTTTCTTCTTATTCTATTCCTTTGTACTGCCAGTTTAATATCTTTCTTCCTGACAGCAACCCCGATTCTGGCGTAACCTAAATCGCTCTCTTTTAATAGCAGCATGAAATGCTTTGTAGAGACTTTTTTGTCAGGATTTGAGAAGGCTTCATTAAAGCCTTTTGAGGATGGTATGGAGCGCTTTACTCCCATGAAACATTAGACCGTAAGAGACTGTCTTCCTTTCTTTCTTCGAGCGCTGAGGACCTTTCTACCGCCAACCGTAGCATTTCTTGCCCTAAAACCGTGTGTTCTTGCTCTTTTAATTCTGCTTGGCTGATAAGTTCTTTTCATTGTTTTACTTTGAAATGTATAAACGGGTGCGCATAATAGGTTTTTTGAACCAAATTGACAAGCGAAAACAAAAAAACAATATATTAACATGTTATCCACATTAAATAATTGTTGTTATGCTGTGGATAACTACTTAAATCTGTATATAATCAGAATTATGTCAGAACTTTATTTTTGGAACGAATGTAAAAAAACTTTAGAAAAAGATCTTTCCGTTGAGGAGTACTCAACCTGGATAGCGCCGCTATTACTTGAAGAAAATTCGGGCTCAAACCCCCTTTCCTACACGGTTTTAGCTCCCAACAAGTTTATTTCGGACTGGGTGGAGCAGAATTATGGACTGTCTATAGAGGAGAGACTGTCTGCCATAACAAGTAATTCAGATCTGAACCTTGCTTTCGAAGTCACTTCAAATAACTCTGTCATCTCGGTCAGTGAAAAAGCACAACAAAACAAACAAACTAATATAGAAAAAGAATATAAGGCAATAAAAAGCAACTTGATAGATTCTTTTAATTTTGGAACCTTCGTGGAAGGAAAGTCTAATCAAATTGCCTTGGCCGCATCGAGGCAGATAGCCAGCGGCTTGAAGAACTCCTATAACCCTCTTTTTATATATGGAGGGGTGGGGCTTGGCAAAACTCACTTGATGCACGCCGTTGGAAATCAGCTTAAAAAAGAAGACCCTACGAAAAAAATAGCTTATGTTCATTCAGAGAAGTTCGTGAGTGATATGGTAAAATCTCTACAATTAGGAGCAATTAGTGAATTTAAGCAACACTATAGATCCTTAGATGCTCTGCTAATTGATGACATTCAGTTCTTTGCAAAAAAAGAACAATCACAAGAAGAGCTTTTTCACACTTTTAATTCTCTGCTAGAAAAGGGCAGTCAAATGATACTAACTTGTGACAGGTATCCAAAAGAAATAGACGGCCTTGAGGATAGATTAAAATCCAGACTGGGTTGGGGGCTTCCTGTTGTCATAGAGCCGCCTGAATTAGAAACACGTGTTGCCATTCTTTTTAGTAAGTCTAAGCAAATGGACCAAGAACTTAATGAGGAGTCGGCCTTTTTTATAGCACAAAAAGTAAGGTCAAATGTAAGGGAGCTGGAAGGGGCTCTAAAAAGAGTAATTGCTAATTCAAATTTTACAGGGCGCCCCATCACAGTGGAGCTTATTAAAGACTCTTTGAAAGACCTCCTTGCAATTCAGGCAAGGCAGGTTAGCGTAGAAAACATCCAAAAAACAACAGCAGAGTACTATAATATCAAACTCAGTGATTTGTTGTCTAAAAGAAGGAGCAGGTCAGTTGCCAGGCCAAGACAAATGGCGATGTTTTTGGCTAAAGAGTTAACGAATTATAGTTTACCAGAGATAGGAGAGGCTTTCGGCGGTAGAGACCACACCACGGTTATCCATGCCTGTAAGAAAATTAGAGAGCTTAGAGGACTAAATCTTGATATAGAAGAAGACTATACAAAATTAGTCAGAGTTTTAACAATTTAATTAGTATGAAATTTATAGCACAAAAATCACAAATAGTTGAGGCGCTTCAAAATGCAGCCGCTGTTGCGGAGAGAAGGCAAACCATTCCTATACTTGCAAATTTAAGAATTAAAGCCCAGAAGGGCTCGGTAGAAGTTACTGCAACTGATCTGGAAATACAGATTAAAGCAAGTTCAAGAGTTGTGTCAACGGACGAAGAAGGTGAGACAACGGTATCGGCTAGAAAAATGTCAGAACTTTGCAGGTCACTACCGGACAATGAAGAAATAAACTTTAGCCTTGCAAGTGGAAAGCTTACGGTCGCATCAAAAGGATTCCATGCTGATTTTTCTACTATATCAGCTAACGATTTTCCTGAGCTTCAGATTTCTGAAGAACAAACCTCATCTCTTATAGGGGCAGGTGTTCTTAAAAGAATTCTAACTAAAACATCATTCTCTATGGCTTCACAAGACGTTCGTTACTTCCTTAACGGTCTTCTTTTGGAGTTTGATAACAACAAAATAAAGGGTGTAGCCACGGATGGACATAGGCTGGCCCTGGCAAGCTCAAAGCTTAATAATAAGGAAGGGCTCCAACTCAAACAAATATTGCCAAGAAAGGCTGTGCTTGAGCTTTCTAAATTATTACCTCAATCCGAAGAAGTGGTAGAACTTAACCTAGGGGCTTCGTATTTTAGTGTTAAATCAGGTAATTTGCAGTTTTCTACAAAGCTTATAGACGGTAAATACCCTGATTATGAGAAGGTTTTTCCCTCAGGAGATCCAAGTTCTTTAAAAATAGAAAAAGAAAAATTACAATTAGCCCTGTCACGAGCTTCTGTTCTTTCTAATGAAAAGTACAGAGGAGTAAGATTTGCTCTTTCAGAAGGCAGCCTTAAATTAACAGCAAACAACCCTGAACAAGAATCAGCAGAAGAAGTTTTAGAGGTGGATTATAAGGGGGCGCCTTTAGAAATTGGCTTTAATATAGGATATTTACTGGATGTATTGGGATCTGTAGAGACAAAAAATGTAGAGCTTGTTTTTTATGGTGAAGACTCTAGTTGCATTATCAAGGAGCCATCCTCAGATGCTGAAGTTTATGTAATAATGCCCATGAGGTTATAAATGCCAATAGACAGTCTATATTTAGAAAAATTTAGACTCTTTGACTCAAAAAAAATAGAACTTTCACCAAAAAGGTCATTAATAGTAGGAAAAAATGGTTCTGGAAAGACAACCATCTTGGAGGCAGTAGAGATCCTTTTTTCTGGTAAATCCTTCAGATCCTCGAATACTCTGGACTGCATAAAGCATACAGAATCTTTTTTTAAAATAGCTGCCCTGGGCAAGTCCAACGAAATAGAATTAAGACTTGAGAGCTCTAAGTCTTCTGAGGGAAGAATCTCTACTAAAAGGTCCCTGGGAGGGAAGAGCATAAAAAGCTCTGAAGCACCTTTAATTCAGGCTATATTAGGAAAACACTTAAGGATGGTAGAAGGGGAACCTGAACTTAGAAGAGATTTTGTTAACAGGTTGATGTTCCACGTGAAACCTGAAACTAGCACTTTAAATAAAAACTATAATAAGGCGCTCCAACAAAGAAACAGGGCTTTAAGAAAAAAATTGCCTATTCAGCAACTAAATAACTGGACCGATCAAGTTCTAGAGCTTGGTTTGAAGTTGAGCAAGGAGCAGTATGATTTTTTTAAAGTCTTTAAAGAGGTTTCTATAGATTACATTTTAAAGGAGATCGTAGAAAACAAAATTGAATTCTTAAAAGATATAAATTTACACTTCATTTCAGGTTGGGATACTTCAAAGTCAATGAGAAAGTGCTTTCAAGATAGTCTCCCAAAAGACATGGCGCTAGGCCACACAACTCAAGGGCCTCACAGACAAGATTTTGTATTTTCTGTAGATAAGAAAAAAGCAGCAGCAAATCTATCAAGAGGACAAGTTAAGTTATTGATTATATTACTTTTTTTATCTTCTTATGATGTTATTAATAGGTTCTCGCAAAGAGAGTCTTTTCTGCTCATTGACGACATAGGTTCTGAGATGGATGAAGAGAATTTAAAAACTTTATTCAATATTATTTCTAAAGATAAAAATCAGGTTATTTTGACAGCAATAGACGGGAGTTTTTTAGATCAAATGAATGAAGATTTAAAACAATTTAAAAGGATAAATTTATAAAAATAGGCTAAAATGTCCATATGCCTACCAAGAAGAAAGAGTCTTCTCCTAAAACAAAAAAAACCACCACCAAGAACCCTAAGAAATCTACCAATACGGATTATGATTCCTCCAGTATTAACGTACTGAAAGGCCTGGAAGCGGTTAAGAAAAGGCCCGGTATGTATATCGGTGATACTGATGACGGCACCGGTTTACACCATATGGTCTATGAAATTGTAGACAACTCTATAGATGAGGCTTTGGCTGGCCACTGTGATGAAATATCTGTAAAGATAATTTCTGATAATTGCGTTGAAGTTATAGATAATGGCAGGGGCATACCAACAGAAATGCACGAAGAAGGCGTATCTGCAGCAGAAGTTGTAATGACCAAGCTTCATGCAGGTGGAAAGTTTGACGACAACTCGTATAAAGTTTCTGGAGGCCTTCATGGTGTGGGCGTGTCTGTTGTGAATGCGCTTTCCGAAGACTTAAAGCTAACGATCCATAGAGGTGGAAAAACTTATGAACAGAATTATGCCGATGGAGCCCCAAAGAGCAAGTTAAAGAGCACTGGTAAATCAGACATAACTGGAACTGAAGTAAAGTTTGTGCCTTCAGCTACGACCTTCTCAAATATTTTATTCGATTTTGAAATTTTACAGGCAAGAATGAGAGAGCTTTCTTTCCTCAACTCCGGCCTAAAGATAATTGTTTCAGATGAAAGAACAGGAAAGGAAGTTACATTTATGCATAAGGGAGGCTTGGCTGAATTTGTAGCATATTTAAATAGCAACAGAACAACAGTCAACTCAATATTCCATTTTGTTCAAGAATCTAAAGACGGAATAACGGTAGAGGTTTCTCTGCAGTGGAATGACAGCTATCAAGAAAATATTCAGTGCTACACAAATAACATTAAGCAAAGAGATGGTGGAACTCATTTAGTAGGGTTCAGGACCGCCCTTACCAGGACCTTAAATAATTTCATGGAAAGAGAGGGCATGAATACTAAAGATAAGGCATCTACTTCTGGAGAGGATGCCAGGGAAGGTTTGGTGGCAATCGTTTCTGTAAAAGTTCCAGACCCCAAGTTCTCATCTCAAACAAAAGACAAGCTAGTCTCCTCTGAGGTTCGCCCAGTTGTAGAGCAAGAAATGTATAAGGCACTCTCAGAATATTTATTAGAAAATCCCGCCGAGGCCAAGCTAATTGCTCAAAAAATAATAGATGCTGCTAGGGCAAGGGAAGCCGCAAGAAAAGCCAGAGAGCTTACAAGGCGCAAAGGAGTTTTTGAAGGAGGCGGCCTTCCAGGAAAGCTATCAGACTGCCAAGAGAAGGACCCTAGTTTGAGTGAAATTTATTTAGTAGAGGGCGAATCGGCAGGAGGATCTGCCAAACAGGGAAGGGATAGGCATTTCCAGGCGATACTCCCACTTAAAGGAAAGATATTAAATGTAGAAAAAGCCAGGCTTGATAAAGTTCTGTCTTCTGAGGAGATCATAATTATTATCACCGCATTAGGTTGTGGCATTAAAGGGGAGGACTGGCAAGAAGAAAAGCTCAGGTACCATAGAATAATCCTCATGATGGATGCTGATGTGGATGGCTCTCACATAAGAACATTGATTCTTACTTTATTTTTCAGACACATGCCTGAATTGATAGAGAAGGGTTATATCTATATAGCTCAACCTCCTCTATATAAAATGAAGAAAGGCAAACAAGAAAGCTATGTTAAGGATGATATTGCACTGCGAGAATTATTACTTGCCGAAATATTAGATGATGCAAAACTTGTCCTTAATAAGAAGGGTGAATCTATAAGCGGTCCGGCTTTAGGAAAGTTAATCATGCAGCAAGAGCAAGTCCAATTAACAATGGTAGGGCTTTCACACACCTATCCATTGGAAGTTTTAGAAGGAATTAAATACTTAGATCAGATTACCGACTTAGCCGATGAGAAAAAAATAAAAAAATGGTCCAAAGAGCTTGAAAAAAATCTTAATATTTCTGCACCTCAAGGATCAACTTGGAGAGTGGAATGCCCTTTTAATAAAGAGACTAAGGAGTGTGAGCCAAGCATCAACTTAACAAAACACGGTACAGAAAAGAGCTGGGAAATAACTAAAGCATTCATTAGATCAAAGGCCTATAAAGACATCACTTCGTTTGGTTCGGATTTGAAAGACCTGATCACAAAGGACAGTTATTTTGAGTTGAGTGGAAAAGAATTTCAGGCTATCAATTTTGCTGATGCGGTAGAGGAGCTTCTAAATGCCTCGAGGAAATCTTTTACCATCTCAAGATATAAAGGGTTGGGCGAGATGAATGCCGAGCAACTCTGGGACACAACAATGGATCCCGAGACACGAAGGCTGGGTCAGGTGTCAATAGAAGACGCTATAGCTGCTGACGGAATGTTCAATTCATTAATGGGAGACGAGGTTCAACCAAGAAAAGATTTCATTGATGAAAACGCCAAGTTAGTTACGAATCTAGATATTTAAGCTTCTTTTAAGAGAGGCTCTCGCCCAGCTCTCAACTTCATGCGCCGACCCTTTTGCATTTAAAACTTTTCGTGGTTTTCCAATAGTTAAAAATATTGTGCCCGGATACTTAAGGAATTTATGAGCAGGCCAACAATCGCCAGAATTGTGGACTATTGGAAGAACAGCTACATTTGATCTTAGGGCAAGCTCAAAACTGCTTCTAGAATACCTGTTGATTTGACCTGCCTCTACCCTGGTACCTTCGGGGAAAAATAAAACAAAAAGACCTTTATTTAGTCTATCGCTGCCTTCATCAAGGGCCTGTTTTAGAGCTTCCCTAGGTCGCCCTCTATTTATTGCAATTGGTTTTAGAAGACCCATCGCCCAGCCCCAAAGCGGAATATAAAGCAATTCTCTTTTAAGCAAAGTACAAAGAGGGTGGAACAGGTATTGCATAGAAAAAGCTTCCCATTGTCCTTGATGGTTAGAGACAACTACGCAAGGCTCAGAGGGCAAATTTTCTTTACCTTCTATGATCACCTCAATTCCACAAGTTAAAGACAAAAACCAATTAGTGAATCTTGGCCATAAAGAAAATATTTTTAACCTATTGTTTAAGGATAAAAAAGGGCCAATTATGCAAGCAGCTAAGCTTGCTAACAACCCTGAACTGAGATAGCCAATATAAAAAATTCCCGACCTTAGGTAGATCATTTAAATATCTTTATCAACTGACAAAATATACCTTGCAGCCTCTTCTAAGTTATTAAAACAATGTTCTGGAGGAGGGCTGTTTTCTGTCCCATAAACTTTCTCGCCGTAACCACCTTTTTTTATTAAAAGAGGTTTGCAGCCATAATCTCTTCCAGCCAGTATGTCTGATTCCTTGTCGCCTACAAAAAATTTTCCTTTAAGTGAAGTTTGAAATTGTTCTTCTATTTTCTTCAAAAGACCCACCTCGGGTTTTCTGCATCCGCATTTTGATTCAGGTGCATGCGGGCAGTAAGCTATAAATGCTATTTCTCCTCCGAACTCTGAAAGAAGCTCTTCCATGTGATCGTGAATTTGCCTTAGTTCATTTTCAGAAATAATTTTTCTTTCTATGCAGGCCTGATTTGTCGCTATGCAAACCTTATAACCATTCTTATTTAGAAGAGCGATGGCCTCTAAACTACCTTCAACTGCTTCAAATTCTTCGGGTTTTGTTACGTAAGTCATTAAATCGACATTAATGACACCATCCCTGTCTAAAATAACTATCTTATCCACTTAGAATATTAAGTAGTTTTTAAAATACTCTGCTAAATCCGAAGAGGCAACTCTTTGTTGTTTCATTGAGTCTCTGTCTCTTACCGTCACAGTATTATCTTCCAGTGACTCAAAATCCACTGTAATGCAAAGCGGGGTACCAATTTCATCGTGTCTTCTGTAACTTTTACCAATATTTCCGGAGTTTTCTACAACCACTCTGCCTAGTTGGAGTGCCTGAAGGCTGTTTTTAATATTTTTTGCTACTTCTACCAATTCTTCATTGTTTCTTTTTAAAGGAATTATGGCTGCCTTTATGGGCGAAAGGTGGGGTTTGAAAGCTAAAACCACTCTTTCTTTCCCGTCTTCAAGGATTTCTTTTGAATAAGCTTCATTAAGAATTGCCAAGAAGCCCCTATCTACCCCTGCAGATGGCTCTATGACGTAAGGAACAACCCATTCCTTTGTTTCTATGTCTTGAACAGCTAATTTTGCATTAGAGTCAGTATTTTCTTGAGTATTAGAGGAAATATTTAGTTCACTTTGGTTTTTACTGTGAGAACCAAGGTCAAAATCAGTTCTATTTGCTATCCCTTCAAGTTCTTCTGTTCCATGAGGAAACTTATACATAATATCTAGGGTAGACTTTGAGTAATGTGCCAGCTCTTCTTGCGGAACATCATAAATCTCTAGGTTTTTTTTATTAATCCCTTGCTTTTCCCACCAGTCCAGTCTGTTTTCTAGCCAAATTTTGTGCCATTTCTCGTCCTCGCCAGGCTTTACAAAGAATTCTAATTCCATCTGTTCAAATTCTCTAACTCTAAATATAAAATTTCTAGGAGTAATCTCATTTCTGAAGGCCTTGCCAATTTGAACTATTCCAAATGGTAGTTTTTTGGAAGTTGAGTCCAAAACATTCTTAAAATTAGTAAAAATTTGCTGTGCAGTTTCCGGACGTAAATAAGCAAAAGAACTTCCGTCATCAATTGGCCCAACACTTGTTTTAAACATCAAATTAAATGGTCGGGGTTCAGTCATGTCTTTTGAGCCGCAAGAGGGGCATTTAGAGGACTCCACATGGTCGGCTCTCCAACGAGATTTGCAAGACTTACAATCCACCATTGGATCAGAAAATGTATCTTCGTGCCCTGAGTGTTTTAAGACTTTTGGGTTGGTTAGGATTGAGGCGTCTAATCCCTCAATATCATCTCTTTCATAGACCATAGACCTCCACCAAGATTGCTTGATGTTGTTTTTAAGCTCAACTCCTAGTGGGCCATAATCATAGAGCCCTTGCAGGCCCCCATATATTTCATTTGACTGGAATATAAAACCCCTGCGCTTACATAAAGCAACAAGCTCCTCCATTGTTTTAGCAGTCAATTTCCCCTCTCTTTCTTTTTATATAGTAAGTACTTACTTTCAATTAAAACTATTTAATATAAGTCTTTTAATCCAGAGTGCTTATATCTTTTATATTCCCAAGCATACTGTTCTGGAGCAATCATTATACATTTTTCTAACTCTTCGTTCATGCGATCCACGCTGGATTGTATATCTAGATCCATGCCCTCAACCTCTTGACTATAAATAACCTCAAAGCCCTTTCCTTCTGGCTTCCTTAAGCAGTAAACAGAATGGCACGGAGCCCCTGTTTTTAATTTTAATCTAGAAACTAAAGTCATTGTGAGGGCGGGTGTTGAAAAGAATTTAGAAAGCAAGCCCCCTTCTAAATTAGGAACTTGATCGCTTGCTATCACAACAACCCCTCCTTGCTTTAAATGGTTCAACATAGACTTCACTCCGGTTATGTTCGGCTGAACCATTTCAGCCCCCATTTTTCTTCTGGCTGCTAACATAACTTGATCCATATATTGATTTTTTGATGGCGTATAAAGAGCCATGCAAGAGAACTCTTTAGATATGCTATTGAGCAATATCTCTATATTAGATAAATGGGGTGTAAATAAAATAAGGCCCTTTTTTTTACCCAAACTATCGAAGACATTATCAATACCCTTTACATCTATGTATTTTGAAAGATTACTTCTAGGAAGCCTTGACCAGGCGAGTCCTAACTCGCTAGCAATTCTTAAAGTCTCAATGAGACTTTTTTTTGTTAAGCTTTGTGTTTCTTCTTCGTCTAATTCAGGAAACGCAAGCCTTAGATTGCAGCTTGTTGTCTTCGACAGGTCCTTCATCTTAATAAAAGAACTGAAAATTGCCCACCTAGACAATATAAAAATAGCTCTTATAGGTATTAATCCTGCTATAAATAAGAAAAATTGTATAATTTTTGTTATAAAAACCGACATTTGTTGCTTTTAAAGACTAATTTCTCCAAAAAGAAGGGGTAAATACAACTAACAAAGTAAGTATTTCAAGTCTTCCTAGTAGCATTGCCATACAAAGTCCAATTTTAGAGACATCGTTGAGGCCTTTGTAGTTTTCAGAAACATCGCCCAGTCCAGGACCCAAGTTGTTTAAAGTGGCACCCACGGCAGAAAATGAAGTGATAAAGTCATTATTTTGGGACAACATAACCATTAAAAGCACTATAAAAACAAGAACATAGATAGAAAAGAAGCCCCAAACCGACTCTGCAACCCTTGAATTTATTGGCCTAGATCCCAATTTTATAGCCACAACAGCATTGGGGTGTATTAATTTAGTTATTTCTCCTGTTCCCTGTCTTAAAAGAATAGCTGCCCTTATAACCTTGATGCCTCCTCCGGTAGAGCCTGCGCATGCCCCAATAAAGCCCCCAGATAGCAGTAAAAAAGGTACAAACAAGGGCCATGAAGAATAGTCTGAAGTTAAGAAACCTGTTGTTGTGGCAATAGAAACAACCTGAAAGGCGCTCTCCACAACAATATTAGTATTACTGTCAAAATTAATATCACTTCGTGCTAAGGCAAAAATCGTTAAACTAAAAATAACTAGTAATATGGAAAGATAAAATTTTACCTCAGTGTCATAAAGGTAGTGTAAAAGTCTCTTTTTAGTCCATGCAACGTAATGAAGAGCAAAATTAATACCTGCTATTAACATAAAGACTACGGCCGTCCACCTTAGAGAAGATTCTTTAAAGAAAGAAAAACTATCATCATGGGTCGAAAACCCTCCTATAGATATAGTCGAAAAGGCGTGGCAAACCGCATCAAACCAACTCATACCAAAGTATTTATATAAAAGAGAACATATGACGGTCATAGTTAAGTAGACGTACCAAAGAGCTTTTGCAGTTTCAGTTATTCTTGGAGTAAGTTTTGCATCTTTTAGGGGGCCAGGGGTTTCGGCTTTGTAAAGCTGCATTCCTCCTACGCCCAACAAAGGAAGCACCGCAACGGCTAAAACTATAATACCCATACCACCAAGCCACTGAAGGAATTGCCTGTAAAATAAGATGGACTTGTCCATTTCATCAAGACCCACGAAGACCGTAGCACCTGTAGTTGTTAAGCCTGATATAGACTCAAACAGAGAGTCTATGTAACTAATGTCTTCTAAATTCGCTAAATAGAACGGAACAGATCCAAAAAACCCCAAAACAGTCCAGAAAAAAACTGTAATGATAAAACCATCTTTAGTTCTAAGGTCTTCTTTATGGCTACTTGCTGCTAAAAAAAGAGAGAAACCTATGAAAAATGTAAAAAACCCTGAGTACAGGAATATAGGTATAAGAGTCTCTTCATCAAAAAAATAGGCCACAAACCCAGGTAAAACTTGAGCTATGCTAAAGAACATTAAAAGGGCACCCAGAATTCTTGTTGTATAAGGAAGCCGCATAATTTTTATTTAGGAGAGAAAATACTTTTAACTTCTTTAAGGTGCTTCTTATTCGTTAAAAAGACTATAACATGATCGTTCTCCCTTAAATGTACGTGATCATGTGCTATTTTCCCTTTATGTCCTCTTATCAATGCACCTATAGTGACCCCCTCAGGTAAACTAATTTCTCCAAGCTCCTTTCCAATGCAACTTTCCTTGCCAGAAGGGGATTCTTTGGCAATTGCTTCTATTGCCTCTGCCGCCCCTCTTCTTAAGGAATGAACTTTTACGACGTCTTGCCCCTCTATTTCTGCTAAAAATGTTCCAATTGTTATTTGTGAAGGTGCGATTGCTATATCGATGCCTCTTCCTTGAACCAAATCAACATATGCTGGGTTGTTAATAAGCGCTATGACCTTGTGAGCCCCCATTTCTTTTGCTAAAAGACAGGACATAACATTTGCCTCATCATCATTTGTAACGGCAGCAAAAACGTCTGTATTTTCTATGTTTTCATCATGGAGAAGGGATTTATCGCTCACACTGCCTTCAAGAACTACTGTGGAGGCCAGCTTTTCAGAAATAGTTCTTGCTCTCTCTGAGTCTGCCTCAATTATTTTTACGTTATGATTGCCTTGCGTAGCTTTTGCCAGCCTGCTGCCTATTTTTCCTCCGCCTGCAATAATGACGTTCTTATAGGGGTCCTCTTTGGTGCGCATTTCATTAATTACATTTGTGGCCTCTCCTTTTTTTGAGATAAAGAAGACCTCATCATCTGCTTCAATGCTGGTTGAGCCGGTTGGAATAATTGATTCCCCTTTTCTGAATATAGCAGCCACCCTGGTATCCACTTTTGGCATATGATTTTTCAAGTCGCCAATCTCGTGCCCTATCATGGGACCTCCTTTAACTGCTCTAACCGCAACTAAATTGAGTTGACCTGTTCCAAATTCAAGGACTTGAAGAGAGCCGGGAATGTCTATTAAACCTTGAATTTGATCTGTTATTAATTGTTCTGGGCTTACATGAATATCAACAGGAATTAAACCAGAATCCATGGCTTCTTTTGTTTTTCCCCTTAAGTAAGAAGCTTCCCGAACTCTTGCAATGGTTTTAATTGAACCATTGAGCACTTTTGCAATCATGCAAGAAACTATGTTTGTTTCGTCACTTCCAGTAACAGCCACGACCATATCAGCATTTGCTATATCTGCTTTAACCAAAACATTCGGATATGAACAGCTGCCCAGAATGGTTTTAAGATCTGCCTCTTCTTCTAAGCGGTTTAAGGGAATAGATTTGTTATCAACTATTACAATATCATTTTCTTCAGACAGCAATGCCGCAAGGGTGCTTCCAACTGCACCAGCCCCAAGAATAACTATTTTCACCAGTTTTTTTTCTTCTAGATCTTAAATTATATTCTTACAGATTATAGACCTATTTAAAATTTTAAATACAACTTCTAGGGCTTTAGTTAAGAAAATTTTAAATTTTTAGAAAGTGTTGATTTGTAACCCCTGACAAACTCTTTCGAAGAAATAATTCTTTTTCCAGGCATTTGTAATGTTTCAATTTCAAGAAGGTCACTATCCTTGCATCCGACTTCCAAGGACCCTTCTTTATTAATAAGAATCAGACCTGGCTCAACGGAACTGTTATTTTTTTTTGGTGAAGCGCTAAATAATTTTATTCTTTCTTCACCCAGGTAAGTAAAAGCACCATATTTAGGATTTAATGCTCTAATCTTATTTTCAATCTCGCCAGCTGTTTGACCAGCCCAATTAATTCGCTTGAAAGTGTTGTCAATTTTATTTGCATAAGTAGACCCTGTTGTAGGTTGAATAACTTCAGAAATTTTCTTGTTTTCGTAGTCTTTTAAGAACTGCAAAAGATTTTCAATGCTCATTCCAATAAACTTCTTCTCAAGTGTTTCCAGGGTTTCTTTTTCATCTAAATAGCATACGAACTTCTTCAATATAGGACCTTCATCCAGGCCTTCGCTCATTTTCATCATTGTTATTCCTGATTCAGAGTCTCCGGCTGCAATACAGCTTTCTATTGGAGAGGCGCCACGCCACCTAGGAAGAAGGGACGCGTGAATATTAATACACCCTAATTTAGGTATGTCTAAAACAGTTTTGGGAATTAACAATCCATAAGCAACAACAAGAATAATATCTGGCTCTAAATTATTAATACTTTTTTGTATTTCCACGTTTTTTAAAGAAGCCGGTTGAAGAACTTTTAAATCATTTTCTAACGCAATCTCTTTAACTTCTGAGAAAGAGATTTTTTTACCCCTTCCTGATTTTCTATCCGGCTGAGTAAGCACGGCAACTATTTCATGTTCTCCTCCTAACAGTATAGAAAGATGTTCGGAAGCGAATTTGGGTGTGCCAGCAAATATAATTTTCATTAACCAGAAACGCCTAATTTTTTTTGCTTTAATAATTTTTTTCTTATTATTTCTCTTTTAAGGTTGGTTAGGTAGTCCACAAAAATCTTGCCATCAAGATGGTCCATTTCATGTTGAATGACTACTGATAAAATGCCTTCTGCTTCCAAACTAAAACTTTTATTGTCCAGACCGGTAGCTTTTATTTTAACTTTAGAAGGTCTCTCAAGCTCTTCATAAAAACCCGGTACTGAGAGGCAGCCCTCGGAATAGGGCATTTTTTCTGGTTCTATTATTTCTTCAACTAGTGGATTTATTAAAACAAGGGGTTTGTTTTTTTCTTCACTAACGTCAATTACGATTATTCTTTTATGAACATTAACTTGGGTTGCTGCAAGGCCAATGCCTTTGCCTTCGTACATAGTTTCAAGCATGCTATCAACCAGAGCTTTAATTTTTTCATCAACCGAGCTAACGGCTGTTGCTACAGTCCTCAGTCTTGGGTCAGGAAATATAAGAATTTTTAGTGTTGGCATGATATTTCTTTTTAACCACACAGATTATATTAGAATATGCTCTTTAATTTGGAGAAAGATGTGTCAACTACTGTATCTATAATAATAGGCTCTGAGTCCGATCTTGATTTAGCAAATAAATGTTCAGAAACCTTAGACTCTCTGTCTATAAGTAATTCAATACAAGTGCTGTCTGCTCACAGGACACCTGATTTACTAGAAAACCATGTAAATGAGTGTGAGAGCGGGGGGACTAAAGTCTTTATTGCTATGGCAGGACTCGCAGCCCATCTTGCTGGAGCTGTTGCTTCTAAAACGGTACTTCCTGTTATAGGGGTGCCTGGGGACGGCGGTCCTTTGAGTGGAATGGATGCCCTCCTTTCGACTGTCCAGATGCCAAAAGGCATTCCTGTTGCAACCGTTGCTATAGGTTCTGCGGGAGCAGTAAATTCTGCCTATTTAGCAGCACAAATCCTTGGAGTGGAATCTGAAGACACAAGAAACTCTCTCCTCCAGGTCAGGGCTGATGGAAAAGAAGCCATAAAAGAATCTAACAAGAAACTCTTAAACTCTTAATATAGTTTCAAATGTACAGTCTGGGTGCAATAGTGGCTGCGCTAAAAGACGGAGAGGTTGTCGCTTACCCAACCGAAGGAGTTTGGGGAATCGGATGCGATCCCTCAAATGAAGAGGCTCTCAAAAAGTTAATTAGTTTGAAGAAAAGATCAAAAGGAAAGGGCTTTATACTTATAGGCTCTGAGCTATTACATTTCAAAAGGTACGCAGAAGTTGAAGTTAACAAGACCAAACTAATGTCAAAATGGCCCGGGCCACACACATGGATTGTCCCTGCTTTACAAATAAGCCCTTTATTGTCAGGAGGAAAAGAGACAATTGCATTGAGGTTAAGCGAACACAAAGAAACGGTTAATATTTGTAATGAATTTGGCGGTGCAATAGTTTCCACATCTGCAAATAAAGAAGGAGACGAGACGCCTTCGAGCCCAGAAGAAATTAAAGAAATATTTCCTGGAATTAAGGTAATGCAAGGAGAGCTTGGTGGTTTGAATAAACCTTCTACAATTGAAGATTTATTTACAGGCAAAGTTATAAGAAGCTAAGATAATAAAATGAAAAAATTTGCTGTCATTGGCAATCCAATAAGCCACTCCCTTTCCCCTTCCATTCACGGTATTTTTGCTGAAACACTCGGATTAGACATTCAATACGACGCAGTAGAAGTAGAGATACAAGATTTTGAAGAAAAGCTAAATAGCCTCTTCTCTCAAGGTTATATCGGATTAAACGTAACATTGCCTTTAAAAGAAAAGGCATTTTCTGCAGCAATAAAACACACTGAAACTTGTTCTGCTAGCCGGTCTGCTAACACACTTTGGAAGGAGGGCGGCGTGTTGTGTGCAGATAGCACCGATGGAGCAGGGTTAATGGAGGACTTAATGTCTAAAGATTTAAATGTTAAAGGCTCAAACATCGTGGTATTGGGAGCGGGCGGTTCTTCTAAAGCAATATTACCCAACCTGTTAAAGGCTGAGCCAAAAGAAGTAATCATCGTAAACAGGACAACTTCAAAAGCAAAAAATTTGGCAGAAATTTACAATAATGACAAAGTTAAAGTTTCCCACGGATCTTTAATTGACGAGCTGCCTTTTGAAGCCGATGGTTTGATAAACACAACTTCAGCTGGCCTTTTAGGGCAAGAATTAATATACCCAAAAAATTTATTCTATCTAGACCCTTGGTCTTATGATTTGAGTTACGGCGAGAAGACTACAAAATTTAATGAATTAGCAAATAAAAATAATATTTCCAGAGTTCACGATGGACTGGGAATGCTGTTTCAGCAGGCAGCCTTGAGCTTTAAAATTTGGACGGATTTAAAGCCTAATGTAGAAGAAGCCATGAAGGTATTTAGAATATAAGAATAAGGTTTTATTCCAAATCTAGAATCCTTTTTAAAATTCCAAATAAGGTTGTTGTGACAGGCACCATGGTATAAAATGCGCGCGTATTCTGCGCTGACCTAAAAAATAAAAACAAGGTAATGATGGCCTATTTAAGAAAGTTTTCCTTTAAGTTTTACCAGATCATTTTTTTAACTCTACCTGCAACCCTTCTGGGTGAAGAGTCCGACTACAACATGTCTGTCGGGGTGACTGAAGTTAGCAGAGAGATTTTTGATTTACACATGCTCATCTTTTGGGTTTGCGTATGGATAGGTGTTGTTGTTTTTGGAATAATGTTTTGGTCCCTGTGGAAGTACAGAAAATCCAAAGGAGCAGTTGCTGCTGATTTTGATGATCACTTCTGGTTAGAAATAGGTTGGACCGTGGCCGCTACTCTGATCTTAGTGGTTATTGCTGTTCCTTCAACCACTGTTATGGTTAAGGCGTATGATGACGCCGAAGGCGAGATCAACATAATGGTCACTGGTCACCAATGGAAGTGGCACTATAAATACCTTGAAGATGACATCAGTTTTTTCAGCAACCTGTCTACTGATCAAGAGCAGATTTATGGTGAAATGCCTAAAGGTGAATTCTATTTAAAGGAAGTTGATGAGCCGCTTGTTATACCAATCAATAAGAGAATCAGATTTTTAATAACTGGAAACGATGTAATACACTCTTGGTGGGTTCCAGACTTTGCTGTAAAACAAGATGCGATACCTGGCTTTATTAACACGGCTTGGACAAACGTTCCGGAACCTGGAATATACAGAGGCAATTGCACTGAACTTTGTGGAATTAGACACGCCTTTATGCCGGTGGTAGTAAGAGCTGTTGAGCAGGAAGAATATGATGCTTGGGTTACAGAGAGGGTCATGCTGGCAGAGCAAGAAAAGCTCTTAACTTCTAAAGAGTGGACGACAGAAGAATTATTTGAAAGAGGGGAGAGTTTTTATCAAACAAACTGCGTTGCTTGTCATCAGGTCAATGGGCAAGGAATACCACCAGTTTTCCCAGCCCTAACTGGAAGTCAGATTGTTTTAAACGATGCGCCAAGACAGATTGAGATCCTGATGGAAGGAGTGCAAGGAGCAGCCATGGCATCTTATGCTGGTTACTCAGAAGTAGATATCGCTGCGGTAATCACCTACACAAGACAGGCATGGTCTAACGGTGAGAATGGTGATGGTGTCATCGTCACACCCCAAGACATTGTGGCTTATAAAAATAAAACAGAACTATAACGAGGCTTAATTAATGAGTACAGTAGTAGAAACACACGATCACGGACATCACGGCCCAGCAAAGGGATTAACTCGCTGGCTTTTTACAACAAACCACAAAGACATAGGAACCCTGTATCTTTGGTTCAGCTGCCTTATGTTATTTGTGGGCGGCTCCATGGCTATGGTTATTCGAGCAGAATTATTCCAGCCTGGTTTACAGATAGTAGAACCTGAATTCTTTAATCAAATGACAACTAACCACGGCCTGATTATGGTGTTTGGCGTTATTATGCCTGCGTTCGTTGGCTTGGCTAACTGGATGCTTCCAATGCAGATTGGTGCTCCTGATATGGCCCTACCAAGACTCAACAATCTAAGTTTTTGGCTCCTTCCAATGGCTTTTGGGATATTAATATCCACATTATTTATGCCAGAAGGAGGACCAAACTTTGGTTGGACTTTTTATGCACCATTGTCCACAACCTACGCACCTTCTACGGTCAATTACTTTATATTTTCTGTCCATATAATGGGTATTTCTTCGATATTGGGATCGATAAATATCATAACAACCATATTTAATATGCGAGCTCCAGGCATGACTTTGATGAAAATGCCACTCTTTGTGTGGAGTTGGCTGATCACAGCTTACTTACTGATTGCCGTAATGCCGGTATTGGCCGGAGTTGTGACAATGATGTTGATGGACATTAATTTTGGAACAAGTTTTTTTAACGCGGGTGGAGGCGGAGACCCAGTTTTATTTCAGCACGTTTTTTGGTTTTTTGGGCATCCTGAGGTTTACATAATGATTTTGCCAGCATTCGGAATAGCCTCTCACATAATTGAGACTTTCTCGAGAAAACCAATTTTTGGATACACATCCATGGTTTATGCAATGTCATCTATTGCAATTCTTTCTTTCGTGGTTTGGGCTCACCACATGTTCACAGTGGGAATGCCTTTGGCAGGAGAATTATTTTTTATGTATTCAACTATGCTTATAGCCATACCAACCGGTGTAAAAGTATTTAATTGGATAGCAACGATGTACAGAGGGTCCATAACTTTTGAGACCCCCATGTTATTCGCTATAGCTTTCGTTGCGTTGTTTACCATTGGAGGCTTTTCTGGACTTATGCTTGCTATTGTTCCAGCAGACTTTCAATACCATGATACCTACTTTGTGGTTGCACATTTTCATTATGTATTGGTTCCAGGAGCGCTATTTGGAATCATAGCTGGAGTCTACTATTGGCTCCCTAAATGGACAGGTAATATGTACGATGAAACTTTAGGCCAATTGCACTTTTGGCTAACTTTCTTCTCAGTAAACTTAACTTTCTTCCCGATGCACTTCGTAGGACTTGCAGGAATGCCCAGGAGGTATCCGGACTATGCCTTACAATTTGCTGATTTTAATATGATTATTAGTGTCGGGGCTTTCTTGTTTGGAATAACTCAGCTTTTACTTGTTTTTATTGTTATCAAATCAATAAGAGCGGGTAAAAAAGCTAAACCGGAAGTTTGGGAAGGCGCAGGAGAGCTTGGATTAGAATGGACTTTAGAGTCTCCTGCTCCCTATCATACGTTTACGGTTCAACCACAGGTTAAGTAGATTGACAGATTCTAAAAAGACCATCAGAAACTTAGTAGGTATCGTCTTCGGAATGTTTGCTTTTGGATGGGCTTTGGTTCCAATTTACGACGTTTTTTGTGAAATAACGGGCCTAAATGGAAAAGTAACTGGTCCTAGTTATTTAAGTGAGACTTCACAAGACATGACCGTTCAAAGAGAAGTGTTAATTCAGTTTATGACCCATAACAACGAATCAATGCCATGGACTTTCAAATCAGAAAAAGTCCAAATGAGAATTAAAACCGGCAGTCAACAAGAAGCAATTTTCGTTTTTGAGAACACCACCGATAAAGAGATGGTGGGTCAGGTTATTCCTAGCGTTTCCCCCGGAAGAGGGGCAGAATTTTTTCATAAAACCGAATGCTTCTGTTTTGAGCAACAAACGCTTGCTGCGGGTGAAAGAATAGAGTTGCCGGTTAGATTTATTGTTGATCCCGCGCTCCCAAAAGAGATAGGATCTTTAAGTCTTGGATACACTTTATTCGATATCACTGATCAAATAAAAAGCAACCAAGCATTAGCAAATTTATAAGAGGAAAAAATGTCAGAACAAGCTTATTACGTACCAGATTCAAGCAAATTGCCATTTGCTATGGCCTTAACTCTATTGGTATTTATTATAGGGGCGGCAAATACTGTCATAGATATGGGCACCGAATCTAATTCTTACTTAGTTCTTCTTCTTTCTTTTGCAATGATGTGGACAACAATGTTTTTTTGGTTCAGCGCCGTTATAAAAGAGAATCACGCAGGGTTGAATAACCCGATGCTAAAGAACTCTTACATATACGGAATGGCTTGGTTTATTTTTTCAGAAGTTATGTTCTTTTTTGCTTTCTTTTTTGCACTAGCTTACGTTAGAAATTTTGCAGTACCCTGGCTAGGGGGAGAGGGAGAGAAAGGAATAGCCAATATGTTGTGGCCAGGCTTTGAAGCAACTTGGCCAGTGATGATTACACCTGATCAGGCAATACAAGGAACTGAGTTTGTTGGCCCGGGTGAAGAAATGTCCTTAGGAACTACCTACGCCAACAAAGGTCTTGCTGGTGTTTTAGGGTGGCTTCCATTGTGGAATACTATATTTCTCTTAACTTCTAGCGTTACAGTCCATATTGCTCACCTGGGCTTAAAAAATGGAAACAGAAGACAGTTCAATATCTACCTAGGTTTAACACTGGTTTTAGGCTATTTATTTGTTGGGTTTCAAGCCTTAGAGTATTACGAAGCTTATGCACACATGGGCTTAACTTTAGGCACAGGAATTTACGGCACAACCTTTTTCATGCTTACGGGTTTCCACGGTTTTCATGTTTGTCTTGGAGCTGTTATCTTAACGATTATGTGGATAAGGGGTCTTAAGGGACATTTTACAGCCGATGACCATTTTGGTTTTGAAGCCGGCTCATGGTATTGGCACTTTGTTGATGTGGTTTGGGTATGTTTGGTAGCTTTTGTTTATGTAATGTAGATTTAAACTGACGGGCCTATCTGGCCTGTAACAATTCCGTAAATCAACGTAGCAAACAACACGATGGCGATAGAGACTCTGACCCCTAAGCTGTAAACTGTTCTTTTAGTTGAGCTCCCGTCTTTTATAAGAAAGAAGGCACCACTAAATAAACTAATTAGCATAGCCACTATAAGAAAGAGGATAAAATATTTGATCATATTTAAGGGTCGCTAGTATACAGGCGACCGATTATTAAAGGTAATGAATTGTTTTTAAAAAATTTTAGACCAGGAAGAGGAATGAGCATTTTTGTTATTATTTTTTTCCCTTTCTTGCTGTCCCTTGGGACATGGCAGATTGTGAGAGGTTTTGATAAGCAAGACATATTAGATCAGTATGATTTTAATAAATCACTTGTCCCTATCGAGTCCTATGAGCTATCAATGGAAGGCATGGAAAAGAACTATTACAGAACCGTATCTTTAGAAGGACAGTTTATGCAAGAGTCTTATTTATTAGACAATAGAATATATAGACAAAAATCTGGCTATGAGATTTTTTCATTATTTAAAACAGATTCAAATAATTATTTTCTCATTAACAGGGGCTGGGCGGATAAGAAGGAAATAAAAAAAATGAACGTCCCAAACAAAGTTAAAATTCAAGGACTTTATACTCCTTTTAAGAGGTTTGGGTTGAGTCTTTCCAAAGAGATGCCTTCGTTTGGCTGGCCCAAGCTTGTTCAAGAGTTGAGTTTTCAACAGGCACTCGATGATCTGAGCCCCGAATACAATCCACAGCCTGCGGTCATTCAATTATCTGCAGGATCTCCAGGAGCATTTGAACCGATATGGAAACCAACTATTTTCAAAGCAGCCAGGCACTATGGTTACGCTGTTCAGTGGTTTGGGCTAGCCCTAGTTTTATTAATTTCTTATATTTATTTTGGGACTCAAAAAGACAAGAATGAGCATAACTAAACAAAATTCAGGACGGATCAAAGCCGCTTTAATTTTCTTAACACCAATTATAGTTTTAATAGCTAGTACCGCTTTTTTTTACAGCGGTTTTTCGCCTGACGGAAAAACAAATAATGGAATTCTTTTCGAACCGCCCGTAGAGCTGAGCGATTTGAATTTTTCAGTATCTGCCGGTCCTCTGACTAAGGAATTTCCGGGAAGATGGGTGATCGTTCATCTCTTGGATAATGAGTGTTTTGAAAATTGTTGGAAGACTTTGTATTCAACCAGGCAGGTCAACATAAGGCTTGCTAAGAACAGTTCCAGAGTAGTTCGTTATTTAGCTTTAACGGAAAATGCAAATTTGACTGAGAAAGATCTAGAGAAACTTTCTTCTGAATACCCTTTGTTAAATTTAGGTGAAGTCAAGTTTGAAGATCTTCCGCAGGAGGCTAAAGATGGGTTGCCTTACAACCCTTACATTCTCTTTGATCCTCTCGGAAACGGTGTGCTTATGTATGATGTTCGCCTTCCGGGAGGAGAGCTATTAGAAGATTTAAAAAAGTTACTACAAAACTCACAGGTTGGCTAAGAAAATGAACTTAAAGTATTTGACCTTATTTTCAGGGTTATTGGGTTTTGTGGTCGTCGCTCTAGGTGCGTGGACCAGATTGGCAGATGCAGGATTGGGGTGCCCTGACTGGCCTGGTTGTTATGGTTTTGTAACCATCCCTGTAAACCCTGAAGACATAGAAATTGCCAATAGTCGTTACCCTGAAACCCCTTATGAAGTCGCTAAAGCCATACCCGAAGTTGTCCACAGATACTTTGCGGCCACTTTAGGGCTGTTCATTATAGGAATATTCTTGGCTGTAAGAAAAAATTCAACATGCACAAAGAATATGAAGTTACTGGCAGGCTTTTTAGTCTTTTGGGTAATTATGCAGGGCACTTTTGGTTATTTAACTGTCAGTCTTAAATTATGGCCTCAAGTAGTAACAACTCATCTTATGGCAGGGTTTTTGACCACATTAATGATTTGGCTTTTATATTTCAAAGTGAAAGACATTGAAGATCAAAGCCGAACTTCTTGGAATTTTAACCTCAATATAAAAAGATTAATTAATTTAAGTCTTGTTGTGGTTTCGATTCAAATTTTCTTGGGAGCTTGGACCAGTACCAACTATGCATCTATCTCTTGTGCAGACATTCCTTTGTGCAGGGGGCAGCTGCTCCCACCCGCAGATTTTATTTCGGGTTTTAATTTTCTTCAAACTATTGGCCCAAACTATCTTGGCGGCCAACTGTCTGATGAAGCTAGAGTTGCTATTCACCTAACTCATAGGCTTGGTTCGATAGTTGTCACGCTGGTTTTGTTGTCTTTAATTTTCTCTTTGTACAAGAATCAATCATTAAAAGTTGCTGGTGGTTTGTCTGGAGCATTGGCTCTCCAAATTGGCCTTGGGATATCTAATGTTGTTTTTAGCCTACCCTTATTGATTGCAGTAGGACATAATCTCGGCGGACTTTTGCTTATAACTTATTTGGCTGTCCTTAGGTTTAGGGAATAAACTGAAAATGAATCAAACAACCACCTCTTCGTGGAGAGGTTATTTAGAATTAACTAAACCAGGTGTTCAAGCCCTGCTGTTTGTTTCTTGTATAAGTGGAATGCTAATAGGCTCTAAATTTAGCCCTCCATTATCAATTTTTATTTTTGGTCTTTTAGGGATAAGTTTCCTAGCAGCTTCTGCTGCAGTCATAAATCATATTTTTGATTCAGAAATAGATGCAAAGATGAATAGGACTGCATCCAGGCCTTTAGTGAAGGGCTCTATCACAGAATTTTCAGCATCTGTATTTGCTGCGGCACTTTATGTTTCTGGAAGCTTGATGCTACTGATTTATGTTAACGCATTAACTTGGATTCTTACTTCTCTTACTTTTATCTTTTATGCCTTTATTTATACAAGGTATTTAAAATTTATGACGAGCCAGAATATCGTTATAGGGGGCTTGGCAGGTGCAATGCCACCCTTGTTAGGATGGACGGCTGTTTCTAATACCATAGAGCCTAACGCCTGGCTGTTGGTTCTTATCGTGATGGTCTGGACCCCCCCACATTTTTGGGCTCTTGCCGTTTATCGTGTGGATGATTACGCTGAAGCTGCCGTGCCTATGTTACCAGTTCAGAAGGGCATAGCTTTTACTAAACAACACATTGTTCTTTATACTTTATTGTTACTCGCCTCCACGATGCTTCCATACGCTGTTGGTATGTTTCAAGAACTGTACTTAGTAGTGGCATTAATTTTAGGCTTAGGTTTTTTGTATTTCTCGATCAAACTTTACAGGGATGATACTAATGCATCAGCGATGCAGACTTTTGCCTATTCTATTTCTTATCTGGCCGCATTATTTGGTGCCATGCTGGTAGATCAATATTTGTATCTATGAATAAAGGTATTTTTTGGACTGTAGGAAGTTGCGTAGGTTTTATGGCACTAGTTCTTGGCTTGTTTTTAAACCAATGGACCACTCCCAGAGACCTATCAGCAGAAGAGTACAAAGATCTAGGGGTCTATTTTATAGAGCCAAGTAGAAATTTAACTAAGCTCACCCTTGTCGACGACACAAACAGTTATTTTAAATTTGATGATTTTAAAGGCAAATGGAACGTTTTATTTTTTGGATTTACGTTTTGTCCTGATATTTGCCCTTTAACCATGAGACAACTTCAAGAAATTAAAAAAGATCTGGGCGATGATTCAGAAAAGGTTAGATTCTTTTTGGTTTCAGTTGACCCAATAAGAGACACGCCTGAAAAACTAAGAGTTTATCTGGATAATTTTGATGAAGATTTTATAGGTCTGACCGGAGGAATAGATCAGGTTTATAAATTTGCCACTCAAGTGAACGTTCCTTTCACGCCCGTGGTTGAAAGTGAAGATCCATTTTATACTGTGGATCATACGGGTAGTTTAGTGTTGATTGACCCAGAGGGTAAGTACGCAGGTTTCTTCAGAGCCCCGCACGATTCAGCAAAGGTTTTGTTGGCACTTGAATCTCTTTTAAATAGAAACCAATAAGTTTTTTATTATTTCTGGTTTCCCTTTATAGCGAAATAGATTCCCAATAATAATAAAAATAATTGTTCACTAGCAAACAGTACCGAGCCCCTTTCTCCAAAAAATATACCCCAATTTGAATGTGCAATAGTAATCGCACCTATCATGATGATTCCAATAGCTCCCCCTGAAAGTCTGGTAATTAAATTTCCAATAGCTCCAGAAAGCAAGCCACCTAAGATGACCCCTAAGCCTGCCAAAACTTCTCCCCACGCAACCATAAGTGCGACTGGATATCCTAAGTTAGACGCAAGCCAACCCGAAGCATCCACAGGCAACTTTCCAAATCCATGTAAGAAGAAAGACACTCCAAGGCCGATTCTTATTATCCAGTCCGCAAATCCCATTAGAGGGTTTGCAAGTTTTTCTAAGAAGTTATTTAGTTTTTCCATTTAATTGCTCATTGCGTTTAAGATTTGTAACAGTATGTTTATGATATCTAGGTATATTTGAAAGGCAATAATAAATGCCGTGTTCCAATCGTTAATCCCGTTTTCACTTGCTTTTGAAAGAATAGAAAAATCTGCAAGCAAGAACAATATAAAGATTAGTATTCCTGAGAGAGCACTCCACCTTATGGTGCTGGATTCAAAGGTGTAAAATATTCTGGCAATACCAAAGAGAATTAACAACAAGAGAGGATAAAACAGGAAATTAAGCAGTCCACTAAAATCTATTTCTAGATAGAGCGCTAAAAAACCAGCCAGAAGGGTTATTAAAAGAGTTAAAATAACGGCTTTCAGGCCGTCATTTTCATCTATTTGTATCATGGTTAGGCCTAACAAGGGCCCAAAAGAAAGTGTGTGAAACGTGAATAAGGCCAATTTTCCTACTATGGAAAAATCTACATAGATGGCTATAACAAGGCCAATAAGACTCAAAATAAAGAAGCCATTCAGAGTACCAAAAATAGAGTCGTCTATTTCTTTACCGTCCTCATTGTATTTAATTACCTTTTCTTCTTCCGGGATAGGTATATGAAGCAGGTCTAATTGGCCTTTGGAATTATAGTGAGCTTCAAATGTTTCACCAAAAAATTTAACTCCTTTTAAAGTAGCTCTGCGAGCCAGGAAAATAAAGGAATAAGCCCCAACAAAAACAATGCTCAGTTGGCTAATCAGAATAGCCATGGTTTTAAAAAATAGAGTTGTTTCCATTTACCCCATTGCCTCTAGTAATTCTAAAAGTAAATTTAATACATTGAGGTATATCGAGAAGCCTATCTCAAAGGCTGTATTCCAGTCATTCACTCCATTTTCAGCAGCTCTTTCAAGTCTATTAAAATCATAAAGTAAATATAAAGTAAATATTACGGATCCAAAAACCCCAATCGAGCGCTTTAGCCAGCCTGAAAAATTATAAAAAATATTTAAAAAATTCCAGGTAACTAATAGAAATAAAGGGATTATCAGCACAAAGCCTAACCAAGAAAAATCTAAGCCACTGTAAATGCCAATTAAGGCTGCTAAAAAAGTAATAGCAACTGTAAGTTTTAATATTCTTAACCCGTCGTTTTCATCCATTTGAATCATTATCACGCCGAGCAATGGCCCAAAGCTAAGACTTGCAACGGTAAGAGAGGTCATTTTTATTCCAATAGAATAATCAGTAAAAGAAATAAAAGTGGACCCAAGAAGGAAAAACACCCAGACAAAACATAAAGTTCCCATGATTGTATTCAAGGAGTTAGACATCTCTTTCTCTTTTTTTGAAATCAAGAGTTCTGCTTTCCTTTTTTTATCTTTGTAAGTCTTCCTGTTCTCGTCTTTGTAAGGAGTTCCATCATGAACCTTAAGTCGAAAGGATTCTAATTCAGCGTCTATTTTCCTACGCCATTTATCATATGATTCTTGCTCGGGAGAAAATAAGTCAATCTCACCAGCAGAGTTATACTTTATTGCAAAATTAGCACCCAAGAATGGCCTGCCCTCGAGGGTAGCTTTTCTAATTGAATAGATAAAAAGATAACAAAACCCAAACACTAAAAACAATTGGCTTCCAAAAACCATAAAGGTTTTAAAAAATAATGATGTTTCCATTGTCTTCTCCCTCAAGAAGACTTTAGCTTAATGCCTTTTACGGGCTTTAAGCAAATTTACTCTAATCGGTCTCTTGAGAATTGGTCTGCCAACTATTGGAGATGTTGATTAAGTCATCATTTCCTAAATCTTCAGCGAGATCTGTATCTCTAAAAATATCAAAGAAATCGTTAGGCTCAATAGCCCCTTCAGGCGCAAACACTCCTCGATCTTTAATTTTCCCATCCAATAGAAGTTTTAAACCGCAAGCAAGCGGAATGCCCGTGACTTCCCCCATGCTGGTGCTACTGGTTTTTTCTTCAGTGGAGAAGTTTACTCCGGCAGATGCCTTTTCCCCGTTTTTTGTTCCCATGGCCATTCCGTACACGGAAGGAAGATTGCGCTCCCCTCGTAGAACCTCTTTTTGCTGGCTTCCCCCAATCTTTCTTTCAAGATATCCAATCAGCTTTGCAGCTTGATAGGCAGGAAGAATCTTAAGGTTAACAAAAAAAGCTATTATTTTTAGAACAGAGACATCTCCGTGGGCCAGGTTTGTGGAGTTTTTAATCTCCTTAAAATGATGAGGAAAAGTTACTGCTTCCGGATGACCAAATATATGAGATTTAGTTGGCTTAGAGCCTGGAAAAGTAACCTCCACCTCTTTCAAAGGTTTCACCATTTCGTCTTTGCCGTTTTGCCTTATCATGACTTTTCCCGTTACTTGAAGGATTCCGTGCTCCATGGCTGCGTTCGCTCCGGTTTGAGAAGACTCGGCATCCGGACTTGCCCCCTCAAGTGACCAACCTGTATAGACAGTGTCGACCGTATCAAGTTGTTGCATGGCAACACGTGCCAACATGTTCGTTAGACCTGGGCTTGCCCCCATCCCAATGATCGCAGTAATTCCTTTTTCTTTGGCCCTTTCATGCATCTTAAGCATATCAAGGGTAGGTTCCCAATCGTCATTGATATCGAGATAATGGCAGCCGCTTTCAATCGCAGCTTCTAAAACAGGAGGCCCGTATTTAAAGAATGGCCCTACTGTATTTAAAACCACATCAACATTAAGCATCATTTCTGTAAGCTTACTTCTGTCAGTCACATCGAGGCCGATTCCTACGACTTTATCGGGTAATGAATTGGCGTAGCTATTAGCAGCATCTTCGTTGATATCTGCCACTATTATTTGTTCTATACCATCAAAAGTTAAGGCAGTTTCCACAGCATACCTGCCCATTCCTCCACTTCCACCTAAAGCTAGAACTTTCATGTTTTTCTCTTAATTTGTTTAAATAAATTATAGATTATTTAGTTTCTTTTTCGGAGTCTTATGGATTTTGGTGTTACTTCAACCAGTTCATCGTCTTCAACAAACTCAAGAGCTTGTTCTAAGGTGTGTTGGATGTGTGGAGTGAGGATAAGATTTTCATCGGTTCCAGCCGCTCTTACATTGGTTAGTTGTTTAGCCTTTGTAGGGTTAACCGGTAAATCATTATCACGAGAGTGAAGCCCAACTATTTGACCTTTGTAGACTTCTTTACCGTGACCAACAAACATCCTTCCTCTCTCTTGAAGGTTAAACAGAGAGTAAGCCAATGTTTTTCCAGATATCATAGAGACCAAGACGCCGTTTTGCCTTTTTGCAACTTCTCCTGCCTTGGCGGGTCCGTAATGATCAAAGACACTGGTCATAATCCCTGTTCCACTTGTCATGGTTAAGAAGTTGGATCTGAAGCCTATCATTCCTCTTGAAGGAGCAATGAAATCTAGCTTCATTCTTCCTTTGCCATCCGGCTCCATGTTCTGAAGGTCTGCTTTTCTTAAGCCCATTTCTTCCATTATTGAACCTTGATGTTGCTCTTCTATATCAATAACGATCTGTTCAAACGGTTCATGAATTTCGCCGTCAATTTCTTTTTGGATAACTTCGGGGCGAGAGACGCCTACTTCGTAGTCTTCCCTTCTCATGTTTTCTATCAAGACCGACAAGTGCAATTCACCCCTTCCAGAGACAACAAATTTGTCAGGGGTTTCTCCAGGTTCAACCCTTAAAGCAACATTGTGTATCAACTCTTGCTCGAGTCTTTCTTTTAAGTTCCTTGAAGAAATGTATTTTCCTTCTCTGCCGGCAAAAGGGGAATCATTTACTTGAAAAGTCATGCTTACGGTTGGTTCATCGACAGAAAGAGGGGGCAAGATTTCCACATTATCCGGGTCACATATTGTGTCTGAGATATTCAGTTTATCTATCCCCGTTATACAGACTATATCCCCTGCTTGAGCTTCTTTAACATCAACACGCTCAAGACCGTCGTAACCCATGACTTGAAGAACTTTGGCCTTTCTTTTTGAACCGTCAGCCCCTGCAACAACAACTTGCATGTTGGGCTTCATTTTTCCTCTTTTTATACGACCAATTCCTATGACACCTACGTAACTGTTGTAGTCAAGTGCACTAATTTGCATTTGAGCGGGCCCCTCGTCATTTACTTCAGGGGGAGACACTTTTTCAATTATTAATTCAAGTAAAGGTGCCATGTCATCAGCTAAATCGTGGTCGTCTAATCCCGCCACTCCGTTTAAAGCCGAGGCATAAATAACTGGGAAATCTAATTGTTCATCTGTCCCGCCTAGCTTATCGAAGAGATCAAAGACTTGGTCTAATACCCAGTCCGATCTTGCCCCAGGTCTATCAACTTTGTTTATTACAAGAATTGGATTCAACCCTTGATCAAAGGCTTTTTGAGTTACAAATCTGGTTTGAGGCATGGGTCCATCTACGGCGTCAACCAATAACAAAACTGAATCTACCATTGAGAGAACTCTTTCAACTTCTCCTCCAAAATCAGCATGTCCCGGTGTGTCTACGATATTAATGCGATGCCCATTCCATTCTATAGCAGTATTCTTAGCAAGAATTGTGATGCCTCGCTCTTTCTCCTGATCATCAGAGTCCATGACCCTTTCGGTGGTCATATTTTTTCTGTCCAGCGTTCCTGACTGTTGGAGCAACTTATCAACAAGAGTGGTTTTGCCATGATCAACATGCGCAATGATGGCTATATTTCTGAGGTTTTTAACAGTCATGAGGTTTCTAGAAAGGCGCGATTATAAGGGTTTCTTAAGAAACTTCTATGAATCATTTAATAAATTTTGAGGATTTAGAGAATCTTAAAGAGCTTACTTGTAGGTTTTATTTTTATCCACCATCCCGTGAACCATTGGATCGGGGCAACATATGACTCTTAAGGCTTCTAGTTCATTTTTAGTTTTGAACGATTGAATGTCTTCGTAGAACAATTTTGCGTTCAAATTTCCTCTTTCTGCAGAAAGTTTAAAATATTTCAAAGCCAACGTAAGGTTTTTATCAACCCCCTCTCCTTTGGCGTACAGGATTGCCATATTGAAAGGAGCTTTAGAGTGACCTTGCTCACTTGCTCTTTGATACCAATATATGGATTTTTCTGTCTCTTTAGGGATCCCTCTGCCAAGAGAATAATTTATCCCCGTATTGTACTGACTAACTGAGACTCCTTGAGTAGCTAATGCAAGATCGTAAACAAAATCATCTTTGTCGTTAGCTTGTACGGTTAAGGAAAAAATTAAAAAAACACCTTTTAAAAAAAAGGTGTTTAGGGTTTGATTCAGGGAATATTTCATTCCATGCTAACAACTACCTTCCCGAGAACCTTTCTATCTTCTAGTGATTTAATTGCCTTAGTTGTGTCATCTAGAGAAAAACTTTTGCTAACAAAAGGTTTTATTTTTCCTTCAGCATGCAATGCAAAAAGTTCTTTGAAGTTTTGTGCATTTAATTCAGATTCCATTCCTGCAAATTGACCCCAAAAAACTCCAATTATTTGACACTCTTTTAACAGAGTGAGATTTAGTGGCATTTTAGGAATCCCAGCAGTGAAGCCTATGACTAGATATTTTCCATGTCTTTTTATAGCTCTCAATGAGGGCTCAGCGTAATCTCCACCCACTAAATCATAGATCATATCAACTCCACCTCCGGACGCTTCTTTGATTTCATCGGAGAATTTCTTTTGTAAGTCTCTGTCCATATCTCTTTGATAAAGAATTGTTTCGTCCGCACCTTCTGCCTTGCAAAGATCAAGTTTATCTTGAGAGGATGCAGCTGCAATTACTTTTGCTCCCATGGCCTTTCCAATATGCACTGCAGTAATTCCAAGCCCACCGCCGGCTCCAAGAACTAATAAAGATTGCCCTGACTGGAGCTCACCTCTCTGTTTTAAAGCATGAAAGGTAGTTCCGTAATTTAAAGGGAAGCCTGCAGCAGTTTTAAAATCCATTGTTTCAGGTAGTGGCATCAATTGTTGAGCAAAGTAGGCTCCTTTTTCACAAAGCCCTCCATTTCCAACACTGCCCATGACTCGGTCTCCCTCTTTATACATAGTTACACCTTCACCAACGGAAGAAACAACACCGGCAATCTCTCCGCCAGGACTGAACGGGAAGGGAGGTTTGAATTGATAAAGCCCTTGTACAATTAAAACATCAGGAAAACTAATACCTGTTGCCTTGATATCAACAACAACCTGACCAGGGCCGGCTACTGGATCATCAACGTCTTCAATTTTGTGTGATTCTACTGGTCCGAATCCGTTACATACAAAAGCTTTCATATTATTTCCTTATCTAATAAATCTATTTATCAAGTTACCTTTTCTTAAAAAAACGTCAAGAAGTCTGACTAAAATATTCTTTAAGGAAAATCTCAAAGTCAGGCTCATTTTGCGAATCGATCTCTTCCTGTTTCTTAAGAGATGCTTTCGCAGCTTCTTCGAAGAAAAGATTCTCATACCTTTTGTCAGTCTTAAAATGTTGAGAATGTTCATTTGCCAGCTTTAAACCGAACTCCCTAAAAGACATATTTTTTGTTAGTAAATCATTCAAAACCTTGCCACTGAGGGTCTCATCAATATCTTTTATCTTTTTAATTTGAAGGTCGATAGATTCCATCCATAAATTTTTTTCACCCTTGAAGATCGCCCCGCCCAGAGTTGAAGATATTTCCTTCAATTCGGAGAGAATGTTTTCAGCAGAATCTAAAGTAGTTTTTTCATTACCGTCCAAATTTATGATTTGGTTTACATCCCGTCCGTTATTGATAACCTTCTCATGATTACTTTTTATTGTTTCAGCTTCTTCTCTTTCAATGGGCGGGCTTTCTGTAAGAAGACAGTACATAAGAAGGGTGTCCATGAAATCAAGTTGATCCCGTCTCACCCCAACAGGACTGAAAGGATCTAGATCAACGCACCTAAGCTCTAGATACTCTATGCCCTTAGTTCGCAGCACGTTAACGGGCCTTTCCCCTGTGGGACAAACTCTTTTAGGTCTTATTGTGCTGTAATATTCATTTTCAATTTGAATCACTGATGTATTTAGTTGAACCCTTTTGTCGTCAACAAATTCACCTATTTCTTGGTAGGCCTTGTACGGTGTTGTTAGGGCATTTTCCAAATCAAGGCAGTAATCATCTAACGTGTTGTAAGAGATATTTAGATCATCTTGAGCTTTGCTGATATAGCCTAAGTCGCCCATTCTTAAAGAAGTAGAGTTGGGCTTATAAAGTCCTCCGCCAGGCAAACTCTCAAGATCATGTTTATCTTTTTCTACAAAAGAATCACAAACAGCAGGTGACGCTCCGTACAAGAAGAAATAAAGCCAGCCAAACCTCTTAAAATTTCTGGCTATGTGTAAATAGACTTCATTTTTAAGCTCTTTTTCATTTTTATTCTCTTCTAGCGATAGGAGAATATTGAAGAATTCATCTGAGAATGAGAAATTGTAATGAAGGCCTGCAATCGTTTGCATCAGGCTCCCATATCTTTCCGAGAGACCTTTTCTGTAGATTGTTTTTATCATCCCTGAGTTTGACATGCCGTAGTTCCCAATTGGTATTTCCTCTTCATTGTCTATCGGGCATGGCATGCTACAGGGCCATAGCATCTCCCCTTCAATATTGTTGTAAACAAAGCCATGAAGTTCATTTAAAAAATCTAAACAAGATTGAGCATCATTAAAAGTAGGAGTTATGAGCTCAAGAAGAGCTTCTGAAAAATCAGTGGTTATGTAGGGGTTGGTAAGAGCAGAACCTAAATTCTTAGGGTGAGGTTTATTAGAAAGTTTTCCCGAACTTGAGATTCTTAAACTTTCTTTTTCTATTCCTCTGTTTATATATCGGAGCTCTTCAAGTGCCCCTGATTGCTTTAGCTTTTCTAGGGTAAGCTTCATAATGTTGAGGTTGTTTTCTTATTTTGGACCAGCAGAAATAATAGCTTCCGAGACATCAAATTTTTTAAAATTAGTTTTAAATTGATTCACTAACTTTTCTTCATAGACTGCGTAAGATTCTGAGTCTTCCCAGTTCCTTATGGGATTTAAAAGATCTCTATCTACGCCCTTAACGGCTAGTGGCACATCAAGATTCATGCCCTCTATTTTTTCAGTTTCTGCCCCCGCTAGTTCACCCGATTGAATGGCACTTATTATTGCTCTGGTTACTGGGATATCAAATCTCTTTCCTGTGCCGTAAGGCCCGCCAGTCCAACCAGTATTCACTAAGTAAACTTTGCTTTCAAAAGATTCTATCCTTTTCATAAGAAGGTCTGCATAAACTCCCGCAGCTCTAGGAAAAAAAGGAGCACCATAACAAGTAGAGAAGGTGGTCTTGAAAGCCTCAGTTGAGCCAACTTCTGTTGAGCCAATGGCAGCTGTGTAGCCACTTAAGAAGTGATAAGCAGCAGCTTCTTTCGAAAGTAAAGACACTGGAGGTATAACACCAGAAAGGTCACAAGTTAGAAAGATGACCGCTTTAGGCTCTCCGGCAGCATTTTCTTCTGCTCTTTTTTCAATATGTTCTCTTGGATACACCACCCTGGTGTTTTCGGTCAAGGAGGAGTCGCTGTAATCAGCTTCTTTAGTATCTGAATCGATAACAACATTTTCCATTACGCTGCCTTTTTTTATGGCATCCCAGATTACGGGTTCATTTTTTTGGGTTAAATCAATGCATTTAGCATAACAACCACCTTCAAAATTAAACACAGTTCCAGGACCCCAGCCGTGCTCGTCATCACCAATTAAGTTTCTATTTGGATCTGCTGAAAGTGTGGTTTTACCAGTACCTGATAAACCAAAGAACAAACAAACCTCGCCCTCTGATCCAACGTTGGATGCGCAATGCATGGGCAAAACATCATTAGCGGGCAGAAGAAAATTTTGAACTGCAAACATGGATTTTTTCATTTCTCCGGCATAAGGCATTCCTGCAAGTAAAACTTTCTTTTCTGTGAAGTTAAGAATTACTACACCGTCGCTGTTTGTTCCATCTTCTTCAGGATTACAAACAAATTCAGGGGCACTCATGACTTGCCATACGTCTTTAGAATTCGTATTAAAATCATCTGGTCTAATAAACATCTGACGTCCAAAAAGGTTATGCCAGGCCCATTCAGTTTTTATGGTAACCGGCACATAAAATTCTGAATGCTCTCCTACGTGCAAGTCAGAAACAAAAGTATCTTTCTCAGACAAATACCTTTCAACTTTCTCCCATAGGGCTGAGAATTTATCCTGATCGAAGGGTTTGTTTACATCACCCCAATCTACATCGGAAGCGGTAGTCTCATCTTTTACAATAAACCTATCAAGGGGGCTTCTGCCCGTTCTCTTTCCTGTCTTAACTAGCAACGCACCATTAGCAGCAATTTCACCTTCTTTGCGAGAAAGAGATTCTTCTATTAGCTCATCAACAGAAATATTTTCGTAGGTTTTAGTCATTTAAGCTCGAAGTAATTTAAATTAAGTGCGACATTATAGATTATCTATAAAGTTTTTTGAGAATGAATTTCATTTGCATTAAGCAGTGATTTTGATAGATAAGCAAGAATAAGAAAGAACCCAATTAACAACCATCCAGGTATGCTAATGCCTAAAAAACTCCAGAGAACTTCAGCGCAATTCCCATCACCCTGAATAGCCATTATAAGGACTTCAAAGAAAGGAAGAGAGTCTAGTAAATAGCCCATATCGGGTGCACAACTCGGAACTAATTCCGTAGGAAGACTTTGTAAATAAAGCTGTCTTATTGAAAGACTAATTCCCATTAAGACAGAAATAACTGATGCCCCCAGATAGGATTTAAAGAAAATAATATTTTTAGAGTTGTGAACTAATCCCGTGAGTCCAATTAGTCCAACAAGAATAGCGGCGAACCTTTGTAAATAACAAAGCATACAAGGCTCAAGCAACAGGTAATATTCAAAAAAGAGCGCAACAGTCATAAGACCGATGCTGTAAGCAATCATAATTCCATAGACCCTTCTGGGGTTTTTAAATAAAAAACTCATTAGTGGGCCTGGTCCCAATTATTGCCAATTCCCACATCAACTTCCAATGGAACTTTAAGTGTTGCTGCTTCCGACATGGATTTTTTAAGCAAATCGACGACTTCTTTTGTTTCGTCAGTAGGAGATTCAATTATCAATTCATCGTGTACTTGCAGTGTCATTTTTGCTTCTAATTTCGCCTTCTTTAGTCCCTGGTGCATATTAATCATGGCTATTTTCATTATATCCGCAGCGGTGCCCTGAACAGGGGCATTGATGGCTGCTCTTTCAGCTGCTTGTCTTCTTATGCCGTTTCCTGCATTAATATCCCTTAAGTAGAGTCTTCTTCCAAAAAGAGTTTCTATATATCCAAGATCTCTAGCCGATTGCTTAGTAGATTCCATGTAATCTTTTACTCCAGGATATTTTGTAAAATACATGGCCATATATTCTGCCGCTAAATTTCTATTTATCCCTAGTTGCTTTCCTAAACCGAAGGCAGAAATGCCATAAATAAGGCCAAAGTTTATAGCTTTTGCATTCCTTCTCATATCAGAAGTAACTGCGTTTTGATCTACTGAAAAAACTTCACTTGCCGTTAGGCTATGAATATCTTCATTATTATTAAATGCCTTTAAGAGACCCTTATCTTCTGAAAGATGAGCCATAATCCTTAATTCTATTTGAGAATAGTCTGCTGAGATCAATTCATTACTTTTCGCAGCCTCAAAGGCTTGTCTGATCCTTCTGCCATCTTCTGTTCTTATTGGTATGTTCTGAAGGTTTGGATCAGAAGAAGAAAGCCTTCCAGTGGTTGTGATGGCCTGATGAAAGGAGGTGTGAACTCTGCCACTGTTTTCAGAGATTTGCAGAGGCAATTTATCTGTGTAGGTAGATTTTAATTTACTTAAAGTTCTATGTTCTAAAAGGACTTTTGGAAGCTCATAATCATCAGCAAGTTGCTGAAGAACATTTTCATCTGTGGAAGGTTGTCCTCCAGGAGTTTTTTTAATTATGGGATACTCTAATTTAACAAAGAAAATTTCTCGTAGTTGCTTCGTAGAACCCAAGTTAAACTCTTCCCCTGCTATTTCATAGGCTTTTTCTTCTAATTTTATTAGCCTTTTTCCTAAGTCTTTTGATTGTGCTTGTAAAACTTTGGAATTAACCAATGTTCCTGATTGTTCCATATCAGAGAGCACCTCTATTAAAGGAATCTCTATATCCTCAGCCAATTTTTTTAAAGAAGTTTTCTTATTTAAAAGAGGGTTGAGTTTTTCGTAGAGTCTAAGGGTGATGTCAGCATCTTCTGATGCATAATTTCCTGCAAGTTTTAAAGGGACCTGATCAAAGGTAATTTGTTTTACTCCTTTACCCGCAACCTCTTCAAAAGTAGTTGTCTTATAATTAAGGTATAATTTAGCCAACGCATCGAGGTTATGTCGTGTTGCAGAAGCATCTAAAATATAACTCATTAACATGGTGTCGTGTTTTATAGGGCCTAGTTTTATTCCATGTTGAGCCAGGATATTTCTATCAAACTTTAGATTCTGCCCAATAATCTTCTTTTTCTTATCCTCTAGAAATGGTTTAAGTTTTTCTACTACAGTTTTTTCAGATAGCTGTTTTATACCTTCTTCTTTAGCATGACCAAAAGGTATGTATGCTGCTTCCCCAGGTTTGGTTGACAAAGAAACACCCACAAGTTTTGCATCCATGTAATTAAGCCCTGTTGTTTCTGTATCTACGGCAACAGTCTTCGCTTTAGCTACTTTTTTAATCCATTTATCCAGATCTTTTTCATTAAGAACTAGTTCATAATTAGAATTAATTCTTTCTTCTTCTATCTTGGGCTGGTCTTCTTTATCATTAAGCCAGCTTCTAAACTCTAGCTCTTTGTAAATTGCATTTAGACCGGTTTGGTCTGTGGGCCGCACCTTTAGGCCTTCGATAGTGACATCTAAATCAACATCTTTTTTAATGGTTACGAGCTCTTTCGAAAGAGACAGCTGGTCTAAGCCCAGTCTTAAGTTTTCTCCGACTTTCCCGGGTATATTTTCTGAATTATCAACAATTCCGTCTATATTTTTGTATTCATTAAGCCACTTAACGGCAGTCTTGGGACCAACTTTATCTACTCCTGGAACATTATCTGAAGTATCTCCAATTAACGCCAAGTAATCCGTTATGAGCTCTGGCGGAACACCAAATTTCTTTTCCACTCCTTTGGAATCTAAGAGTTCTCCAGTCATTGTATTAACAACTTTTACATTCTTACAAACTAACTGCGTCATGTCTTTATCGCCGGTTGAAATAACAGTATCAATTTGTTTTTGTCGGGCTTGATCAGCTAAAGTTCCGATTACATCATCGGCCTCAACGCCACTAATAGTGATTAGTTTTATACCCATAAGCTCTATAATTCTGTGAATGGGTTCTATTTGTTCTGCAAGGTCTGTTGGCATTGGCGGTCTATTTGCCTTGTATTCTTTGTACATTTCATGACGAAATGTTTTTCCTTTTGCATCGAAAATAACTGCCACAGGGCTGTCGGGGTGGTCAATTAAGATTCTTTGAATCATGCTAATAACACCCTTAATAGCACCAGTAGGCTTGTTATCACTAGTTAAAAGAGGAGGAAGGGCATGGTAGGCCCTATAAAGATAGGAGGAACCATCAACAAGTATTATTGGATCTTTGGAGTCAAGGTTTTCTGTTTCTGCCATTTCTGATTTTAAGAAGTAATAAAATATATCTGTGTTTGCATCAAAATTTTAACCCATCACGCAGTTAAAAATTAAAAAGAATATTAATTTGAACTTTTATTAGAAGCTGTAGTCATAGGTAGGCATGGTAGAAGTTTCTAATATGCAAAATAAAGTAAGGAAAGCTCTAAGGACATACCCCAAAATGTCTTTGGAGCTTTTTTATAAGGATAAGAATTTTTTTAAGCACCCATTAACATCATTTAGACCATAAAAGTCTTTTGAAGAGAAAGCTATTATTTCGTAAAAGACGCCAATCTCTCCCAAAAGTTTCTTAATTTTTTCTTGTTCATTATAAGACTTATTTTTTGATAACTTATCTGCTTTATTTAGAATCATCAAAAAAGGTGTTTGTGTTTCTTTGCACCAATCTAAAAGCATTTGGTCGGATTCTTTTAAAGGATGTCTAATGTCCATAATAATTACCAAGCCTTTTAAAGATTTTCGCATATTTAAGTATTCATCAATCACCAAGCCCCACTCTTGTCTTTTCGACTTTGATACCTTGGCATAACCGTAACCTGGAAGATCTATAAGCCGTTTACTCTCATCATCCTTCAAACAGAAAAGATTTATTGCCTGTGTTCTTCCTGGTGTTTTGCTAGTTTTTGCTAACTTTTTATTTTTAGTCAGAGCATTAATAACGCTTGATTTTCCAGAGTTAGACCTTCCGCAGAATGCAATTTCATCCCCTGCATCAGTAGGAAGATCTTCGCATGAAGGAAAACTCCCAATAAATCTAGCATTTGTAAATATATCTTTTGTTGTCATGTCCATTTTAAATTGCAGATTGCTTTCTTAGGTTAGTATATAATCCTTTCGCATCACATCAATTTTACAAATTTTCACTAATGAAATTAAGATTATTAATTATTTTAGCTGCTTCACTTGTCACAATTGGAGCAGGTAATGCGGACTCTGGAAAAAATAAAGTAGCCACTTGTGCAGCTTGTCATGGTCAAGATGGAAATAGTATGGTCGGTCTATGGCCATCGCTAGCAGGTCAAAATACTAATTACTTGGTTAGGCAATTACAACATATAAAAAGTGGAAAAAGGTCTATAGATGTAATGGTAGGATTATTGGATAATTTTTCCAAAGAGGATTTAGAAGATATAGCAGCTTTTTACGCATCTAAAAAAAATACCATTGGTCAAGTGGACGCAGATAAGGTCGAACTAGGAAGAAAGCTATATTATTCAGGAAGCCTTGAAAAGGGCATACCGGCATGTACAGCATGCCATTCTCCAAAAGGCAATGGAAATGCTCCTGCAGGCTACCCTCTCTTAAGCGGACAGCAAGCTGAGTATATAGCTAAGTCGCTCAAAAACTATAGATCTGGTGAGAGAGATAATGATGAATCCTCTCAGATGATGATGGCTATTGCCTACAAGTTAGACGACGTTGAAATAGAAGCCCTTTCAAGTTTCATAAATGGGCTCCACTAATTTACTACTATGAATATAAGAATTATCAGATTTTTTACCCTTTTCAGCCTTTTGACTATTATTTCTTGCACTGAGGGTAATACTGATACTTCGGAGACAGTGAAAGAAAAATATCAAGAAGGAGTGCATTTTGAATTACTAAAAAACCCTTCTGCTGTTCGTGATGTAAGCAAAATTGAAGTTGTGGAAGTTTTTTGGTTTGGCTGCAATCATTGTTATGCCCTAGAGTCCTATTTAAATCAATGGAAAAAGGGCCTCTCATCTGATGTTGATTTTTGGAAGTCTCATGCTACGTGGAATGAAATACTTAAAATCCATGCAAGAATGTTTTATACCGCAAGGGCCTTAGGGATAGACAAACAATTAGTGCCGGCGGCTTTTAACACTATTCAGACTGAAGGAAGACGTTTAACAGGAAATTCAGAGCTTGAATATTATTTCAAAGGTTTTGGTGTTGAACGAGAGAAGTACAAATCAGTTTCATCTTCTTTTGGAGTAAGCAGCGCTCTTAATCAGGCAGATAAGAGGATGCAACAGTGGAATATAACTGGAGTTCCTACCCTTATAGTCAATGGTAAGTATAAGGTTTCAGCCTCTAGGAATGTAGGGACTGATGACCTTCTAGACGTGGTCGATTTCTTGGTTGAAAAAGAAAGAATATATTTAACGAAGTAAAAGTTTCTTTTGAGTAAATTCCCTCTTTGCCCTGTTTTTATTCCAGCAAATAAATTGGACTGGGTTCCTAAGATAGAGGCCTCAAATGCTGACTGCATAATCTTTGATTTAGAAGATTCTGTATCATGGGACCATAAAGAATCAGCAAGAAATAATCTTCATAGTTTCCTTAAGTCAAATAAGCTAGGTATCTCAATACTAATAAGAATTAACCCTTTAGATACTGAAATAGGTCAAGCTGACCTGGCTTTATTTTCAGGCAATACGGAATTGTACGACGCTTTAATGCTGCCCAAGATTGAAGAGCCTTCTGTGCTAAAAAATCTCCCTAAAGTAGATGTTGTTCTGCTTATAGAAACACCACTAGCAGTTAAAAACCTTTCTTTATTAGCTGAGAGTAATCATGTTGTTGGAATAGCGTTAGGTGGTGCAGACCTTAGTGCAAGCCTTGGTTCTGACATGTCTTGGGACGCACTTCTATACACTCGTTCTAGAATTGTTATCGAGGGGTCTATAAATAATTTGTTTACAATCGATGGACCTTTCATGAGCATTTCTTCTATAGACGAACTGAAGCAAGAATCTATGCTTGCGAGCAAAATGGGATTTAATGGCAAAGCCGCAATACATCCATCACAGATAGAATCCATATTAGAAGCATTTTTACCTACTAAAAAAGAGATAGAGGAAGCCAAAGAAATTTTAGAAGCTTTTAATGCGACGCCTGAAGGGGCTGTTGCATTGAAAGGTAAGATGATTGATTTACCGGTTGTAAAGTCAATGGAAAGAAGACTCCGCTTAGCAGGAATAGATCCTGATGATTTTAGGTGAATCTTAATTAAATAAAAATTATTCACCCTCTATCAGTTAACTTGGTAATTAATTTTTAAAGAAATCACTATTAAATAAATATAAATTTGTTATAAATTCATAACATTAAGAAAAAAAAGGGGGGAGTGATATGGGAGATATTGCTGAGGATATTACAAAAAAAGACTTACTTTGGCATTTGCAGGGTAATTGGGCACCAATAGATAAAGAGTTATCTGAACTAAATTTAGAAGTAAAAGGGGAAATTCCAAATGAACTAAATGGTTTGTTCTTAAGAAATGGAATGAATCCAAAATCTGGTCATAGTGATCATTGGTTCTTCGGCAATGGTATGCTTCACGGTCTCTATTTAGAGAATGGTAAGGCAAGCTATAAGAACAGGTATGTTGTGACACCATACTTAGAAAAGGATTTAGATGTCATAAGTTCTTTTGGTGATCTAACCGCATCTCCAGCCAACACACATATAATAGAGCATGCAGGCAAGGTATTGGCTTTAGAAGAAGCACATCTTCCTTGGGAAGTGGATAAAGATCTGAATACTTTAGGTGCCTACGACTTTGACGGGAAGCTCAAAGGAGCAATGACTGCTCATCCAAGGATATGCCCTGAAACGGGTGAAATGTTTTTCTTCTCTTACTCCATGATGGGAGAACCTTATTTAAATTACTATAGGGTAAATAGTGACGGAGAACTAGTTCAATCAGAACCGATTGAGATCCCTAGGCCGGTCATGATGCACGATTGGAGTATTACCCGGAATCACGTTATTTTTATGGATTTACCAATTGTTTCGGACATGGACTTGGCAGTAACTACCGGATCTCCTTTCGGATTTAAGCCAGAATGCGGTGCAAGACTTGGCGTGATGCCAAGAGACGGCAGCAATAAGGATGTAAGGTGGTTTGAAATAGACCCCTGTTATGTTTTCCATTCATTCAATTCTTTTGAGCAAGACGAAAAAATAGTTTTGTATGTCTCCAGGCAGCAAGAAGCAATGGTAGGTGGATTTAAAGATATTTATGGCGGCGAATCTACCGTTGCTAGGCTTTGGAGATGGACTATTGATTTGAATTCTGGTGAAGTAAAAGAAGAGCAAATGGACGATGGGGCTTGTGATTTCCCAAGAATTGACGATAGAAGGACGGGTCTTAAGTCTGATTTTGGTTATTCAATGCAGATAGAAACAGATGTTGATTCTCTAACTTTTGGAAATCATCTCTATAAATATGAACTGGAGAGTGGTTCAAGAATAGATCACAAGTTGGGCACTAACGTTGCTGGAGGAGAGCCTGTCTTTGCACCATCTAGCAGTGAAGCCGGAGAAGATGAAGGCTGGGTTCTGTCTTTTGTTCACGAAAGAGAAACAAGAAAATCTAAAATGATCATAATCGATTCTAGGAATTTTGAGTCTGATCCAGTCGCTGAAGTTTATCTTCCTCAAAGAATACCTTACGGCGCTCATGGCAGTTGGATGCCTAATAAATAATTTAAGGAGATAATATGGAAGCTCATTATGCCACGGTCTTTGAGAAGAATGCTGATGCTATCCCTGATGAGATAGCTTTAATTTGTGGAGACAAACAAGTCACTTGGAGAGAATATGACGAGAGGGCTGCACGGTTGGCTTCAGTTCTCATTGAAGCTGGACTTGGAGATGATTCAAAAGTTGGACTTTACCTGCGTAACTCTAATGAGTATCTAGAAGCACAGTACAGTGTCTTCAAAATTGAAGGCGTCCCAATAAACGTTAACTATAGATATAAAGAAGAAGAATTAGTCTATCTTTTAGATAATTCAGATTCGGAAGCCGTTTTCTATCAAGCTTGTTACAAAGAGCAAATAGAAGCTATTAAAGATAAGCTTCCTAAAGTGAAGCTATATATACAGGTTGATGATGGGATAAATGATGTACCAAGTTTTGCAACTGACTACGAATCAGCTATTTCTTCTTCAGAACCGATGGATCGAATAAAAAGATCTGGCGAGAATATATACATGCTCTATACCGGAGGAACTACTGGAATGCCAAAAGGAGTCATGTATCAACATGAAGGACACGTCGTGGGCATGTTTAATACTGCTGGCGCTTGGGGTCTAATCCCTATTCAAGAAAGGATAGAAAAAGAGGATTTGGAATCTGTTAACGATAAAGTTAAAAGACTTGCCGTCGAAGGAAATTTGACGGTTAGTATACCGGCTTGCCCATTAATGCATGGAACGGGTATGTGGCTAGGAGCAATGATTCCGCATTTAGTTGGAGGAGCTGTTGTGACCCTCCCCAAGCTAGGTTTCGATCCAGATGAACTTCTAAAAGAGGTTGAAAGAACAAAGGCTAATAATATTGTCATTGTTGGAGATGCATTTGCAAAACCGCTCATGGATGCTTTAGATAAAGCTGAATCTGATGGTAGTCCTTACAATCTAGAGTCTGTTAACACTGTTATATCAAGTGGAGTTATGTGGAGCTCTGAGGTAAAACAAGGCTTATTAAAGCATCATGACATGGTGTTGGTAGATGCGATGGGTTCAACTGAAGGTGGAATGGGATCTTCTAGGGCTTCCAGAGACGAACCAGCCCCAACTGCAAAATTCATCTTAAACCCAGGAGTAATAGTCATTACGGATGAAGGCAAGCATGTAGAGCCAGGTTCCGGTGTCATGGGGAAAATAGGCACAAGCGGTCTTGTTCCACTTGGGTATTTTAAGGATGAAAAGAAATCGGCAGAAACTTTTAAGGAAATTGAAGGAGTTAGATACAGCTTCCCGGGCGATTATGCCCTTGTAGAAGCCGACGGTACCATCACATTGTTGGGAAGAGGTAGCAATTGTATTAATACCGCAGGAGAAAAGGTCTATCCTGAAGAGGTAGAAGAAGCCATTAAGAGACATGATGATATTTATGATTGTTTAGTCGTAGGCTTAAAAGATGATAGATTTGGACAGAGAGTTGTAGCTCTTGCCTCCTTTAATGACGGTAAAGAGACACAAGAGCAAGATTTAATTTCTTTTACTAGAGAACACTTAGCTGGCTATAAGCTTCCAAAGCAAGTTCTATTTGTAGAAGAAGTCATGAGAGCTCCAAATGGTAAAGCAAATTATAAGTGGGCTAAAGAAACGGCTGAAAGAGAATTAGGATAATCAAGGAGTGATCTATGGAAGTATCTGAAGCTGTAAATTCTAGACAATCAATAAGAGCATTTACTGATCAAGAAGTTTCTGATGAGCTCATACAGAGACTATTAGAAAAATCTGCACGAGCAGCTTCAGGAGGCAATTTACAACCCTGGAAGATATTTGTTATCAACAATGAAACGATGATCAATTTCTTAAAGTTCCAAGAAGATTGGACTGATCCAGAGACGCCCGCTTACGATATATATCCTGAGAATCTTTCAGAGCCTTATAAAACTTCTAGATATGAGGTAGGGGCAGAAATGTACTCCATACTCGATATAGATAGAGATGACAAAGAGGGAAGATTCAAGCAAATGCTAGAAAATTTCAAATTTTTTGGGGCACCCTCTGCTTTCTTTTGCTTTGTAGATAGACAAATGGGGAGACCACAATGGTCAGACTTAGGAATGTTTCTGCAGAATTTTATGCTTTTGGCTAAAGAAGTAGGGTTAGACACATGTCCACAAGAAGCTTGGGCAATAAAACAAGAGAGTGTTACTGCTTTTGTTAAAGCTCAAGATGAATTAATGCTATTTTGTGGAATGGCAATAGGCTATAAAGACAATGAAGCAAAGATTAATAAGTTAAGGACGGAAAGAAGGCCATTTGAAGACTGGGCTACTTTTGTGAAATAATTTCTCTATACGACTATTTCTATTAAATTTATCTCATCAGAGGCTGGGCCATCACTAAATACTTAATGAAACTCTTCAACAGCTAAAGTCTTTCTTGCAGGAACGCCTTGTTATTTAGTTATTTCGTATACGTAATATTCTTTACCAGTTTCACTGATGCCGAAGTACCTGACCTGCACGAGCGCCGGTTGGTTCTCCATCAAGCACATTGATCCGGCCATTGACGACCGTTGCCTTGAAGCCACGCGCCCTCTGGATGTATCTCGGTGCGTCGCCCGGGAAGTCATTTACTAATACAGCTTGTAATTCAGTTACTTGTTCTGGGTTAAACACATTAATGTCAGCTTTCATTCCTGCTTTTAGAATTCCTCGATCTTTGAGACCAATCACTGCTGCAGGATCGGCTGTCATTCTCTTTATAGCTTGAGGGAGGGTGAATACACCCGTCTCTCGTACATAATGAGAGAGTATGAAACTAGCCCAACCCCCATCCATAATTTGAGAAACATGCGCGCCGACATCTCCAAGTCCAGGAATAAGATGTTCACTGGCAAAGAGATCCCCTTGTTCTTTCAGGTTACCGCCAAACATACGCCAATTGAAAAGACCACGACCTTGACTATCTCTTGATAGGCGTAAGAAAGTTTCAGACCAGTGCTCCCCGGCAGATTTCGATAACTCGATTAGATTATGAGCAGAATTATGATCAGGCGCCTCGTCGAGACCTAGGAAGTAGACTTTTTGGAGAGGAATACCACAAGATTTTGGTTCTCGGGCTTCAGCAACTAAAGATTCACAGAAGGCCTCGTCATCTATGGCTTCCAATCTACCTTCAAAATCTTTTGCTCGCAGTTCATCCCAAGAAAGACCTTCGATAGGTAAGCCTGATTGTAGGCCAAACATATAGCCAGATCCCCGAGTGTGACTTATGCCGGTGATATTACGTCCGTCCAAGTTCATTTCGTCAAGGTGTGTTGCAGCCTTAGCCCCAGAACCTTCTTCGCCTGAACAACCATAGCTAAATAAGACCCTACTGCCTTCTGTTTCAGCAATGGATCTCATTATCTCAGCGTCTGCACCAACGAGTTGCATTAAACCATCTCTAGGTCCAACAACCTTTGCAATCTCTACAAGCTCAGCACACTCGGCATAGGTTCCTGGAATTGCACGACCATCAGGAGCCTTATGCGGTTCGTAACGATTGGTTGAGAATCCAACTGCACCATCTTTCATTGCTTTTTCTACAATGTCAGCCATCTGCTGCTTTTCAGCCTCAGTAGCCTGTTCATCAAAAGATCGATCACCCATGACATAATAGCGAATAGCTGAATGACCCACGAGACCAGCAACATTCAGTGAAGGTTTTAGTTCTTCCAACGTGTCTAGGTATTGACCATAGTGTTCCCAGTTCCAAGACAGTCCTGAGAGAATGGCTTGCTTTGGAATATCTTCCACTGTTTCCATCATGCCAGCGAGAATTTCGACATCATCGGGCTTGCAAGGAGCAAAAGTGAGGCCGCAGTTTCCAATCAAAGCTGTGGTGACACCATGCCAGCAAATAGGAGTCATTTCAGGGTCCCAGCCAATCTGAGCATCCAGATGAGTATGTATATCAACAAACCCAGGTGAAACTGTCATGCCTTCAGCATCAATAATCTCAATTGCATCCCCATTTATCTCGCCAATTTCAGTTATAAATCCATCTTTGATTGAAACATCTCCAGAGTAGGCAGCAGAGCCAGTTCCATCTACGATATTCCCATTTTTAATTATTAAATCATGTTGCATAAAAAAATCCTCTTTGTAAAAGCAGTATCTTGTTAAGATATTAATAGAAAAGTACTATTAGTAATATAATTTTATTCTCTCAAAAGATTATTAATAATTTAAAAAATAATATTTATGTAATTCTTTTATGTTTTTTAGTTTCTTGTGGTGGTAATTCAGAGCAGGGTGAGCCATCTTTATTTTCTTTAGAAATTACATCTCCAGAAACCTCATATGATTACTCTGAAATAGAAATATTCATCTCATCTAATAGGTCTATATTAAAAATTGAATTTATCTCGGAAGAACTCGAGTTGCTATCAGTTTCTGGAAATTCTTTGGTGGTGCTAACTCCAATATCCCCCATAGACAGACAAATAGAATTTCTAATTAAAGTTACTGACTTTGAAGGCAATGAGGTTTCAAAAGTTGATATCCTTTCAATAGTGTCTTACGAACACAATCTTCCTCACTTTACTGCTTTGAGTCAAAATAATACTGAGAACTATATT
>Ga0209308_10000166_pt1 | contig 64619 bp, 61 predicted proteins | sample COGITO_mtgs_1204_3_FD_184806 | JGI IMG/M metagenome (GOLD analysis project Ga0209308, IMG submission 184806) | Pelagic marine microbial communities from North Sea - COGITO_mtgs_120405 (SPAdes) (version 2) | ecosystem: Environmental > Aquatic > Marine > Epipelagic ... | reverse complement strand
TATGTGAACTTACAAATTCAGATCCGCCGCTAGAAGCACTAGCAGCAGTTGACTGGAAGGTTCCATCAGGGAAGGTGATACCACCTGCGTCAAGAGACACGCCAGTTCCAGCGTGAACATACGACCCCGATTGGATATAAGTGGTAGCATAGTTTCTACCAAAAGTAAAGTTTCCGTTTCCGTCAATAGCAGTTACTAAAGTTCCACCGGGTCTAAGTTGCAGTTGTGCCCAATCTTTAACTATTAGGTGAGTTCCGCCGCCCTGTCCATTGTCTATTCCAATTTCTTCAGCAAACACTCTACCACCAGCAGTAATTCCACCATCGCTCGAAACACCAGCGACATGGATTGCGGCGGTTGGATCTATACCTAGAGTAGATCCAGTTAGGACCATACCAGCACCAGCAGTTACACCAGATCCAGATGCGGCACTTGACTGGAAGGTTCCATCGGGGAAGGTGATACCAGCGGCATCCATTGAGATACCCTGTTTGGCATGGAAAAGTTCGTCTGCCTGAAGTTTTACATAAGCAATAACACCACCAGACTCAACCTTCATTCTGGACTGTCCGCTAGTGTTTACATAAAAGTTATTGAGTCCACCATCTAGTAGTATACCAGTATTAGAATTGCCGTAACCCATGAATCGGTTGGCATACACAATACCATCAAAGGTAGCACCACCATCGGCAGAGATACCAGCGACATGAACTATGGCGGTCGGATCTATACCTAAAGTAGATCCATCAAGTGTCATACCTGCACCAGCGACTATTTCAGATCCAGATGCGGCACTTGATTGGAAAGTTCCATCAGGGAAGGTGATACCAGCGGTATTCATTGAGATACCAGCGGATGTGGTGAGAAGATCCGAAATACTCTGTGTACCGAAGACTTGTAAATATTTGGGATCACTGGAAGATCCAACTATTACCGATGTAGATCCATTGATCTTAAGCATTCTATCATTATTTTGATAGAACTCGGCTTTGTTCGCACCTAAAGCAACAAAATCGGTGGTGTTGCTAGGATCAAGGATCGTATACCCGTCTATATGTAAGTTACCAACAGTAATACCACCATCACTAGAGATACCTGCGACATGAACCACGGCGGTTGGATCAATACCTAGAGTAGATCCAGTTAGGACCATACCTGCACCAGCAGTTACACCAGATCCAGATGCGGCACTTGATTGGAAGGTTCCATCAGGGAAGGTGATACCAGCGGCATCCATTGAGATACCTGCGGAAGCAATAAACAACTGATTCGATTTGCCATACCCGTTACCAACTTCTAAACTCTTACTCGAACTTCCTAAGTACATTATACGGGCAGTAGCAGTATTCGTTAACAGACCGTGACCGATGCTGTTTAGTGCCTTTAGAGTCACGGAATCGGATTTGATTTGAGCATCAGCATTGTCAATAGTTAAAAACTGAGTCTTGATTGGTCCACCAGTAGTAATACCAATATCACTAGAAATACCCGATTTAAGATGTGCAAGTCCATCTACACTGAGAGTTCCCGCAAAGGTGTTAGAACCAACACCAGAGACAAAGTTACTGACTCCGAATGTATATTGCAAAGAACCCTGTGGTCTAATGGCAATCTTGTCGGACGCACGATTCATCTCAATATAGTGACCATACTCACCAGAGTTTAATCTATTTGCAGTAATACCCTCGTCAGCAGAAACACCAGCGACATGAATCACAGCGGTTGGATCTATACCTAAAGTATAACCAACACCTGCGACTATTGACGACAATGTAACACCAGCACCAGCGGCAAGAGTTGCACCACCACCTCCAGCACCATCTTGGCCAGCAGGGCCAGTGGCACCAGTAGCACCAGTAGGACCAATGGGTCCAGCGACTGTCGAGTCAGCGCCAGTAGCACCAGTAGGACCAGAAGGACCAGAAGGACCAGCAACGGTAGAATCAGCACCAGTAGCACCAGTAGCACCAGTAGGACCAATGGGTCCAGCGACTGTCGAGTCAGCGCCAGTAGCACCAGTAGCACCAGTAGGACCAATGGGTCCAGCGACTGTCGAGTCAGCGCCAGTAGCACCAGTAGGACCAGAAGGACCAGAAGGACCAGCAACGGTAGAATCAGCACCAGTAGGACCAGAAGGACCAGAAGGACCAGAAGGACCAGCAACGGTAGAATCAGCACCAGTAGGACCAGAAGGACCAGAAGGACCAGAAGGTCCAGAAGGTCCAGTGTTACCAATAGATCCGATAGAACCATCTTCACCAGTAGGTCCAGTTTGTCCCATACTACCTACAATTTGAACCCATTGAAGTGAGTCACCGTCATTAACATAGACAAAGAACAGTCCACTACTAGAATTAAACCAGAGGTTTCCTTCGTCGGGACTTGCGGGTGCAGTCGGTCCATAGAACAGTTCCACGACTGAGGCACCTGTATTACCAGTGTTACCGATAGGACCATCTGCACCAGTAGGACCAGAAGGTCCAGTGTTACCAATAGGACCAGCAACGGTAGAATCAGCACCAGTAGGGCCAGTGGGACCAGTGTTACCAATAGGACCAGCAACGGTAGAATCAGCACCAGTAGGTCCAGTGTTACCAGTAGGTCCAGCAACGGTAGAATCAGCACCAGTAGGTCCAGTGTTACCAATAGGACCAGTGTTACCAATAGGACCAGTGTTTCCTGTGGCACCAGTACCACCACCAGCAGTTCCAGTCGCACCCCGTGGGCCTTGTGGTCCTTGGGCACCAACTCCAGATGCTTGAAGAATCTTAACTATGTTAGGAAGATTCTGTTGACCGCTGGGTGAAGAACCTCCACCAACGGCCTGTGCATTTGTACTACTAGTTATGATTCTTACTTGTGGCATTATCTAGTTACCTCGGCTCTAACTTCAAATCTACCTTGTAGAACTCTAGTCACAACCTCGCCGGCGATTAGTTCAATATCATACAAATGTCTTCCAGAAGGACAATTCTTCATAATATCAGAGCCAATACTAACGTAAACTCCACCAGTTGCTCCTGTAGCACCAGTGTTTCCTCCATTAGAGGCGTTTAGTAACATACCACCAACACCAACAACTCCATCATTTCCTGAATAGGATCCAGTAACACCACCCCCAGTTACAACACCAGAGGTGGTATCACCAGTTATTCCGATGAGAATGTCAGTAGAATAAGAAGAACGACGAACCTGCATTCTTCCAGTGTAAGAGTCTAGATCAATAGCATCCGAACTATTAGTTTCATATACAAAATAAAGAACATAGTTCGCACCTTGATCTGCTAAAATATTAAATTCTCCAGCAGCCATATGTTTCTCCTATTCTACAATGTATATAGTCTTTTTAGGATCGAGCCTTTTTCTTCTTCTTGTAGGTTTTGGTCTTGATTTTAGGAGCAGAAACTACTTTATTTTTCTGTTGCTTCTCCCATTCGGCTCTTTGATTCCTGATTTCCTTGACCTTTTCTTCGTAAAAGGGAAGATTAGACTTGATTCTTTCTATCTGATCAGCAGGGGCCTTATTCTCCTTAAGAAGTCTTAAGGTTGCTTCATATCCTTCCTCAAACCTGAACATATAGAAAGCGGTAGCAGATAGTTCGTCCAACGCTCTCCAATGATAGCAGTCCTCTGATACGAAAAGAATATCTTGGGGAGGAACTTGTAAGTCTACCGCCATCTTCGCATAGATGTATGCTGTTCTTGGACGATTATTCATACGATACAATCGTGATAGTTCTACCAGAGGTTCAGCACGGATTGGTCTATATTCAAATGACTGTAAGAGATGCTCTGTAACTTCATTGAAAGGTTTGTTTTGAATACCAGCGATCATCGCTCTTCTGAATAGTGAATAGAAGCACTCCTCTTCCCATCCACCCATCTCTACCCTCTTACCATAAGCCTCAAACGACTTCTCCCACTGCTGCGAATCAAAGTAAGATTGAGCGAGGTAGAATTGATACCGTTCGTTTGTTGGTTCGTAGTTTGGATCATCTGGATTGGTAAGAGCAGACAACAGAACTTCTGCGTCTCTACTATACTTTTCTTGTGGTGTGATTCCTACGTTGCGATTGCCCTCGGTTCTGGCGATAACGAAATAGTTACCATTAATTTTATCAACTCTTGTTTGTTCTTTTGGTTTGGCTGGACAGTGGGCATACTCATGAAGCACTCCCTTGTACTCCCAACCAATACCCAACTTGAAGATTTGATTCCTCCACCACATAAACTCAGGACGACCAAGACGAATTGAATACGAGTCCGCATCCATCTTTGAGGGATACCTAAAATCACCATCGATGTAGTCATCCGCATCAATCATCCATGCGTATTCAGCATCACTTTTCTCTGCGTTTCGTAGTGATTCAGTTCTAGAAGGACCGAAGCCTTTCCAGTCAGACTGATGGACGGTGCCAGGAACACCCAACTCATCCATTGTCTTCTTGATTAGATCCTGTGTTCCATCTGTAGAACCAGTATCGGTAATGTCATAACGATCAATATATTTTGCCATCGATCGAAGACACTCTTCGATGATATGAGTCTCATCTTTCACGATCATACACAGGGTAACTTTTGGTCGGCTCATGATAAATCCTTAATCCATTCTTGTAAATTAACTTGTGGTTCCCACCCCAACTCTTTGATCTTCTCGATCATTGCTTGGGTGGCAAACACTTCTCCACTTCGCTCATTTATGTAGGTGATATTTTCTGAGATCATATTTGCGATCTCTTTGATCGAGTAACTCACACCAGATCCAACATTATACACTCTGGACGGTGTGGTATTCTTCTCGGCAACTAGTATGTTCGCATCAACCACATCAGAAACATTAACGAAGTCTCTTCTCTGTTTACCCTCACCAGTCACAGTGAGTGGCAATCCTTCTTTATTCTGCTTCATGAAGACGCCCAACACTGGAGCATACTGTCCTGTTGTGTGCTGTCGATTTCCATAGACATTGAAGTAACGCAGAATCGTGGTGTGCAATCCGTACAGTTTAGAATACATCCTACACAGATCTTCACCAGCGTACTTAGATGATGCGTATGGATTTAGTGTTGGACATAGTTTAGAACCTTCACTCTGTACCATGTGATCACATTCGTACACTGCCGAGGTAGATGAAAATACAAAGTTTTTCACATTGTTATTTCTTGCTGCCTCTAACAATGTAGCAGTTCCAATCACATTCGTTTCATAGCAATCAATGGGATTTAGTATAGCATCCTGAATCCTAACATCAGCAGCCATATGAAACACATAGTCTATGTCTTTCATTATTACATTGACTAAATCAAAATCACAAATATCACCAACCCAATTCTTGGCTGACTCATTCCAATACGCAATAGTACTACCATTTATGTCTAGACAAGTAACATCATGACCCCGATCAAGCAGACGATCTACTAAGTTACTTCCTATGAAACCTGCTCCACCTGTTACTAACACTCTCACTTGAAGAAGACCTCAATACAAATAACATTTTTATCATTAATCATTATCATACTACCATCAGATCTTTCTAACTTAGTAAACTGTCCTTGCTTAATATTATCAGTTACTATGTCAGTGAATGTTCTCTTTTCTCCACCCATGAAATGAATTATCTGGGTGCATGTTTTCCCATTACTTGAAATAGTAGATTTAGTTTCTGTTTTCATACCGTTCAACATTTTCTTCTCTCCATCTCATAGGATTATCAGTACATACTCCAGTAACATTTATTTTATTTGGAATGGATTGACCATGATCTACCATAATGCCACCTTCAATTTCATGGCCAGGAAAACACCAAATATATCCCCTACTAGTTAAGGTCATTTGATCGGTTTCATGCCAGAACCAATGAATATCCTTTTCATTCCTTAGTAAATTAACCACCTCTTTGTTTTTTGCATGAACCCACACTCCAGATTGTTTTAGAAAATTCAAATCTACTCTGTAGTCAGGTTCATCATGACCAAGATATAATTTATCATTGTGTAATCTCAAATCAACCTCGATGTCAAACCCCACAGAAAGAGCATCCAACAAATAGGTCGGGCTGTTTTCTTTATCGGGATTTTTCCCGTTCATGTTGCCTCTGTGGGATATAATTTTTATTTTGTGCATCTAACATAATGCCATTCGTCGTGTATACTATCGCTAAAAGATTTGGTTGTTTTTACGGTTACCTTATCAAAACCAATACGAGTTAGATCGTTTACTAAATTTTCGGTGTCAATGACGAACACATCATGACCACTATTTGTTGTAGTCACTTCCCAGCAATTCTCTAAGTAGGTGTCCTCGGATGAAACTCCCCTACCACCGATCTGAAAAGAAAAGATACCTTTCGTCTTCATCACTCTGTAGATTTCTCTCAACAGATTGTACCTAATTTCATGAACCGGGATATGCTGAAGAACAATCGTGGACATCACAAAATCATAATTATCCGATTCTAGTTCAGACAAGTCAGTTCCATTATTGCAAAACCAGTTTGATCTTGTTTGATCAATATCTCTTCTTCGTTTTGTATACTGAATGTTTCTCTCTGATATGTCTACTCCATCTACTCTACCCCACTCGCATAGTTCGATTAGATTTTTCACATTTCTACCTCGGCCGCAACCAAAATCAAGTGCAGACTTACCTTTCCACTTAGATCCTTTTTTTACGTCAGAGAGGAGTATTTCATTGTAGTCTGGATTTTCGTTGTGTTCGATATGATCACTTGTTCCATTCGCATAAAAACTCTTTTGCATTTTGGTGTAGTTGTTATCTGAATTCATTTCTTATTTTCTAAATAGTAATTTAAATCTTCTGGTGTTCCGATTCCCCACATAGAATGAACATAGAAAGGAATAAGTTTCTTGTCGTCACCGATGAGTTCATTGTAAACTGGAGCAATATAGAATTCGTTGTTTACTCTGATGTTCTTCTCGATCATTTGGTCAGCATACTTCACGAAGTCAGATCCCTTGCGATACCAGTAGATACCACAGGTTGCAATGTTTGAGATTGGATTCTTTTCGGCAACTTCAGTAATCACACCGCGAGAGTTAGTCTTAACAAAAGACCACTTGGGATGAACTGCTTCAAAGGTATAAACGATAGCATCAGCATCGGTCATTTCTTTGAGCGTCTTGAAGTTTTCTGGAGCATATTCAATAAACTGATCTGAGTTTGCGATGAGGAGATCATCATCAGTGTCGATGTATTCTCTAGCAAGAAGTGCCGTACAAGCGGCACCTTCAGTGAGTTGATCAACCTCTACAATTTGCAACTTACCATTTGTAATTCGTTCGAGTGTAGACTGAAGTCCCACATAAGTTTCAAGATGTTCTTTCCTCACCAGAAAGATATATTCTGCATCGTAGTCGAGATTTTCGACCACGGTTTGAATCATTGGTTTACCATTAACATCAATTAGGGGTTTCGGAAAAGTATAACCCTCTTTAGCAAATCGACTTCCCTCACCCGCCATTGGAATCAAAATTTTCATTCACAAATCTCCTATAGTTTTCGTGTGTTACTTCGGTACTGTTCTTGACATGCCAAATGTTGGTGTCAGGAACAACGCTTGCTCTTGCTGCTTCTAGTCCCTTTGGACTATCTTCCACAATTATACATTCTGTTGGATGAATGTCAAGTTTATTCACGGCAAAATTATAGCAGTCAGGATGTGGTTTGTTGTTTTCTACATCCTCATTTGCTACTATAAATTCAAAGAACTCCAACTGTCCTGTTTGTTTCAACATCTCCGTGGTTGTTTCACGAATTGAGTTGGTAACACAAATAGGTGTTACATTATCAAAGTGCAATGCCATGAACAACTTTATCTTTTCTAGTTGAACTTCTGAGTGTTCTCGAATGGTATCGAGTGTATAGTCTTGTTTTAACTGCCAGACTTTCTTACTCTGTTCTTCGTTCAATCCCAACATCTCAAGTTTTACCTTGGTAGGAAGCCCATTGTATGTGGTAACGTGATCCTCTCTACTAATAGAAGATCCTATGACCTCCTCCAAAGCACGATTAAGTGCAAGGTAATGCCATTCACAGGCGTCAACAAGTACGCCATCAAGATCAAATAAAATTGCTCGTATCAAAACTCACCTCAAAAAAGTAAATAAAGTATGTCCATGTTCACTGTTGTTTATAGTTTCAATGTAGTTAAGAGGAACATTATATTTATTAAGTTCATGATTCATTTCATGTGTTATTCTGTGTTGACTCAACAAAGTATCAACAGATTTACTAAAAGGTAAAAGATAATCTGGACTAAAAACCCAAAAGTTATCATCACAATTACCTGATCCATGCTCGACTACTATATTAAATTTTTCTATATCAATTTCTTCTATTGTCATATCTCTTAAAAATTCAATATCAGGTCTAGTAAAAACATACAGATCATAATCGGTATCAACAAGAGAATCAATAAGATACTTGTAATGAATTAACTGACAATCCCAAGACGACCATTTATTTAAAAATGAAGAATCTAATCTGTTATAGTATTTTGGCTTATATCTTGATAAATAGAGTTCGTCTAACTGCTGAAAAAGTTCGTATGTGCTAAAACGATATTCTATATCAACATCAGGAAACAGATGTTGAAAAAAGTTATCATGGTTGATTACATTTTTACTTGCCTGAGTCTTTATCTTATCATCAACTCCATTTTGAATGAAGTGTTTATAATTAAAGCCTCCTTTGTATAAGATACAAACTTTCATTTACTTACCTCTTTCACCAGCAGAAGATCTCATTTTTCTTTTTGATTTTATATTATATTTTTTAATCAACGTATTTATCTCATTTTCATATTCCCAATCATTCCACATTCCACTAATGATTGCTGTTGCGGTGTAAGGAAAAATAGTAGAATCAAAATGACCAAGACCCCTAAGAGTTTCGCTCCCATCAGAATACTCAAATCCATTAAATTCTCTGTTAAACTTATCTTGAATTTGTACTTCTAGTTCCCAAATATTTAAAAACACCCCATCCAATAATCGTAAAAACGATTCACGTTTCCAAAGACTTGGTTGAACTGCAAATCCATAACCACTATGATTAGTTTTTATTAATTTGATCATATCAATATCACTATTTTTTATTTCTTTAATGCACTTTTCAATTTTTTCATACTGAGGTGTATCGTATAAAAACATGTCCTCATGTAAGTAAAGAATTATATCTTCTTCTATTTGAGATAACGCATCAACCACTCTCTTTGTATATGGCGTATTTTCATCGTATAAAAATACTACATGGTCTTTCACCAAATCATGTTCTTCATTAATTGAAATGTATATTTTATTATCAGGAAGATAAGTTTTTAACTGACCCAAACATATTTCCAGTGCGTCTGCACAATCTGTATGTGTATGAATAAAAATAGAATACATCATCAACCTTTCAAGTATTTACACTTTTCATAAAGGCCCGTTTCGATCATAAAATACTTGTGCATAATATGATTATTCACACATTCCCATCTATCGTATTTCATAGGAGTCAAAGACTTTTCATCATCTGAAAGAAATACTTCATTGGTATATTGTCTGGGATCATCTGATGGGTTATTAAACATGTTACTGTCTGGCCATCCCTCGGTAACTAATTTTTCATAATCACTACCAGCACTTAAATATAAACTCATTTTTTCATATAAGTCAATAAACTTATTCATATTTTCAGAGTTAGAATAAAACCATTGATCTGCCATACCTGCATTAATTTGATTCCACATAGCACTATACATGTAAGACATATCATTATTTGGATCGAAGTTGATACGAGAAACATAATACTCTAAAGTTTGATCTCGATCACGTTGACCCAGATCGTATCTGCAAGTAATTACGCAATCATATTTAAAGTTGTTTTCTTCTTCGTATTGTTTTTTGAGTTCAATTGACTTTGCTCTTGTGTAATAAAAACTAAAAGCACGGAAAATATATTGCCAATTTCTGTGTGGTGTATAAAGATATCTACCCAAATCAATTGCATTTACTTTATCACTAAAATCAATTTGGGGTTCAATGATAGACTTCTTTGGTTTATACCAATCTAATATTAGATCTTCCTTTTCAACATCCCACGAATGACAAAAGAAATCGGCGTCAGGTACTTTAGACAAAATTTCTCTTTTAATGTGTTCGTATCCTCTTTCACCAGAATCATGAAAGTGATGCGTAAATAATCCATATAAACATACTGCTGTTTTCATTTGTTTTTAAATACCGTAAACTCTCTCAAGTCTCGGTAACCTCCTTCTTCAATAAGATCTGATACGTTCTCTGGGTAGTTTTGCATCAGTGCAAGTCCATGCGATGCCTGTTGTGGAGTCATATACATATTCCAACCAAGCATTGTGATATCATCTTCCTTGTATGGTACTGCGTGCCGTCCTTCGTATCGTGCAACACGAAGCCAGTCAACAATATCTTTGTTGTCAGTCAGAATCATACCACCCTTACCAATTGCAAGGTGTTTCTTGATGTGAAAAGATAGACACATGTTTGTGCCTTCGATATACATGTTAGAAGTAAGGCGTTTGGCGGAATCATAAATTGGATATGGTTTGAGTTGGTAGATACCTTCCCAGTCATCATCGGTAAACTTTACATCACCACCCGAATGAATGATGGACTGAGGTACTGAGAGATAAGTCTTTGCGGGTATCTCAACCTCCCCAACACCAAAATACTTACAACAAAGAAACAGAGCATCGGTGCAGGACGTAACCGCAACGGCATACGGCGCACCTGTATAATCAGCGACTGTCTCTTCAAACATATCTACAATTTTAAAAGGGTTATGTTTCATTTTTCCATTAACCAATACTTAATTTGAAATCCGCAACTTTCAAATAGGTTTCTACTTGCTTCGTTTTCAATTTTCACTTTAGCAAAAGAATCTGGGAATCTTTCCATCAGTTCTGTTATTAGAACTTTTCCTATTCCTTTACCTTGATAATCGGGGTGAACACATACACGAATGTCATTATCTAATGACCCTGCAAACCCAGCAGGTTCATCATTGTACAAGGCGACAATGTATTTGGAACGATGCTTCCGCATGTATTTATCCTGTTGATCTTTGGTTATGTTCACGACTTCTATGAATCCATCTTGGACTCTCGGATCACTACGAAGTAATCGTATGAAATCATAATACTTAGGATCATTGTTAACTACTTTCACCATGTCTCACCTCTTACTATGTCCTGTGATGTGTCGAGATAACCTCTCCATAATTCTTTATTCCAAGCACACAGATATCCTCTGTCGCAAGATAGTTTAAAATCTGGATTTAGCGAAGACCCCACATCAATGTAAGTATTATTTGGTGCGACCTCATGTAGTTTATGAATACACATATTACCAAGACTACTGGCAGCAAACAAAAACAAATGACCTTCAGGTTTCGTTTCCCTAACCCACTCTACCATCTCTTCAACTTTGTCTAAATCATTTACAATACAATTTGATCCAACCCTGAAGTCTTTTACAACAGAATCAAAAAGAGAATCATCTAGACTACACTTTTCATTACACAGAGTAACCATTTTATAATCTTTATATAAAGGCAGCATTTCTTCTCGGTAACGTGTGTAGTTTGAGTTGATCAAAACATTAGCGAATGTAACATTGTCCAGAGCAGAACCGCTCTCTTCAATCATCCAGTCCCTTGTAGAGAATCCTCCATGATTTTCTGGTGGCATATCACCGTTGGTTATGATACCAATGTAATAATTTTCTGAACCATATCGAAGTGCATCCCATAACTTTTCAGTAACAATATTATCTCTTTCGGCATGAAAGTTCTTTTGATCTTCTGAGTTGAGATATCCGTGTGAACTAGGACTAAGAGAATATGACTTACCTTGAAGAATAAACAGTTCACCGTCAGCCCACCTAGAGAAAGCAAAAGGCTCTTTAGTCTTTATACGATTTAGTATTTTATAGAACTCATCCCGAAAACTTTTCATTTAGTATTCCTAAAATTTTATCGGCAGACTTACCATCCCCAAAGGGACAAGGTTTATTTATTGTAACATCTTTTGTAATCATGTCAACTAAACCAGAGAGATTTTCTGACTTCTCACAAAGAACACCATGATGTTCCAATACCTCTGGTCTTTCAGTTGTCTCTCGGCAGATAATAATTTTCTTATTGAAGAATGACCCCTCTTCCTGTAATCCACCACTGTCCGTAATCAAAAACTTACAGTTTGCAATTCGCTCAACCATCTTGTCATGAGACAAAGGATCAATCACATTTACATTCTTCAGTTTATCTACGGCATTCATGACAACAGGATTGGGATGCCGAATCACTGTGACGTTTTCGTCTAGACTGTCGAGTTCTCTCATCCAGTCGTCAATGATGTGGTGGTTCTCTCGACGATGAATGGTCACAAGAACTTCGTCACCATAAGACGATTTAACATCAACTAGGTTATCCAGAACAGTATTTCCCACGACATGAATCTCACCACCGACAGAATCACGAAGCAAATGAGTCTTTGCAATCTTAGTAGGACAGAGATGAATATCAGTAATGCGAGAGAGCATCTGTCGGTATCCCTCTTCGGGGTATGGATGTTCAAGATCGTAAGTTCGCAGTCCCGCTTCCAAATGAATCACGGGAACTTTGTGGTTAAAGGCAGACAGACCAACTGCAAGACAAGTCGCAGTATCACCCTGTACCAGAACGGCACTGACTTCATTGAAGTCCATGTTATTCATCACAGAAGAGAAGATCGAATCTAAACGATTGATTCCTTCAGTGATTTTTAACTTATCATGATACCAACCACCAGAAATATCTGCATGTTGTCCAGTGAACAAAACTCGAAAAGGAATCTTACCCTCGAAGGCTTTGATTAGAGGTTTAATTTTTATCCACTCGGGACGAGTGCCATAACAAAGTAAAATCATTTCATTTTCTCCACTTCACACTAACTGGTAATCATTAGGAAAATCTTGTTTAAAAGAGAAAAGACCACTTTTAAGTTGATTTAAAAAACTATCAATTGTTCCACTACGACCACGAACATGATCTATAAAGTTAAATTTCATCGTATCTGAACAGGTATAATTTATTTTTCTAAAATTAGTTTTATTTAATATAGAGTGAGTTAATATATTTTCAGGGAAAGTATTACTAGAAAAATGTTTTTCTTCAATAGTTTTAATACAATTTTCCATAACCTCACATACAACATCAACTGGTCCAGAAAAATAATAATCGATAAAGTATCCCCCATTATGATTACTCCAACTTATAAAATTTAAAGAATCATAATCTGTGAGGGAAAGTATGCTGGGTATGCCAATGCAGGTATCAGAACGTGATCTAATACCAAACTCATGTCCTCTTTCTTTTAATATTCTAAACCCACTTAGAGTTGTTAACCACTGTAGTCCCCCAGTACGTTGCCAAAAAGAAACATCATCGGGTATGTCAATTAGATCCAAAGTTATATTTTTTTGTGATCTAATATAATCCAATCTATCTTCAGGTTCAGTTTTCCAAGTTGACCACACACACTCATAATCTTTATAGTGTTCGATAATCTCACGATAACAAGGTCTAACCAATCCAGTTATAACAATTGGTACGCTCATTTGATTAATTTAAATCCTTCTGACACACATCTCTTCAAATACTCACCCATCATCGGGACAGCAAAGTTAGCGGTGGCATTTGCATCTCCACCATATTGAACTGCCTTTAGACTACCCCACAACCTTCTGTCTTCAGGTGGATGTGGAGGAACCCAAGTACCCATGTCTGTGTATTTCTGAATCATATGAGAGAAGTGAATATCCTCACCCACCAAGAACGATTCATCAACCGATGGTAGTTCTCTCCAGAATACGGAGAGTAGATCTCTATGGAAGAACCAATTATGTCCTACGATATCAACCTTCTTTACTTCTGTATTATTATTATCCCAACCAAACCTATTCTCACCCAACACACCATAAGTATCGTTTTCAAATATCAATCCAATAGTTCCTAACAAGCCAGGATGAGTTTCATAAGTGTTAACACAGTTTTCAATCCACCTATCGCCTGGAATAGTATCATCATCTATAACACAAACGTAGTCAGTCTTAGCATTAAGAGCATAGGCGAATCTCGCCCAAACCCCATAGTTCTTAGTCGAAACTGCAATATCATGTCCCCCATCAACCAGAGGAGATAAGTCATATCTAAGTTGACTAGTATTCTGCCAATACATGATAGTATCGACTTTGTGTGTTTGATTCTCTATTGCTTCTACTTGTTCTCTAAGAGTATGGTTTCTCTTATAACCATTCAATATAACACTAACTGTTTTCATTGTGTTTTCCTTTTAATATAAAGTGCATCACCCCATGTATCACCAGCCCAGTTAGTATCTACTCGTTCAAAGTTATACTCAGACAAGAACTGATCTATCTCTTCTACCATAGGACAACCCTCATAAACTTCTGCTCTATTCACTTCACAGTAGATGAACTGAATATGAGGTAAAAACTTAGAGGCACCCTTCATGACTTCCAACTCATAACCCTGAACATCAATGTTCATGAAGTTAAAGTCTTCAGGCACAATCTCATCTTCTTCTGCTAGAATATCAAGGGTAGTAACTTCAACCTCGATACTTTCGTTGAACTTGATATGTGGATATTGTTCTAGATGAATCGAAGGTTTCAATAGAGAGGTAGACATTCCCTTATACAGTTCAGCATTTTGACCTTCAAAATCTGATACGTTCATTTGCATTGTCTTCTCTTCAGATCCAAGAGCGACTTGATACAAAGTAATATCATCATCACGAAAGTCTTCTGTGATTTTTTCAACGTGTTCTGGGACAGGTTCAAACAAAGCAATATTTTTAATACCGCTATTAATATACTGTCTAACCTCTTGTCCGTGGTGCGCCCCAATGTGAAGAACACCCTTCACATGCGGGTATAGATTCTCAAGATTCATTAACATTGTGACTCATCTCCAATAGTTTCACATATTCACTCGCACACTTCTCTAGCGTCAGGTTGTCTAGTATGTATTGTCGCGGATCATACTTAGATTTGTTCAAGACCCTTTCCATGAAGAGTTCGTCTATAAACTCTTCGAGTCGAGAAAGATCAGGACACTTTATTCCACACCTATCATCAAAATACGGCGCTGATGTAGCAGGAAAAGTATGCTGTGGTTGATCATCCCAAACTGGTTTATCAATAACATAACAAGGCAAACCCATCGAAAGAATTTCTTGATAGGCAATACCTTGACTCTCAGTTCCTGTGATCGTGACACAAAATCTAGATCGTCTTGCAACATCAATCAACTGTTCTTCTGTGTAACTACCGTAGGTAATAAGTTCATATGAAAGTTCATAAACATCAAGAAGACGAATCAACTCTTGTTTTGTTTCCTCTGATCCTCGCTTAAAGTAGATCAAACAATCATTGTCTTTAGATACCCACCCAGGCGAAAACTTATCAGTATCGATACCAACGGGCCAAACATGAATGTTTACGTTCTCGGTAATTTCAAAAGTTTCATACATGTCCTTCACCCACTGACAGGGAACAAGAACATTCTTGAAGTGATACCACAACTGAGGAATATCTGTAGGAACAACAACGAGATTAGGACCAACCAAAGTATTCTTCGGAAGATCCATAAACCGTGAACCCCATGCAGTCAAGCAACCATTCATATCTGCTTCTTGATTCACAACATAAGGAACGCCTAGTTTGTGTAAACCGTGCATCAGGTTGTATGCTACTTTTCCTGGCCCATTGTTGTTACCACACCCACCGTGAAATAATCCAATCATACCTTTATCCAATCTTCACAATAAATATCTCTCCAACTTTCTTCTGGAGATGTTCCAAGCCATTTCTTCGGAGCAATGATTGTATCGGCATGTGGATTTAAGTATGCTCCCCACCAACTAAAAGAACTGTTCGCCATTATAACATTCTTACACATACTAATCAAGCACATATCTTGAAACTGGTTCATTCCTTCAGAGAAAAAGAACTGTTTGTTATCATCACTAACAAACTTTTCCTTACACCATTCTATGTCATCAGAGAAGATAACATACTTACCAGATCCTATGTTACTAATCGCTTCGTTATAGTAATCCATACCTAACATATTATGCCAACCATTAGACTTAGCATAGTCTGTTCTTCTAACATGAACGGCAGACACTTGAAAATCCCTGTCAAAAGAACTTAGTTTCTCCCAACAGCGTTCGGTGGTTTCTAATGTAAAGGCAAACTCATCTTTTATCTTATCACTACAATGCTCAAAAAACTTAGGAACCTGAAAGTAACCAGACATAGTAATATTATCTGGAACATCAAACACTCTTTCATCATACTTATTTTCATAGTATGCTAACATATTAAATGGTGTAAACCCTGTGCTATCTTTAGCAGAGATATTAAACTCATCCATCAGTTCTAACTTTTCTTTGTGACCGTATGGCTGAGTCGTCTTCGATCTTCTGGCGTTCTCATATGGAATACCATACTCATAATGATTTTTAGTGGCAATACCAACCAATGCTGCATACTGAAACATCTGATTTGCTAGTCTACCTAAGTATCCTATTTCCTGATTTACAATCATTTATCTACTTTCACATTAGTCCAAGGAATGTTTCTTGGATCATCCTGATAAAACCACGCTCGTCCAAAAGGAACTACCACGTTGAAATCAGACTGAACTTCAGCAGTCGCAACATCACAGTGCCATTTCTTTTCTTGCACCCATTCCTTCATTGAGTCGATACACTTACTCGCATACTCTTCGCTCAGGTAGAGAACGGCATGAAGAGATGTCATGTATGATACCTTTGCAAAGTTATCATCATACACTCGCATCTCTAACGCCCTCGACATTTTAGAAGACGCCGCTCGTTCTTCTGTCGCACTCCATGTTGTCCACCCAAGATAAACTGCGTCTACTTCATCTGGAACATCGATCGTAGGTTTGAATGTATCGTTGAAAGTAACGTCATCTTCCAGAACGAGGAAAGGCGTTCCTCCCTCTAAACCTCTCTCTAGGGTCTTGACATGACTCATACCACAACCAAAGTAATAAGGCTGTGCTTTGATGGCGGAAACTCTCTCTACGTTATTCATACCAAGTCTAGTAAACAACTTTATCATACTGTCTTGTCTGTCAGTACGATCATCTAGATTAATCCAGTATGTTTTGAGTGTCGAGAGATCAAGATGCTTCATAGTTCATTCCAACCTTACCGACTGCGGTTTCGGTGCTACCCCAGAACTGATCTGCATATGGTTCAAAGGGACCATTGTACGGATTGACTTTAGTGTAGTGATTTGGAATGAAGTAGAAACTTGGATAGACTGCCAACTTAATATATGCAAGTTCATGCACCGTCTTGGTTAGGAACACTGGACCAACAGTCTTCCAAGCAGAGAGAGGGCCCTCATGCAAAGTCTGTCCTTCGAGTGTGTGAAGACGATTGACGAGATGATTCATCAACTCACAACCCTTCACACAACCGAGATAACCTGCGGCGATTAGTTGGCCACGAATCAGTTCGTTTTCATAACAACTAAAACTATCGTTCTCTAGAAGATAATCATCGAGTGGTCGCTTGCACACACAGTCAGCATCGAGAAAGAACCCACCAAACTTTTGGAGGATTTCATAACGAGCAATATCGCACTTACCATTCCACTCTGGCATGGCGTCGTATTGTTTCTGATTGTGTAGTCCGTTTGGAAAGTGTTCTGCGATTAACTCTTCGTTCCAGAACATATACTCATAGTCTGGATGGGCATCTTTCCATGTGTTCATCAGATGCAGAGGTGCAGGCTTTGGTCCTACCCACAGTTGGTGGATAATCTTTGGGATACTCATAATAAAAAAGACCTTTCAATATTTACTTACGCTTACCTATATGATATTTAGGTATCAATTCCCAGTTCTTCTTTTCAGAGTGGGGTAGAATCTTTAGTTGAGCGAGACTCACTTGTGGTTCGGCATACTCTTCATCATCAATCACCTGAACCAGTCCCCACTCAACCAGAAGTTTTACAATTGTATTTCTTCTACCTATATCAGTATCTGAAATATCACTATCCAATCCATCTAAAGAGAACAACTCTTTGAAGTGAAGTATAGCATACTTTCCTCGCTTATGCAAGATATGACAGGACTGATATAGTTTATTTTCTCTACGAGACGAAACACCAAGTCTAGTAAGAGTTTCCTTAACCTTCAGGAAGTCATCTCTTTCTTTGAGAGTAATCTCTACTCCATAACCTTCAAATAAATCTTCGCTTTCCATGTGATCTCTCTCAATGAAATAACCATTATAACTGTTTTATTTAGGGTTTTTCATCTTTTGAGTACCACCAGTGTACATTGCAGCCTGCATTGACTCGATATTATCATCCGTAATAATGTCGGCGATCTCGATTGCTTTTGCATCTGAGTAACCGAAATACTTCTTGATGACATCAATCTTGTCAACCTTTGTCTTCTTCAACCACGGACTGAACCTTTTCTTCTTTCTGATTCCCAGACGCAAAAAATCAAACTGCATATTCTTGGGTAGCGTGTGATAATGATTCATCTCATTGACAAAGTAAATAGTATCGGGGAAGAATGAGAGACATCGATTAACCACAAAAGGAGGGTACTCTTTCTCCACCGACTCATCGTCAGTCTCCATAAGAGGCTCCTTACTGTGATTAATCGCGTTGAGATACTCAGTCAGTTTCACCGACAACTCCCAGAACATGCTCTTGGTTTAGAATAATAAAACCACCAAACGTGCTATACCCATCCTTCTTTGAGAAAAGAACCTTGGTTCCAACCTCAATATCCAGAGGAACTTCCGTTCCATTAGAAAGAACTGTAGGCATACCAATACTATGCACTACACCAATCCCATGAACTTTACTTTCCTTCTCTTGGTAGATGATACCATTAGTGGTTTCATTCTTAGCAGCCTCCTCTTTGATGGCTACCTTTCCTCTTGTCACATATAAACTACTCATTTAAATTCACACTCCATCATAATTTGAACCAGACACGCAGTCATGTTGATCTCTGTGTCGGCAACGAAAGCAGCCTTGTAAAGATACTCACCACAGATTAGGATCGCCTGCGGGATCGATCCTGGCTTCATATACTCGTACATCGAATCATAGAGATTACGAATCAAGTCTTCCTGTGAGTTGTCGAGGTTCTCAACCACCCACTTCCGAACCTCGGTGAAGTTCTTTTCCTTCATCGACTTCATCAGAGACTTGACGCGGATCTCGCCGATCTGTGCGAGGATACCTGTATCAATCACACCTGAAACCGAGTAGCGTTGGAGTTCGTTTAGAATCCTACGAATGTCGGGGAAGTGCTTCTTGATAAGTTCAAGCAGAACAGGACGCTCATACTTGACACCCTCTGCCGTGAGGATGGTTTCGATTCGCTCAAGAATACCAACAGCGAGCGTCGGCTTTTCATTGTTAGGAATCTTGAACTCCACCGTAGTGCATCGGGAGTGCAACGGTTGAATGATTCGGTTCTTGTAGTTACAAGTGAGAACGAACCTACAACTGTTAGCAAACTCCTCGATTGCACCACGAAGGGCTGGTTGAATGCTCTGGGCATTACTGTAGTCAAATTCGTCTAGGATCACAATCTTCTTCTGTCCCGTCATCGAGACAGTGCTTGCGAAGTTACGAATGGTTGTGCGAAGGGTATCAATGTTACCCTCCTCCGAACAGTTGATCAGGATATACTCAAGATCAAGTTCATTACACAACGCTTTGGCTACAGTCGTCTTACCACAACCAGCACCACCAGAAAGCAGAAGGTTTTGAACTTCGCCGTTCTTCACCATCTGCTTAAAGGTGGTCTTGATTTCAACTGGAAGAATACAATCATCAATCTTCTGTGGGCGATACTTCTCCACCCACAGATAGTTTTTCACATCGGTCATTATCAATCCTTAGTCAAGCGTTGAAAGTTGAATCAGTTTCCAGTGCAATCCAATACTTGACATCAATGTTCGTGTTCGTAAAGGAACTCACAACAGATTCACAGATCTCAACATCATAATCTCCAGGCAGGAGTTTGAGGTTGTCAATCTTGAAGTTGAACTCAAAGTTGGGAGTGTCTCCAAGAACATCACCGACCGCAACAGAGTAGTCGTTTGATGTAGGATCCTTCTTGTCCCGAACAACAGCGAGAATGTTCTCACCATCCATCGAGGTAAACGAAAGGTCGGGAAGTTGAAGGACAGAAGCAGCACGCTGAAGATCAGCGAACACACTCTGAGTCAGACTGAGATTGATCACAGTCTCAGGCATCTGAACCTGCTTGTTGATCGTAGTAAGAAGACTCGGTTCAGAGTAGTAGTAAGTAACTGCTCGTCCACCTTCTCCTGAGATCTTCACGGACTTTTCACCAAACACGCATGTTGGTGAATCAAAAAGTGACAGCGTACCGAGGAACTTGTTCAGATCCCAGATACCAAACTCGACAGGGAAGTCTTCCTGAACCGTTGCTTGTGCCATCACGTTCTTGGCGCCAGTGACCGTGTTGATCACATTGCCAGGACGAACGAGAAGGTTAGAGTTGAGTTGAGAAAAGTTCTTCAGAATCGAGAGTGTTTCTTGCGAAATACTAGTGCTTGTCATAACCATTACAAATAAATCTCCAGTTGGGATGTTCAATCATCATATGAATCAAATTCTAGATACTCATCTAGATCATTAGAGTCTACCAGACCATGATTCACTTTGTCAATCATAATCTTTGTGTTGTGTCTAGAAGATCTTTTAGCCTGCTTCTTCTGACTACGAGTGCCATTCTTGGGTCCACTATCCTCTCTATAAGGATTGTCTTTTGGGTTACGTCCCATCTATAAACTCCATTTCAATATGAATTATACCTCACTTCACGGAATTGTCAAGTGATACTTAGAAAAACGAAACTATTGTAGGCAGAGTTGCCGTTCCTGATGATTTTAATGTAACAAATGGACCTCCCAAGGGAGTACCTACATCTGGAGATTTTGTCCATACAGGCGAAGTATCAGGAGCAGAAAAATCACCTGAGTAGCCATTGGTAAAGTCTGGATCTTCTGTGTAATTTGGTCCCCATCCTGAAGCATAAGTACCACCACTAAGCCAAGTCGGAATATCTTCGGATGTATTACTGTAAAAAAGATTATTATAAAATGCTGTCATTTTAATAGGTTCATCACCCTCTCCTGATGTTATTGCTTTATTGTTATAAGCAAACACACAGTTAAATATTTTTCTACCGTAAATGTAATTAGCATAATCACTATCAGTTTGTTGAGCGCCATCTATTGTTACAGCAGTTCCTTCATTATTAAAAAAGATACAATTATATACCATGTCTTTCATATCTTCTGTCTGACCCCAAATGAAAACTGTTTTAAAATTAGCATCATATCCATTATTATAGAAGACAGAATTTGATATATAACATCCTCCTCTTTGAATTCCTTGTGCTGTTACCATATATGGAGAAGAAGATGCTGTGGTTTGATTGTTTGTAAAAATACAATGATCCGCGTGCATTGTAGGCTGTCTAATACTAGCAATGCTATAGTTACCAGCAGAAAACAGACCTTTATTAGTAGTATTAACTGAATTGTTTCCACTGATAATACAATCTTGATATTTGTATAATGCAGCGTAGTTACCAAAACCAACAAGTGTGTTACCGACTGTGTTGTCTAAAAATTTACAATTAACGAAAGTAGATGCCGAAAAATTATCATCATAAGAAGAGTAAAATATTCTCTCGGGATGGGAATTTGTATCATAGTCTGCATCTTTCCATATTAAGTTCTTAAACAAAATACCATTTCCAGTGAAGGTAGAGTTGTTTGAGAACCCATACATCCATTGGTCATATGTAAACCCAGACAAATCAAATTCAAAATATACATCAGAGTAAGGTAAACCATCTGAACTCACTCCCTGTATAGTAAAGTCTCCTCCGACATCAGTAAAACCATATGTCATAGAAGTTTGAGTGCCGTTTAGACTATATGGTCCTGTGTATGCGACACCTTCATTAACTAGAAATAAAGCAGCGTTACTGCGAAGTCCAGCAGATACACCTGTAAAACATAACTCATCAACTGCATGTTGCCAAGTTTTCCAAGCATTGACAAAACTTGTTCCTTCATTAGTATCATCACCGTTTACAGGACGAACATAATAAACTTGTTCATTTGCTATAGTCATATATTATCCGAGAAGAGGACGCACACATGGTTTCTGAATAATTGCTTGTGCTGTTGGATCAAGATCTCCGAGAAGAGCATCGAAGACAAACGCTACTGCTTGGATGTCGGCACCACTGAGTCGTGATACACCTGATGCTTCTCTACCATCTTCTACGATCTCTGTTGGATCATTTGGAAAACCTGCACTGATTCCTGCCCACTTGATTGCAAAGTCGGCACCTTTTGCATTCGATGATCTAATCTGTTCACACATCGGTCTGATGTATTCGTTTACGAATTTAATTGCTTCTGGATCTGTAATAGCCATTTTTTATATCTCCTACTATATTTATATACTTCTATACCTAAAGAACACTTGTAACTTATCTCTGTAACCATTTCCTTGGATTCTTGGGAATACAAAGTCACCCGCACTTACACCTTCGGGTAATGAAGTATCACCAGTAACGCCGAGTTCGCCGGCAACTATTTGAGTTAGTCCCCCAATTTGTTCATTGTCTGCTTCTAAAGAAGCCCCGCTTGCTCCTATGTAACTAGAAGGAACTTTATGGAAAGAAACTCTGATAAAGGAACCAACTACAGGGTCTGGTGAACGAACACCAAATTCATACACTTCACCATCGACCTCAATTGGTCGTAAGAAGTCTGTGAAATATTGGGTACTGAGAGTGGTTCCCTGACCATCTATATTAAAACCAACTACATGTTCACTACCACCAGTAGGTCCAGTGGGTCCAGCAGACCCAGCAGAACCATCCTCACCAGTGGGACCAGTTACACCAACAGCACCATCTTCACCAGTGGGACCAGTGACGGATGTAGTTACGGCACCAGTCAAACCATTGATAGATGTGACGATACTCGTAGCCTGTGTTCCATCAGGAAACCCAAAATACTCAGAGGCAGATCTCGCTGGAGAATCTACAATGACCTGTACCTTAACTGTCTTTCCACTGCCTGTACCTAAATCTGGAACGATCGCAGTTGGAGTGAATGTAAAAGCAGTTCCATTATAAGTTACACTATCATAATAGAATGATCTTTCTATGTTAAGATCGCTAAATCCAAGTACAACTCTACCACTATTATTTACAGATTGAGAAAGTGTATCTCTGAAGTCTCCGCCGTCAGAATCAAACTTGTAGATCGAAAGTTGCTGACTACCACCTGTTGCATGAAGAATCTGTCCGTTAGATGACGCAATACCTCCAAGGGCGCTTGATGTGTAAACATAGTCAGGACCAAACCTTTCTCCAGTAGGACCAGTTCCACCAGTTTCACCCTTAGTACCCTGATCACCAGTAGGACCAGTTTCGCCTTTAGTTCCTTGGTCACCTTGATCGCCAGTAGGACCAGTTTCGCCTTTAGTTCCTTGGTCACCTTGATCGCCAGTAGGACCAGTTTCGCCTTTAGTTCCTTGGTCACCTTGATCACCAGTGGGACCAGTCTCACCCTTAGTACCCTGATCACCTTGATCGCCAGTAGGACCAGTTTCGCCTTTAGTTCCTTGGTCACCTTGATCACCAGTGGGACCAGTTCCACCAGTTTCACCCTTAGTACCCTGATCACCAGTGGGACCAGTCTCACCCTTAGTTCCTTGATCACCTTGATCGCCAGTAGGACCAGTCTCACCCTTAGTTCCTTGATCACCTTGATCGCCAGTAGGACCAGTTTCGCCTTTAGTTCCTTGGTCACCTTGATCGCCAGTAGGACCAGTTTCGCCCTTAGTGCCTTGATCACCAGTCACACCAGTAGGACCAGTCTCACCCTTGACACCTTGGTCACCAGTGGGACCAGTCTCACCCTTGACACCTTGATCGCCAGTAGGACCAGTGTCACCAGTTATAGATGGACCAGTCTCACCCTTGACACCTTGGTCACCAGTAGGACCAGTTTCGCCCTTAGTGCCTTGATCGCCAGTAGGACCAGTGTCACCAGTTATAGATGGACCAGTCTCACCCTTGACACCTTGGTCACCAGTAGGACCACTCGGACCAGTTTCACCTTTACTTCCAGTATCACCAGTATTACCAATAGGCCCTGTGTTACCAGTAAATCCAGTAATACCAGTAGGTCCAGTTTCTCCCTTTTCACCAGTTATAGATGGACCAGTGTTACCGATAGGCCCTGTGTTTCCAGTGGGACCAGTATCTCCCTTTTCACCACCACCAGGCCCAGTTGGTCCAGCAGGCCCCTGTGCAAAGACAACCCAGTCTGAGTTACTAACACCACCAGACAAACCATAATACTGGCCTTCATTCTCAACAAAAACCAACATACCTTGTTCACGACGATCATCAGAAATAGCATCGCGTTCAGTAGTTGAAGCAACATTACGCAGACCACCCAACCCATAAGTTGGGTCGGTAACAGCGAAGGTATCCTCCGTGTCTGTCGGAGAAATAAATCCTCCTACTGGTACTCCTCCTGTAATACTTGCCATTATGTATTGACCCTCATTATAACTTCACCCGCAAAGTTATTGGTAGATTCCCAAATATCATAAAGGATATCAAGACCATACTCATTTGTATGTGTAAATGAACCAGTGAGACCAAAGGGGAAACCCAATCCATTTGCAGTATTAGTCATCGTTAAAGTTCCTGAATACTCACTCTGTGGTAGTATGAAGAAACCTTTATTCCCAGGCGAGACAGCAGGGAAAGTGAAAGTCCAGTTATCTGGGGATGTTCTACTGAGAGTATCAGTAAAACCTTGTGCTGTTAAACCTGTCCCATCAAAACCAGTCGCAGTTCTACCACTGAAGTATCTATAACGCCAGTTCATGGTATCAGTTTTAGTTGGATTACTTCCACTTGCCTGCTCACCCTCAATCGTGAAGGTAAGAGTTTTTTCTACATTGAAGTTATACGCCCCATGAGAAATCGATTGAGGTGAACCATCGTAGTTCAAACCAGAGACAAGAGTTCCAACACTCTGATTTGCAGAGATTGAAAGGGAACCAGCAACCCAGTTTGCGTTTGGACCAGCAGTAGACCAAGTAGAGTTTACCGTTGTATTACCAGCGGTTTGTCCAACTTCATATGGTCCAGAAGAAAGTCCAATATCAAAGGCGGAGAATGAAACTGGTTGGTATGCGAAGAGTAAAGTTTCTAAGATTTCAATGGCAGTAGTTCCATCACTAAATGATGTTCCTGCTACAATACCACCAAGACTATCTGGGAATGTTTCACCACCTCTAGTCCAACCTCGAACCGCAAAAGTAGGACCGTTTAGAGTCAGTCCTGTACCAGCAACATATGTGTCACCTGTGCCATCCGCTCCAGTCACACCTGCGGGTCCAGTGGGTCCAGTGGGTCCGTCAGCACCACTCCCACCACTTCCACCACTACCACCAGCACCAAGTGAAACCCACCCAACACGGGTGCCGTGTTCGGGTGAGTGACCGATGATAGTATCTGTTGCTAGATAATATAATCCATTTTTTCTAACAACATCACCGGGATTATAAGTTATTAAGTTACCGTTAGCGTCTACTGCTTTGTAGTAACCTCGATATTTATTTCCCATAGGATTCTTCCATAAAGAATACCTAGTATATATGTCATGAGTATGTCCTCAGAATCACAGTATCCTTATTGATTCTACCTGTAGGGATAGCGTTTTTGGTTTTAATATTATCCATAACACGCTTGGTATAATCGATACGTCCCTCTGTTATATTACTAAGAAGATTGAAGTTATTCTTTCTGATAGTCTTAGTAACAGAACTTTCAGAAAAATTTTGAATAGTAGTTCCCTTGACACTAAGACCTTCCTTAGTACTAGCCTCAAACAGAGTTAGTTTCTTGGTCTTAGTGTTGAAACAGAGAAGGCCACTAGCACCCACGATGTTGACAGGATCGATCGATTCTAGATTGAACTCTTTTGATTCAGACATATACTGAACCGACTTGACGAGTTTATTAGGATCGACCTTTCGTTTACGTCGAGTGATTTTAGACTTCTCTTCTAGAACTTCAATCAAAGATTCAAGATATCCATCTAGTTTCTTCAACTTAGTAGTCGAAAGAAATGAGTAACCTTCCACCAAGTCCTCGTCGGTCTTGTTGATGGCTCCAGTAATCTCACCACGCACTTCAATGAAGTGATCTCGTAGGAGTTTGATTTCTCTTTTGGTTGGCTTGTAAGACTTGATCGCACTCTCAAAGTTTGGCTTTCTGATCGAACCACCATCAGAAAGTTTAATCATGTAATCATCTAAGAATCGTTCAAGAATATTACCAAATTCAGTGTCTTGTTTCATTATGCTTTCCGAAAAACAAAGATAGGTTCATACTTCAAATATCTGTCGTTCACTTGACAGAAGTTTTTACACTTTGGTTTGCCGTCTTCACCCACGCGGTTCTGACCAGGCATTCCTTCTAGTGCCATTTTCATTTTGTATTTATATTCTACACCAAGTTCACCCAGTATGTCAATAGAGTCTTGCTCCAAAGGCAGATATTCTCCCTTGATCAATATGTCTGCAATGTTCCATAGGAGATAGCCGTCTGGTCGTAACCATTCAGCACAAGTGGAAAGTGTCGGTCGCAAGAATCCATCACGCCAAGACTCATAGGAACTTCCATACTTCTTGTAACTTTGATTTTCATCTTCACTATAAGCCTCTCTATTGAAATAAGGAGGAGAAGTAAACACCAAGTCAATCTCGCCTCTGTGCTTTTGAAAATCTTTGTCATGCTGAATCTCCTCAGAACCTAGTTGGAAGACTTCGTATGTATGTGTGCTTGAGAAGAAGGGGTTTGATCTGTAGGTTTTGGTGTTGTAAAAATCTGCGAGATCACTGTAACGAGAACTTCCATCACTATTAAAGTTATCAGGATTGGGGTCAGTGCCAATGTAATGCAAAGTGCGATCATCACGGACAGACATAGCCCCAAGGATACGACCGCCCCAGCCACTGCTCGGATCATAGATCTTAATCGGTCTGTCTTTGATGTGGTTAGTGAATCGCTCATATAAGTATTTAGCGGTCATCGGCGGGAAGTTTACTGCGGGTTGAATGTAACCAATACGAAACGACTTGAACCCGCCAGGAAAAATCTTCTTACCTTTATCATACAAACGAATGGCATAGACAGACTCGTCGTCCATGTTATCAATATCGAAAGTCGAGTGATGTCGATACGCTAGGCGATCGCGGAACTCTTCAACCTCTTCCTTTGTCAACTGAAGAATGTTTGTTTGCTCCACTTGATGATAGCCTGTGTTCAGTCCTTCTCTGACCTTGACTTGTTCGAGCAAGAAGTCCTTGCCCGCAAACATCGTCGGGTTCTCAAAAAAAGTGAGCATCCAGTCCCTAGCAGAATCAACAGATACAACGCTATGCTTCCGCGAACGCTTGAGGGTGGAGACAGCATGAGAATAAAAAGAGTCCCTACGAAAGTGACGAAGAGAACCTTTATACACTCGCTCAAAATAATCTGGATTGGCGACAAGATCGTAGATCGAGTGTCCATTGTCTTTCTCCGTGTAGTTGATTCTGGTCTTGAACATATTATCGAAGAACTGATCGGCTTCAACACCTAGTCGTGACTTGTTGATAATCACATCCTTCGGCGTCTCGCTAAGTTCATCATCGAACTCAAACTGATGGACAGGAAACTCCGACATGCGATTGAAGGAAGCAATAATATCTTCCTCGTTCTTTCCCGTTCGAGGAGGACATCCGTTGTTATCCCAAGCGGCAGTCAACTCTTCACGAAGACGAATCACCCAATCCTTAAACTGATCGGGTGTCATCTCTAGAAGGTCTTCAAAGTTTACATTGACATCACTGTTAATGATGGCATTATTTCTCTCGTAAAATCTCATGCTCCTACATTCCAAAAAAGTGCGCCAGGTGACGCATGATCCTTGATAAACTCCCACGCCTTTGCGTCGTAGGTTGGTGCGGACGGGAATGGGGGCAACACTTTGGTTGCTTTGTTGAAGGCGTATTTAGATTCGTAGATCTTCGCCTCTCCATACTCGCCGCTATGTCCCACACGGACGCAGTGAAAGGAGGATCGTGGCCACGCGAGTTGTAGTCCTCTGGTGAGTGTTCCACTTGAACCTACCGTCCAGACTTCATCTGGAGATACATCCATGCTACGAGCAACCCGAATGATGGAAGCGATAACAGTAGGATGGTCAAAGCCAATAGGAAGCAATCTGCGGCGTGTTGGATCTTCTGCAACATAATCTCTTGCCCTTTTCTCGGTCACACTAAGCATCCCGTTTGGGATCCAGTGCATTATAGCACCTGCTTCGATTGCTTGCAACTGATAAGCGTGTCTTTTTTCGACAGCACGATCTGCCATGAAGATCACTGCCTTCTTGTCATACCTGCCACACAGATGTGCAAGTGAGATCTGAGCATAACCAGTGGCAGGTGAACTGCCATACACCCACTCATCAATCTCAGGCTGTGACTGGATCAGGTAGTCGGCGAATCGCATCTTCGACCCACCACCAACGAGATCGTCACGGACAACGAGGAACCCCTCATGCTCCTCTACAACGGGAGCAGGGAGGGAGTCTGTCCAATCACCGATCATCTCTAAGTAGTCTTCTGCTGTCTGTGTGAATAAGTTCATACTATCTTCAACTTACTAAAGTTATTCTTCTTATCAAATACCATCATGTTATTAAATTTATCTGCTAACTGATCCGCCTTGTGGCTAATAATATAAACATTACATCGGGATCCTAAGTTATGAAGTAGTTTCATAAACTCGTCTGTACCCCCTGAATCCAAAGACGAATCGAACACCTCGTCAAGAATTAGTAAGTTAGTGTTAGCACTGTTCTTCAACCTAGCAATTTCTCGCCATGTTAGTAGTATTGCTAAGTCGATCCTAAGTTTTTCACCTTCACTGAAACTCATATAACTAAAATCATCTCGGTGCCTTGACTTGATAGTTTCATTGAAGTTTTCATCTAGATTGAACTGGGCAAAGAAATCCATAACAGTTAGATACTTGTTAATGAGTTTGTTCATGGTTGGGAGGTAGTGTCGGATGATCTTAGATTTGATCCCACTGTCCTTTAATAGTGCCATAGCATACTCGGCGAGAACCTTTTCCTCTTTTAGTTCTTGATGCTTCTCTACTTGTTCCTTGCCTTCCTTCGCAAGATTCTTAAGGATGTCCTTCTCTTTGAGGTTCTCTTTATCGATGGACATGAGCCTACTATACTCTTTCTGGTTCTTCGTGATGTAACTCTGGTTGGCTCGGATCGTCGTGTTGTGGTTACTAATTTCCTTTTCTTTCTCGCGGATTCGGCCGAGTGTTTCCGTGTACTCATCTAACTTCTTCTCCACAGCATCAATGCTTGTTTCATGTTCAACTCGAATTTTATTCTTCTCGTCCTGCTCCTCTGTAATCAACGAACAAATTTTATCCTTATGATCATCGGCGATTGGCTGACGACAAGTCGAGCAGTTGTCATTCTCGGTGTAGAATTTCATCTCTTTTTCTAGACGATTTAACATCTGCTCTGTCTGGTTCAACTTCTTTGTCAGTTCCTTGAATGTCTTTTTAGTTTCATCCTGTTCACTCAGACCGAGCAACAGGCTGTCAACCTCTACTTGTAGAACCTCAATCTTAGATTCAAGTTCTTTGATGTTGTCTTCTGTGTTCTTGATGTCGGTCATGATCACTTCGAGGTTGTCTTCGTTTTGTTTCTGTAGCGTCTCGATCATTTTCTTGTGAACAGAAACCTTCTCCACAATCACTTCGATCTTTTGATCTATAATGCCAATACTTTCCTTCACTTCAGAATATTTACTTTTCATAAGTGTATTCATTGTGGAGAAAATCTGGATATCTAGAATGTCCTCGATCACTTCTCTGCGGTCTGCGGCAGGTAACTGCATGAAAGGAACGAATGATGAACTACCAAGAATCACCACCTGAGTAAATGACTTGTAGTTCATCTTCAGGATTTGCTCCTCAAGCATTCGCTGATAGTCTTTCGCCTTGGCATCCTGATGTAGCATTACATCGTTCTTGTAGATCTCAAAGATCTTTGGTGCCAGACCACGACGAACCTTGTAGTCATCTTTACCAATCGAGAACTCGACCTCAACCACGCAATGCTTCTGGTTGATGCTGTTGACCAACTGAGGAATGTTTACCTTACGAAACGGCTTACCAAACAGACCGAATGTAATAGAATCAAGCAGGGCAAAAGACTTACCCTGACCGTTCGATCCTGACACTAGAACCATAGAATATTTGTCGAGATATATTTCTGTGAAATAGTTTCCGAAAGAACCGAAGTTCTTAAATCGGACAGTTTTAAATTCAATCATACAGACAACGACTCCATATACAAATCACGAATCATCAGTTTTAATTTTGTCTTCTGCTCTTGGTTCAGTTCCTTCATATCTTCAACCTCATTCGATATGATTGAAACAGTATCCAAAGACAGATCAACGTCCTCTTCAATTTCATCTTCGCCACCGAAGTCTTCGACTACCGTAACATTAGACACTGGTACATCATATAGATTATCAAGGAACCTGTCAAACAAATATGGTTTAGTTTTATTGTCAACGAACAACTTGACATAGGCGTTTTTGTATTCGCCGAATGGGAACTTGCTGATGTCAAAGTCTTGGCTGTCGTCGTATGAGATCTTAAAGAACTTCTTTCGTGGGTTCTCCACAAACTCCAAGTCTCTCGTCTCTGTGTCAAAGACATGAAAGCCTTTTCTGTCGTTGAGATCACTGAAGGTAATCTGATATTGAGTACCAAGATATGTAACATTGTTCTGGACGCTACGGCTGTGGAAGTGTCCAGACAGAACCATATCGAACCTTCGCAAAGGTTCATCCGACATACCACCATCAAAAGGCAGTCCTCGCATCACCTCATACCCATTCAGTTCAAAGTGACCACAGATGATGTTGCTCTTTGTATTCTTTAGATACTCTAAAGTCTTCTCACGATTCTCGCTGTTTACCCACGGAACCATACCAACTTTTACGCCATCAAATTCTAGATCAATCGGCTGTTGGTAGATAAAGAAGTTTGAATAACGATCACCGAACAACTCGTTAACCGAGTTAAGATCATTGGTATTCTTATAGAACGTATCATGATTGCCTAGAATACAATGAACGACGATGCCTTCACGAAGCAGTGGCTCCATGAACTCACTACGAACAGTATTCAGTGTATTGAAGTTGACAAACTTTCGTCTGTCCATAAGATCACCTAGATGAAGAACAGTATTAATGTTGTTCTCCTTCAGATACGGAAAGAACTGTTCACGAAAAAAGTCCGTGAAGTATTCTAGAAAGATTTGACTATCTGATCTTGCGCCCCAATGAGTATCATTTATTATTGCTATCTTCATTTACATCCTCAAAACATGAAGTCAAGCCGGCTTGATTTTTCTTCTTACTCTTTTTAGGCTCAAACTTCTTCAAGTCATTATCATTTAACTGAAAGAACTCTTTCATTGCATCATTTGGATTCTTATCAAAGTAATTCTCCTTGAACCACTTGTGGATATGACCAGCGTGATCACCTTCTTCAATCATCTTGAACTTAACGTATGACTGCTTCTTTTCTTTCTCGATACGTCTGAGAAAGGCATAGTAAATAATTTGAGTGAAATATGAGAAAGGATTCTTCGACTTCTCGGGATTGAAATTGTGTGCATATAGAATACAATTCTCAATCGCATCGCCGATCATTTCATCGACGAAGGAGTAGTTCATGAAGTTAGGCTTCATCGCAAGATTGGTTGCGATCTTGATAAAGCACTCACCGATATACTCTGTAATGGGAGGTTTGGGATCTCCGTTACTTTCGGCAAGGACTACTTTCTCTTTCCATTCGGACATCTTCTCGAAAAACAATTTGTTATCGATATAATGATTTGTGCTTTTCTTCTTAACCATGTGAATCACTTCCTTTTGTCATAATATACCCTCTAAAAAATTATTGTCAAGTTTTTCCTTGACAGTTTTCCAAACCCCCATATAATTCGACTTGTCGAGAGGAAAAGGGATACCTCCGGATACCGGATACAGTTAGGTTGGTATCCATCGTTCCCAGACACGAAGCAACTCTTCTTGTATTTCAGCCAACTGCATCTCTAGATGCTTTGGTTTTCTTGGTTTGTTTATCAGGGGCATGTTACATTCTTTGGGTTTGCGATTTCCCTTCTTTGAATTACAAGAAGCACAAGCAGTCGTTAGATTTGTCCAAGAAGAATCGCCTCCTCTTGATCTAGGCATAACGTGATCAATGGTGAGTGTCTTTTTGTTCTTAGATTTTAAACCACAATACTGGCAAGTCCAGTCATCCCTCTTGAAAATATTTCTTCTTGTAGGTAGGTGTGATTGATGTGGTGTCATAACATATCGAATCAACATGAGAGCCGCAGGAAGCGGATATGTTCCCTTCGATGTTTTAATTTTATAAATCTTAGAAAAGAAATAAGGTTTTATTGCTTTCCCAGATTCTAAAAGGGCTACTGCTTTTTTCCAATCGATCACGTTTAATACTTCCTCAGAAGCGTTCAGGAGCAAGACTTCTCGATCCATGTGGTCTCCAAATTATTTGAGGTACTCGTCGATATCCGAACTCCAATCAGTCAGTCTATTGCCAAAGTCTGGATGATTCTTATCATCCCCTGTGTATTCCTCAGTAATCTTTTCTGAGTTCATATTATCAAATAAGAACTCAGACATCTGATCAGGCTTAATGATACCCTGATCTAACATCTTCTTTAACATCTCAGGTGGAATCATTAGAGTCATCACGATGAACTCTTGCATTTCATCCTCATCCAAATCATCCAGTCCATCTACACCATCAAGTTGATCTGCCAGTTCGTCGTACATCTTCTTCATGGCATCGTCAACGTTTTTGTTCACATCAAACAAATCACTCAAAGGATTCTTTGGTGGATGTGAATTTGGATTCTCTTCGTCATTGTAGTTGATTACATTTCTTTTCTTCTTAAGTTCTTCTTCCCTCTTCTTCTCTATGGTATAGAGTTTTTCTGTTTCCCCTGTGGGATTCAGAAAGGCAAGAATATTCTCCTGTTGAATTGTAATCTCATCACCATCAGCAAACGCGGTCCAACTCTGAAGCATGGTAACGTCTTTCTTCATGCCGCTCATCGGATCTATAACTGATTGTGTTCTGAATAAGAAGGGCTTCTGTAGAGTCAATCTCTTTCGATCTGACTTTACAATCTTTGCTATCACATCATCTCCATTTTTCAATCGGATGATTCTGCTCGTAATCTCATCAGTCATAATCATCTCCTTATATGAATTTTCGATATCTCATAATCAAACTTCTCACTAGTATATATTTTGATTCTCTCTCCAAGATGTCGGAAAGTATGATTTTCATATTTTCCTATGGTAAGATCATCTGAAAGATCAAACAACTTTACATTCTGTTTCCTATCTGATTTTCGTAGTCCTCTGCCGATACTCTGAAGAACTCTCACAACAGATTTAGAAGGGCTAGCGAAAACAATGTTATCAATATTCCTAATATTAATGCCAGTAGAGCAGGTTCCGTAAGACGCAACCAAAACCGAGTTAGTTTTCCTATCAACGATCTTGCGAATCTCTTCCCGTTGTATGACATCTGTTGCTCCGTGTATGAGGAAAGTCTCTTTATCTCCTTGACTAATCAATTCATACAACTGCTTACCGTGCTTCTCCACATAGTTGAAGAGGACTAGAGTATTACCCTTTAACCTGTTGGTTAGTTCGGCAATAAACTGGTTTCTCTTCTCATGAGTAACAATCCATTCTATTTCATCCTGATATTTTTTTCTCTTCATAAACTCCTTCTCGTCTTTGGTATACTGTAATGTAAGACAGTTGATATTCAAAGTCGATAGGAGTTTCTTATCCATTAGGTTCTTGGTTGTTGTAACCTGAAACACTCTACCAAAGAGTCCTTCGATTACAAGTTTGTGTGTCTGTGTTCCGTCGAGTGTGCCTGTAGTTCCTATTCGATAGTAGCAGTCATCTAGATTCGACATTAGAGTCGAGAGCGATTTGGCTTTAAATAAGTGGCATTCATCTCCAAACACACAACCGAATTTTGAAAAATATTCTTTTGGCATTTGGTATAAACTCTGCCAAGTTGAGATGACAATTCTCTTATCTGTTTCTTTCGACTGTCCACTGAACACTTGATGACAATTGGACATACAATCCCAGTCGTCGTTAGACGAATAGTCTTTGAAGTCTTCGAGCATCTGTGATACAAGACCTGTGGTTGGAACAATGATCAGCAACTTCTTATCTGGGGGCAGCAGTTCCATATAGTAACGCATCAGTGTATAGATGATCAGCGACTTCCCAGACGCAGTAGGAGACAGCAGGAGACATCTCTTGGTGTTTAGTGCGTGTTGGATAGCATTCACTTGATGTAAGTGTGGTTTAATTGCTTTATTATTTGCTACGATGGACAGGGAGTCAATAAAGTCCGTAACGTCGCTCTGAGAGAACTCTGAGGACGGTAGAGAGTCCTTCAGCGTTTCTTCTAACTGGATACTATAATTTCTATCCTTAGCGAACTGAATTACATAATCCAGTAAGCCTCGGTAGATAGTCTGCTTGTATAAGTTGAATAACTTGATAGTGCCGTCCCACTGCTTCTTTTTGTAAGCGGGACTGAACTCATGGTTTGGAACTTTGAACGTGAAGAAGTCGGATAACTCTTTTGCTATCCACCTCTCACAATCCAATTTCACATATACAGAATCTAAATGTAGAACAGAAATATCACTCATACACTATATGTATGAGTTATCCGCCGTTAGAAAATTTAGCCCAGTCGATTGCGGATCGAATATACCACTGTCGGTTGTTGATGATCTTTACTACCCCTTCGAGATACTTGACCTTTTCTTCCTGTAGGGCAAGACGATGAGACTGAATGATTAGTTCACGATCCGATTCGATAAACTGATCAGTATCAGCACGAAGAACATTGAGAGGAAATGGCTCCCAGTTCCTCTGCTTCAGTTCGTCATCTCCCATCTTACCAGTGTAGTATAGCCACTTATCTTTACGAAGTGTCTTATACTCTGCCTGCATCTTCTTAAACAACAACGTCTCATCCGTGAATAGGATAAGATACTTGTTATGAAGTTGGGGTGTTTTGATAGACTCGATATCCAGTTCGGTTCGATCCATCTCTAGGTCTTTGCTGACCATCTCACGAATATCATTCAAGTTCATAGTTTAGTGATTTTCAATCCAGTAAATTTAAATTCTGTATTTATAATTATAGGGTCTGGATCGGTGGTTGTCAAATCAAATCCGATTTCATCTAGCCTAACTGGAAATATGTCCTGATATTGAACCTCGATGTTGGGTCTACTCTTGTTGTCCATGACTATAAGAATGGCACTTGCTAGTGAATCTGCATCTCGAAGAGGCGGACTATCTTCAACAGGAACTTGACCTCTTATCCAGTTATAGATTTCCATGTAGTTGTTCATGTCTTCGTCAACAATGAAAGATAGATTCAATGAGCCATATGAAATTCTTCCGCCTGTATCGTAAACAGGCTGTGCATACAGGGTTTTAGTTTCTACGTTATCAACATCTATTGATGGGATATTTGCTTGTTGGATATAGAAGTTTACATTTGGGATTCTAGGAATCTCAAATTTGAAGCCATTGTTCTTCAGATAGTTTACTGAATCTGGTGCTTTACCTGACATAATATTCTCCCAATAAAGTATGTATACAAAAAAACACAGCCCCCCGTGAGGGAGGCTGTGCTTTATGCTACCTTAGAACTAGACTCAAGGGTTGAGTGCGACGTTCTGACCGTGGAGATTAAGAATCTCGAAGATACGGTAGTATTGGTTGACACCAGTGGTCTCGATGTTGTTGGTACTTGCAGTTCCAACGAAGGGGTTGGTGACCATTCCGTAGCGGGTCTTGAACCCGATACGGGGCTGGAAGGTATCCTCACCGACCGCACGGACCATCTGTAGTGGAACGTAGGGGCAGTAGAACATACCAGCATCGTAAGGCGAAGAACCTCTGTAACCGACACAGACGAAGTTACGAGTACCAGCGTAGGGATCGATGTAGACCTTCATCTTACCGTTAAGAACACCAGCGAAGGTGCTAGCAGTATCGTCAACGTTGAGGCTGACGTTTAGTGCTGGTGAGATGTTGAGGAATCCACCCATTGCGAGGGCTGAAGCAACGTCGGAAGAGACGATACAGAAGTTACCCTTACCGCGTCGAGTTTCCTTAGCGATTACGTTGGCTTCACGCTCTAACTGGAACATGAGACCACGGAAACGCTCTGCGGACCATCGACCGTCGGCATCGCGGTTGATGTCGTAGATACCACCAGTGACACCCTGACGAACGTGGGGTGTGACTAGGACACCATCAGTAGTGATACCAGCCTCTGTCTTGGTGCCAGAGAAGGTAAGGTCAGTCTGTAGAGCGCCGAGTTTAGCATTGTTGTAGATCTTACGAATGACTTCGCGGTTGATTTCAGCAAGGATTTCGGTGGAGAGGATGTTAGAGAGTTCAGTCTCTGCATCAAGTCCGTGAACAGCCTTGAGATCCTGTGCGAGTTCAGTGGTGTACTGAGCCTTGAGGGCACGGGTTCTTGCTTCAACAGCAACACGCTCGATGGTGAATCCCATTTCGCGGAATGCTTGATCGTTGCCTTCACCAAGACGCTCGGAGTTGGCGACAAGCATACCAGGCGACTGAGCGGCTGAGTTAGCAGCAGTACCAGAACCGAAGGGATCGGTGCTGATGGCGGCGGCTGAGGTAAAGTCACCACCAGTTGAACCTGCACGGGTGTCGGCCTCTTGGAAGAGACCCTCTTCACCGAAGGTTGCATTACCACTGGACAAGTTAGCGTACTTGGTACGCATTGCGAAGATCAAGCCAGTGGGAGCAGACATGGGCTGCACACCACAAACGTCGTATGCCATTAGGTTGGGCATAGCACGACGAACGAGGCTGATGAGAACGGGATCAAAACCAGCGTAGTTGCTGGAGTTACCTGAAACAGCACCGCCACCGAGGTTACCACCAAGAGCGTTCATGGGGGTTTCGGTTAGGTTCTGCTCACGAAGAGCCTTCTCTTCGTTTTCGAGAAGGACAGCGGTGACCTTTCTCTTATAAGGATCTTGAATTGGCTCAAGATCGCTATGTTCTAGAATGGGAGTCCACTTTTCTTCAAGTGAATCCATTGGTGTGATGTTATCGAAATCCATTTTGACTTCTCCTTTGTGAGTTTATTTGATTCAGCGGGATCTAGCGATTGCGTTTGCGTAACCTTCCATAATCGAGTTGCTCTCGGTTACGGTAGGTGTTCCTTCGTTGTTGTCGTCAGCGATTTCTTCGCCTTCAACGCCATTGAAGTATGATTCTTTGACAATGTGAAGTTTTTCAGCATACTCCTCGATGTCTGCGTGTTCGATACCTTCAGAGAGGGTCTTAAACTTTTCGACTTCAGTGTCAACAAGTCCCTCGCACATATCGTTGAACACGATCGCACGTTGGAACCCGAGTAGTTCTTCGGCGAGATCCATAGTTGTCTGGATTTCGTCGTTGAGTCTAGTGACGAGTTCCTCGTTCTCTTCAGCGAGTTCGTCAACAAGGTCAACCTTGCTCTCTGGAACTTCGATGTAATGATCGTGGAATAATTGGTGGAGTCCGTTCATAAAGGACTCACTAACTTCGGTACGAATGCCCTGCTCAACAGAGAGTTCATTCTCTTGTAACCAAGTCTGGACTGCGTAATCAAGATACTCATCAATCTTGTTGGTGAGTTCTTCGGTAACTTCAGCAACTTCCTCGGCGAGAGCAACGTTATATGCCTCTTCGAGTTCAGCGACTTCAGTCGAGACCTTCTCAGCAATAGCAGCCTCGAAGATGGTGATTGCCTTTACCTTGAAATCTTCGGTAAGATCTTCACCATCAAAGAGAACGCTTAGATCCTCAGTGACGCCACCACCAGCCTGGTTTCCACCAGCGGGGAGGACTTCAGGAACCTTCTTCTCGGGCTTGGCCGCAGAGGGCTTAGCGTCGATGGTCTTCTTGTTCTTCTTTGCGTTGTTTGGACCCTCATCGGTGTGAACCTCATCACCCTTGCCGGTGGCGTCCTTGTTGTATGTTTCTGAGTCAAGAACGGGCTTCTCTTCGTCGATCTTTTCGATCTTCTCAAGAATGGTTCTTGCTGTGTCTACGGGATTCTGGCTCATGAAAGGGACTCCTTTTTATTCGTTGCTAGCGCCATTATTTATACTTTTCCAAGTTTTGACATGAAGGAAGCGTATACTTCCATCAATTTATTTTCTCTATTTCGTTTTGTGGTATACGCATCTTCAATATCCTCTTGGAAAGACTGAATATCTCTCTCCTTGAGAAGACCGTTATCCCAGATCCATTCCTTACCTTCCATGATACCGTTGACAAAGGCATCAGGAGCAGAAGGATCTGCCACAATATCTACTGCGGAAAGCATGAAATCCTTTTGGACTTCGTTGATTCCGTTTCTTTCCTTGAGTGATCCCATACCTCTTGAGGATACGCCAAGTTTGGCACCCTCATCCATGAGGTTCTGTACGATCTTACCCATAGGAGTATCCATAATCTTTGCTTTACCTACAAGGTTATCGCTGTCTTCTCTGAGTTCCTTGATGATGTGTGATACACGATCAAGGTTTACAGTTGGACCCTGTGGGTGGTTGAGTTCACCGAACGCTCTGTTCTCGTCAACATAGGTCTTGATATAACGCTTTGCTTCTCCAAAAAGAATGTTTCTTTCGTAGATGCGGTTGTTACGATTAGGCTTGTTGGCCTGCATGAAGACACCTTCAATAAAGTAGTTCTTCTTGCCGTCCTCTGCTGCTTCGGTAATAATGCGGACATCATCAGTTGTAGTTTCGGTGATAAGTAACATGTACTATTCCTCTTCTTGTGGTTCTTCGATTTCTTCTACATCGTGGCCTGGATATTGGGTCTTAATACCATTTGCCATCTTGGCATATAGAATATCTTTAATGTTTTTCTCTGCTTCAACGTAATTTTTATCTAGTAAATTATTTATAATTTCAGACGGTTTCATCTGGATCCTCACTTTCGCTGTCATCAACTTCAATATATTCTCGCTCTTCGTCCTCAATCTCTTCGATTTCGGGTTCTTCGACCTCTGGTTCTTGCTTGGTGACTAGATTCGCCACAACGTCTGGGGTGATTGCCCCTGTGGCATCTTGAACCTTCATCTTGAAAGTATCACCAAATGTTTGCTGAAACTTTTCCATGTTGTCGTCAAGCATACTCTTTAATAGTTCTTCTGCTGGTTTCATAGTTCATCCTCTGTAGGGGGAGGTGGTTGAGTCGCCATTTCTTTGGCGATTTCTTCAATCTCTTTTTCACTTTGCTTTAAAATATTCTTCTTTACCCAGTCATCTGAGTAGAATCTTCCGAGATATGGCTCTACGCTTTGAAGCATCTCAAGACGCTCTCGCATAATCTCTGCTTCTTTGAGTTCTGTGAAGTACGAATCCTTCTGGAAATCAAAGTGGATATCCTGAACAATCTTAGTCCAGTCCTCTTCCTTCATTATACCCTTAAGAAGACATTGAGTTCTGAGTAGTTGAATGAACAGTTCTGAAAAACGTTGACGAAGACGATCGATAAACTTGAAGAAGTTCAGTTCGTCTCTGCTAATTTCAGAGGATCGTCCCATGTTGAAGCCGTTTTCAGCATCCATTCGAGAGGTGGGAACGTGAAGGGCTCGGTATACTTTCTTGAGGAAGTAATCAACGTCTTCCATCTCACCGAGGTTCTGTCCACCATCGAGGGTGCTGATCTCAGTTCCTCTACCACCTTCTCGTCTTGGTAGCCAGTAATCTTCAAGCATGTTCATATGCTTACGATCATCTTTGATCTCACCAGTGCTGGCATCATAGACCAACTTGTTCTGGTAACGATTCATGATGTCCTTGAGATACTGTTCTGCCTTCTGCTTGGGTAGGTTACCTACGTCAATATAAAAGATACGACGTTCAGGGGCACGAGAGATACGATAAACTACAGTGGCATCTTCTGTCTGTCGAAGCATGTTCAATGGACGAATTGCCTTCTGAAGATATCCAACAACTCGCTTGGTTCCTGAATCAATAATACCAGAGTGAACATAACAGATAGAATCAGGAGCAATCTTTAGTCCTGATGCTGCGGTCTGGAAAGTTGACTGCTTGTCTAGGTTTGTGTAAAGATAAAACTCTTGAACGTTCTTAACAACGGCAACTTGAGTTCCATTAACACTCTCTTGTTTCTTTTGAACATTACGAACCTTCTTGATCTTAACTGGATCAATGGCACGAAGTTCTAGAATACCTTTACCTTTATTAGACTCATCTAAAAGGATATGATAGTAAACTTTACTATCAATGTACCACCTTCTAAAAATTTCATAAGCCTTCTGATTAAACTTGAGTAGTCTTAGTATTCCCTCAAACTCATCTTTCATCTTATTCTTAATAGAAACTGGCATATCAACTTTTTCTAAATTGATAGAGACTATTGTTCGGTCTTCGCTATGAACAATAGCCTCTGTTGTAATATCATCGATCGCAAGATCGACTTCGGGATATAGTGCCATACTTCTGTAACGGGCGATCAGATCATTTTCTGATTTGAAACCACCCTGAAAGTCAACGTACTGACCAAAAACTCCACCACCATCTACGGTGAATGTTCCATCATATTCGTCTGGACCAACAAATGACGCTGCTTTTGAGTCAGCGCCATTGGTTGATTTTGCTGTTGGTTTTCCATTGCGTCCAATAGTAAACCCAAATAAATCAATTGCCATCTAGATTCTCCGTTCCATAATAAAAAAAATCAGTTATCAAGCAAATTTCCAGTGATCGAAACCGATTGTAACACTAAACTCAGCAACTGCATCGGTGCTGTCATATGAGAAGTCAATGGTTCCAACCTCAGATGGCCAACAATCAACAAGTTGGATTGTTTTACCAGCGTTTTCATCCTCAGCAATAGGTCCATTGCCGCCCGACGCAGCCGCAGCAACACTGAGAGGTGCAACAGTCCACTCGCCGTAATTTAAACCTCTTGACGTATCTCCAAGTCCCATAAAACCCTCAGACCATGCGATGAACTTTTCGTGAATTGTATTCGCATCATCACAAAGAACGCTAATAGTCCAGTCAGTGAAAGTTCTATCTCCTGCTCTTTTTACTTCTCTTCCCTTGAAAGGGATAGTAACAACACCAAGTGATGCAGAAGGCATCGCCGCGGCCTTGATCAAAAGAGCCTCATCGTCACTGAGTGTGACTGTACCAAACTGTCCTGTTACTTTATATAAGTTAGGTCTGATACCCTGACCAAACTTTGTTGTGAATTTCCCTAATGACATTTAAACGCTCCTTTGTTCTAGTATGTATCAGGCTTCTGTGAAGAATGATCCAGAGTTGTTTGCGACGAAGTTGAGTTTGACGAACTGAACTGACTTGGTTGGCTGTAGGAAGATGTCACATACGAACTCTCCTCTATCTACGACCGAGCCTGGGTTGTTTGATTCGTCGCAAACAATCCTATAATTCTCAAGACCTCTTCTGTTCTGAACATCGCGGAGAACTGGATCGATCTGGTTCACAAAACTACGTCTAGTGAACGCATCGTTCTGCTCGAAAAGAATGAAGTTTGCTGATGTAGCAAAAGACTTCTCTAGGATGTTGAAGAGTCTTCGCACCTGAATTCTATCAAAGGCACTTGGTTTGGTCTGAAGTGTCTTGTCTCCCCAGAGAACTGTACCAGAGCCAGGGAAGGCTACGACGTTGTTGATTCCAGCAGAGTAGATGAGATCTCTTGCTGCCTTGGATGGGTTGAATGCTAGTTTGTTGACATTTAGAATGTTTCCTCTAGCATAACCACCAGGCGAGAACCAAGCACCGAAGTCGGTTTCTGTTCTGGCAAGAAGTCCAGCGATGTCACCGTTTAGCGGAAGCCATCTGGTGATACCGTTGTAACTATCGTTCTGCTGCTTCCAGTTACCATCCATTGCAGCGTATGAAGTATCTCTGTTAAGTTCACTGTTTCTGTATGTTCTGACGGTAGACTCAGTAACCTCTGTTAGAGTTGCTTTGTTGGCGAGTGATGCAGAGTCTGCGAAACCATCACCAACTGGCTTCGAGATGACTGCGAGGCAATCCTTACGAGTAGCAGCGATATCAATGACCTTTTGGTTGAGAGCATTGTCTGCGTCTCCTGCGATCAGGATACTCACATCAGCAACATCAGGATCGGCGAAGTAAGTGTCCCATGCGTTTTGCTTGTTGGAAGAAGTGACCGCAGTACCATATGCACCACCCTGAAGTGTGTAGGTGTATGGACCATTGATACCCTTGCGTGCGTCTGTGGTTGCTTCGTGTGCGTCAAGAGGAACTCTATCGAAGCGAGTCTTGGTGCTTACGAGGTTTCCGTTTGCATCCAAGTCAGCAGATCCAACTGTAACATCAACACCTAAAGTAATTCCAATGGCTCCGATGGCTCCACCGCTATAGTCAGCAGAGGCTCCAGTGAGTCCAGAGAATCCAAAGATACTCTCGAACTCACCGACTCCATCGTCGATCTTGATAAAGTTTGAGTTTGCGAGTTGATATTTGTAATATAGTGCAGTTCCGTTGTCGTCAACTGCGTTGATAATCTGACTCATTCCTTCAAAGATTTCTAACACAGAACCACTGGGACCATAAGTTCCCTTTCGATCGACGACTGCGAGTGAAAGTTCATCAGCAGTAGCACCGAAACGAGCAGCGTATGAAGAAGTTGCTGGTCTAAACGAGAAAGCATCAGTGAGTGTTCCTGATGGATATGTCATACCAGCAGTTACGACTTGAATTTCAAGAGCGCCGTTGACCTGTGCGCCTTCGTCCTTGGATCTAAAGGTGAAGAAAGTTTCACCAGATGTTGGGAAATCCGCAGACAAACCAGCAGAACCAGAAGTTGCTCCGCTACCTGCGACGTTTACGATTGTTAGATTGTTTCCGTACTGTAGGAAGTTATAGCAGGTCCACCAATCGGAGCCATAACGCTCGACGCTTGGAGTACCAAATGTTTCCTGTAGTTCCTTGACACTACTGATTAGGGTTCGTTCATTGACCGGTCCCTTGTCGAAACGACCGACAAAGGCAGCGGGTGTAGTAGCGACAAGTGATACGATACCAGAGAAGTCTGTCTCGGTAACGCTTACACTGGGACTTAAAGTAAATGCCATTTTCTATTCTCCTTAGATACGCTGCGTATTCCCTTTATTTATACTTTTGGGTATTTAGAAGAACCCCCCTTTGGTATCTTCTTTATCAGAATACCACCTATCTTTTCCATCCCATACACCATTTTCTTCACTTCCATTATCAATAAATCCAAATGGAGACATATCATCTTCTAATTGATCAATCTCGTCTTGATATATATCTGTTCTAACATCAACATCTGTGAGGTTCTTGAAATACTCTTGTCGTGTGAGCCACCCAAACAATACCAAACACATTACCAAGTCGTCGTGGTGACCGTCGTCTGCCTCGTATGACTGCTTTTTTGCCACGAACGTGGTGAGTTCTCCCACGATTTCTTGGTCTTCTACCAGTAGTTTGTCCTCTTCAATAAGACTCTTCAATACAGAACATCCTAGTTTCTTCACCACTTGTGATGTCCGAACACCAAACTGGACTGTTCCCTTACCGAAACCGCCACTAATGGTCTGTCCTTTTCTGCCTTGATGAGAACACATCAACACGTTTTCATACTCAAGATCTGAGTACAAAACGTCTGCTACCTGACCACCGATATCGTTAATCTCAACCAGGCAGAATGCGTTGTTATACTGCTCTGCTAGTCTCTTAACAACGGTTGGGTAAACCATAGGTGAAATAAGGTTGTTTCTAAAGCGTGCTACAACTTTATATGGGGGATTTGTTATGTCAATCACACAGAACGCACTGTAGTCCTTTCCTTGACCTCTGGAGGTATCCACAGTGACCACATAGGTATGTCCCTCAACAGGATCATCATAAACACAAAGTCCATCTGCGTTCTTAATCTTAGGCTTCACCCAAGCAAGGGAGTGAATCTTATGTGAGGATATCAACGTATTACTAGAGCCGATGAAGTCACATTCAAACTCTGACTGGAACTGCTGCTCGCTAGTATTGGCAATCGTTTCGTTCATCCATACCTCATCACGAAGAGGACCGCCTGGATACTTCGGAACCTGAGACCAATGAACCTCGATCGGAATATATTCATTCTTACCAGACTCACCCACTTCTTTAATGGCGTGCTTCCAATAATGGTAGAACATGTTCAATCCGTTTGGAGTTGATACCATAAGCACCTTTGTATTCTGTCCAGATGTCACGGTAGGATATACAGAACTGAAGAACTCTTCGGCAATATTGTTTGGAACGTGAGCAAATTCGTCAAGGAAGATCATGTTAAACGAACCACCACGAATGGCAGATGATGATGTTGCAGAAGCAAGAACCTTAGATCCATTCTCTAGAATGATAGATCCCTTGTTCCATTCCACAATTCCTTGTTGTAGCCATAGGGGTAGATACTCGTATGCTAGTTTCAGACGAGATAGAATCTCACGGGAGGTAGCCTGCTTGTTAGCGAGAATACCAACAGTCATTGACTGGTTGAATAAAATGTAGTGGAGAATGTAGGACACGATCGTGGTTGACTTACCACTCTGTCGCGGTAGTTTGGCAATCACAAAACGATTGTTGTGAACCTTATTGATAATATCTTCTTGATAATCGTAGAGTTCAAATGGAATCAAACCCTCATCTAGAGAGACAACCTTAACATACTCTTTGATAAAGTAGTTTGGATCTTGGGCACACTTCATGTACTCTTTGACTTGCTCTTTTGTAAAGTTCTGTTCACGCCCCGACTCTTTTAGGTTGGGGTTTCCCAGATAACCACTTTTCTTATCCGTCATCCTTTGGTTCATCCACTATTTCATTAACAACTTTCTTGGTGCTTCTATCGGCATTGATCAGGTTCTGTAACTCTGATGTAGACCCAATGAAGATTGAGTTGTTAGTTGTTTCATTATTTTCAATCTTAGTGACCTCGACATCTTTGACCTTCTTATGAATGTCAATGAGATCTTTGTTCACATCGGCAACAGTCTTAATGAGTTGAGCAACGACTTCATACGCTCGGGGATGCTCACCCTCTTCTGCTACGTTCATAATCCCCTGAATGGCGTCCTTACCGTTGTCGATAAGGTCCATCAGGTTTTTTCGTGTAGCAAGATAGTCCTTCTTGAGATCAGGATCTTGAATATCCTTATGATCGACTTTGATCTCGGTTGGTTTCTTCTTTACTATCTCTTTCTTTTCTTTTTCTTCAAAATCCACGCCTAACGCCTTTGCTAGATTTTTATTGGGATCCATAATAATTCCTATCCATATGTGGGACCAATGTAGTTCCCGTAATTATCTATCGCTCCAGTTACGCCGTAATTTCCTAATTCATATAGGTATTCGTATGTATCGTAGGTAGATCCTGAAGTGTATCCTGATATACCACCACAAACACCAGTCTCAAAGAACTGCAACGCACCAGACTTGCCTTGTAGGTAATCCCACGAACGAATGTTTGCATCGCTGATGATCTTGCTTGTCTTCTCTGGTCCGTAGATATATGTCTTTGCAGTGAAGTCAAATGTGAGTAGAATATTTCTACGAGTATCGAAGTCTCCGTCGTAGTCTTCGGCAAGAGTAGTATCATTCAGAATAATTGGAATGTCTACTTTCTTAAACAGATCAGTAAAGTTCATAGTGATTGTGAAATCAGGAGAGAACATGGGCAGAATTTGTTCCATGATCTGAAAACCATCATCCATATTTCTGACCATCGCATACAAAGAAAATGTTATGTTGTATGGCACTTCTGAATATGCAAACGTAGTCGAACCATCTGCATCCGAAGCGGTGCATGTTTTGTTTAGTCTGTTCTTTGCTCTGCCTGAATCGTATGATATCGCAGTAATCTCAAAGGACATTCTTGGTAATGTAATCTGTACAGTAGTTTGTTCTTCATTTATGCTACTGGGTTGATCTAGTCTCATCAAAAACTTTTCTGATGGACCATAGGCAAGAGGAACTCTAATACGATCGATTTGTGTTCCCTCATTGTTTACACGACGGATGACAATGTTATCGAATAGACTACCAAATCCAATAACTAGTTTTCGTACTGCTGCATTATAGTAGGTGCTAAACATCAGTAGTTACCCTCCGAGAATGGATCAGTTTCTGAGAAGTCTAGGATTGTTTGTTTCTCTATACCAAAGGTGTTAGCATCTCCGTCTGGTATATTACTGACAACATTTTCTGGTACAACTAGATTAGTGAGTGTGCTTCCTGTTAGATAATATTCTGTACCTGACTTCTCGCCTTTAATACTCTGCGTAGCACCTACAACGAATGCTGTTGCATTTATACTTGAAACTACTAGTGTGTTGGTGGCTAGAGTCCAGTCGATGACAGTTCCTATCGATGTGGCTTGTCCTAGTGTTGCACCTGTGATACCATCAGCCTGGAATACTGTTTCTCCTAAGTAGAATCCTGGCCCAGAGTTTATCGCTGTACTAACTGTAAACTCTCTGGCATATTCTTTGGTCTGATTCATCTCATCTGGTCCACATACACCAGTCTGGAACTTCTCTAGTGAATAGGTGAATAGTTCTGCCTGGATCAAGTAAGTTTGGTTTTTACCTAACTGATAGAATGGATTCTCATGTTCAACAAAGTTGATCTCAAACAGATAATTTCCAAGAGGGAAGTAGATTAGGTCACCCTCTCTTGGTCTTGGAATTGGTTCTAAGTTTCCAACCTCATCCATAAACCGTCTTCGTGCCACAACGAGTTCAACTTTATCCTTAACTTCAAGACCATATTTGGCGAGAATATCTCCTTCTCCTTGGAATCCATCTACACTCTGTAAATACATTTCAATTTCGTAGGTTTTCTCAAACTGACTAAGAACATCTTCACCGAACAGAAGATCCTTCTTGACATACTCTCGGGGAAGATATAAGACATCCATACCCATCGTTTTGATTGCTTCGATGGTTAGGTCTTCCATTAGATTTTGTTCAGTGGAAGTGCTTTTAAAGTTGAAGTATGGATTTGTTGCCATTTATTACCCTGTCATGAAGTCGATAGGAAGTTCGTATTGTAATCTGATCTCTTCTTCAAGACGTTCTACTTCTTGCTCTGCTTGCTGATATATTTCACTACCCTTCAAACTTACACCGCCAGGTAACTGAATACCATCATACTTGAGCATGTTCATACCCCACTGCTTCTTCAACAAGGCAGTAAAGTATTTCTTCACCATTCGATCATTGAAAATCTCAGTGAAGGTGTTTGGGTTCAGAGCGGCGTATGCTTCAACGACAATATAATCTCCAACGATTGCATCCGTAGACCAGTCCATATCGATATGAAGTCTATTTGTCACTTTACTAAATCTCAAAGCCTTATCTGGATTGAAGAAGTCATTGATTAGACTTTGATATCGTCTGAAGATATCATAGGAGGCAAGAGGTTCGGATCCTCCACCGAAAGCATTTCCTGTATTAATACCAAACACATCATTCAATGCCCACTGATATCGAACATCAAACATATTCGAGGTGGAAGATTGCATACGGAAAATTCTAACAACAGATACAATATCAGATCCATCGGGTCCATTTCCAGTAGGTCCATCGATGGGTGGTAGTGTGTTTGTTGGGATGTATTTGTTATCGATATCTGTTTGTGTTATCTGGTGCTTGAAGTAACATCTCTCAACGCCGTCGAAATGTCTTTCTGTAAAGAAGTCCAACGCTTCATCTAGTCTGTCTTCTGCCTGTTGGTAATCTACGTTGATTTCAACAACAGGCGCACCAAGTTTACGCATAGCATAATCAATTAACTGACTTCTGGATGCAGGTGCTGCCATGAAAAAATCTCCTATGTTCTAATGTATGTATAAGAACATAGGAGATCGTGTGGATTTTAGTTTAATTCATGTAGTATCTGGAGTAACGGGAGTTCCATTAACTGTCACATTGACATTCTCAACGTCTTTCATTTCCATCTGCTCGATGTAATATCTTCGAGTGATTGGATTTTTTGACTCATCGGGGTCTGATGGTTCGTAGTTAGTAAATCCAGGCATGTTCAGAGGACACGATACCTTTGGATAATCTAGTTTACCATACTCATCACCTTCAGGAACCAACCAAGTTTGCTTCCTATCACCGCAACCGCAACCTCCACAGAAACTTTCCTTGGGATTTACTTTGCTTTGACGAAGGTATTCGCATGGAGGAAGTTCACCACGCCCATGACAAGACAATACACGAAGTTGCTTCGTCTTCTTGTCAATCTTGTTGTTACTTAATCCCCTAGATGCCATCGCCATAGCGAAGGAACCAACCATTCCAATTCTATCTTTCAGTGTTTTTTTGGTCACATCTTTTGCAGGGGCAAACTCTACTTTTTTTTCGTTTGCCTTTTTCTTCTTTTCTTTCTGCTTTTTGATTCTATTATCGATGTCATCCTTGGACATAAAAGACTCTCCACTAATTAATAAAGGACATTCTGTTCAGAACTTGTGTAGAAACATTGAGATCTGTTGTATAGTCTACATCAGTATTTATACCAGTCAAGATTATTCTGATTTGTTTGTCATGCTTAATCATATCAATTTCTGTAATACCACCAAAGATATATTCAAGTATCCTCCTGGCACTACCACCAGATGCGTCTACTACATTACTCAGATCGATTGTTTCACAATACACAGGGTTGTTACCTCTGTTTGTGAAGGAACCAACCGCACCAAACACAGTATCATTTAGATCTGTGAATCTTGTGATTGCAATAGTTTCGGCCATCTTCTGTACGAAAGTATCATAACCTGTTTCAGAAACACTGTTTCTTCTGAAACTAAATCGGTTTAGTGCAGTGCTTGGGTTCGGAATAACTGCCTCTGAAATACTATCAGGAAGATCTCCCGCTCTCATAACTCTATTCGTCGCTGAGGGTAGAACAAAAGAGTCAAGGTTGGTTGAGGGAATAAAACAGGCATCTAGGTTGATGTAGTCGATAGAAGGACATTTATCTATAGTCAAACTAGTAAGAGGATTATCTTGTAGTTGAACATCTAACAAGTATGGCATACTAGTGAAATCTAGGTCACCGAAGTTACACCTCTGTGCGTAGAATGTTTCGAGTTGAGGATATGATCCTCCGATTGAAGATAGTGATTCATTGTAACCAACCCTAAGATCGGCAAGATAAATGCTATCGTCCTTGAGTGTTAGACTGGTTAAACTGTTGTATGCAACATCTACACTGGTGACAAATTCATTACCAGTGAAGTCCAAAGTTTCTATTGCATTATTATTTAATGTTATTCGCTCAAGTGCGGGACATTTAGAAACATCCAATCCATCTAGAGTGCTTCCTCTGAAATCTAATGCCGATAAGAAGGGGAAGAAACTTGCCTCAAAATCAGATCTTAGGTTTTCGTAAACGAAACCTCGAAGTCCTAGTTGTCTGAGATTCGTCATCGATTCAAAGTTGACATACTTAATTCTTCTATTTTCTGGAATAGGGCCGTTCCCACCAGTCCAGTATAAATCTGGTTCATTCATAATCAATCTGTGAATAGAATCAGCAGGTTGATTTGTCTCTAAAGTTACACCCTTAATATTCTTGAGTGTTTCTGAGGCGAATGGAATTGTAAATGGTTCCTTTCGATCTACCCTAAAGAAACATTGCTGACCATTATCACCTTGGATTAAAATATCATCCAAGAACGTTCCAGACCCATCACTGATATCAGATACAATGAATGTTCTAAATGGCTCATTGTATATGTTATACTTCAAATCTCCTATGTCTCTACTGTCAGTATAGATTTCATCGGGTGTTCCTACATCGGGTGGCGTGGTATATAGAACCATAGTATCACTGGCGAAGTTTGTATTGTCGTAGAATGGCATTGCATCTACGGTAGGATCACCACATGTAGAACCTGCCCAGATATCCTGCTGATTCTTTGCATCTTGTCTTGCGAAAACTCTCAAGGCTCTTGAAGATGGTTCTTCATCGACAACACACTTACAAACGGCGCTTCCTAGATCGGATACTGGTTCTAAGAATGCTACTTTACCACAATTTCTATCTGTACAAGAAGTTCCAGGCCCGTGGAAAAATCCACTCTTTCCTTGACACTCTATGTAAGTCAAACCATCTTCGCATGTATTTGGATCCGTACAGCACGAACCAGTTGATACTGGTGTAGTAAAACCTTGGTCTTCGCACGTTTCGCAGATAGGTTGCCATTCACCATGAAGAATCTCACAATCTGCTTCTGTGAAATTGTCCATACACACGGTTTGTCTTCCTGTGTTGTAACTGTAGGAATTAGCAGTTATTGAATCTCCTGTGACTCCTGTCCAATATTGTGCATTCTTTCTACTACTAATTCTACACAATCCCAGAGTAGTGTCTGTGATTGGTACTTCCTGTGAATCACATCCTGGCTCTGTGCAAGCCTTGCCTGGTCGCCATGTAGCCACAATACGATTAGAGAAATCACCTTCAGTCCAGTTGGTATTTTGACCTGCTGCGATTACTTGCATATAGTAATCCCGTCGCTGTTTTACTGCCATAAAGCACTGATACTGAGTTTGCATATCTCCGCACGTTATGTTGGGATTGATGCCACCAGATTGAACACTGTCTGAAATATGACAACTACCTGCTAGATATTTTTCTCCTAATCCGTCCTTCTTCTTGATATCGAATAGTAAACCACTTGCGGGTGCAGATCTTATACTATCACAATATTGTCCAGGCCACCACTTTCCTTTTAGGTCCGCACACTGTTGTGATGTTTTTGATTCGCAAATAAATCCTGCACCTTCAACGGGTTCGTATTGACAACCACCCCACATAGTTGCCTTATTAATATCGCCATCACTAGAAGACACAATACCACCAAGAACGTCACACTCACCTACATTATTTACCAAGTTTATCCAAACAGGTTCGTTTGCATATGTTGGACCTAAAGTTAAGTTTGATGTTCCGTCTCGATTGTAATACTTTTTAGGAGTCGGACTAGAGCATACTAATAAGGCAGCACCGAGTCCATTTGGTTCTCTGTTCTGTTGTTCTGTTGAACCTAAGCGAGTTCTATCTTCTATAAATGTTCCTGTTCTACAGTCATAATTGCCGTTTACTGAGCAGTCTGTATCTTCACCAATCCAAGTTCCATTGTTTCTAACACAGTCACTCTGCGTTAGTTGACCAATACATGTTCCTGCTCTACAACAAGCACCGACATTGACTTGGTTTTCTAGACTACCGCATGGGTTTGAACTACACTGTAGTGCCAATCCTGTTTGGATTCCATCGTGATAGATTCCTCTAAGGTTACTACAGTAATCGGAGTTGCATGTATCAAAACATGAACCATCATCGATACAACAAGCATATTTTTGATCGTTGATTGAAGAGAGTTTTTCTCTCTCCACCTCTGAGCATAACTTACCACCAAAGAATTCGGCATCAAAGTTTGTTTGTGTGATGCAGTTTTCTATTAGAACATTATCTGTACAACTACTACATGTTTTACACGCTCCATGTAGGTCTGAGTTTAGAGGTGTTTCTGGGTTGTTTACATCATTAGGACAGCCTTGATTATCGCAAGTAGAATCCTTGCCTCTAAAAATACCCAAGTTTCTTTTACAGTCAATATACCTTACATTGTTCTCACAAACATATTCGTCACCAGCCACGGTACAACAAGCACCACGATCTTCTCCGTCTGGTTGAATTGCTTTTGATCTTGTTCGGAATTCTATAGCCATACTTTACTTTCAGATAAGCCTCATTGTATATACATCGCCTCGTTTGGTGATACTAGGAGTAACTGTATTATTTATTCGTCTAAATTTAGTGCTACTTTGTTGTCCTTGCCGTGGGACTGATGGAGGTGATGTATTGTAGGGATTTTGCCACTGACTAGGAACTTTGGGATCTTTAAAGTTTGGACCCCATACATCTCCTGCTCTGTCCTTACATACACCATTACCACCAGCAGGACCAGCAGTTGAGTTTCCTCCAGCACCGATGTTTCCACCAGTAGCAGGCACACCTGTTGGTGATGTTGGAGGTTGGTTTCCTGCACAACTAGTTCCGCGAGATCCTGATCCAAAACCAGCAGGTGCTTGTGTTTTGTCGTAAACGAATCGACAACTACTGAAGACATAGGTATCACAAGCACCCGAGCCACAGGAAGATGCGGTGGGTGGTGGAAGACAATCACAACCTTCACATGCTGAGATATTGGATATATCGTCTAGAGTTCCTGCTGTTGCCTTTGTTGGGTTGTTTTTATTGGGTCTACACGGATCGGATGGATTATCGCAAACTTGCGACTCCTCGCAGTGATTACAGATAGCATTTGCCTCTTTAATTGGATCGTCGCAGCCGGCGCCGAAGGACAAGGTGCCATCCACAATTTGACAAAACTCACCAAAGGTTGAGAGGTTCGTGGGACAAGCCTCGGGGAATCCGTATGGAGGGTCACCACCACAATCACGTTCCTTATGATAATACACACCAAGTTCTTCTAGTGCTTCTCTATCCTCTACGGGACATGGTTTAGCAGCACAACCGCCAGGGTTCTTACAACAATCCTGCCATCTATAGGGAAGTTCGAGACCGTTTGGTGTAACATATGGATTGCCAGGACGAGGTGGAGTATCGTTTGGATCGTAAACTCCAGGCACTGGTTTGTCTGGACCACTTCTACCATCCCAAGGTCTACCGAATGATGGGATGTTGCCATCGAAACTACAGTCGGTGCAGGTGATCTTGATATCATCTACTATACAAGTTTCACAATCAGCAGCATTGCCTCCGTATTGCTCGTTGCTTGGACAGAATAAAGTCCAATAGGCACAACAACATGATCCAATAAATTTAGTCTTTGGACACTTAGACATGAAGCAAGGATCTGTGCTAAAGGTTCCCTTGCATAGTTCCTGTGCCCTCTTATTTGGATCGAAGTTTTCGTCATCCCTCGACACCATAAATTGACCGTCGTTGCATTGACCACCGAACATACAACAAGAACCCTTGATCCATTCGCTTCGAGGATCAATTCCTCCACCACCTGCTCCGCCGCCGTTTCCACCGAAGCCACCGAAACCTGCGAAATCGAAACCATCACGATCATTCTCTGGTCTCTTGGGTGGACCTGGCGGATCACCATCACACCCATCTGGGCCTGGTGGACTACCGTCATTACAACAAGGAACTCCTGTGTTGCAACCACATTCAACATTGGGGTCACAACAGTCATCATCGGGATCGCAGCAGGAAGGATCATTTGGATTGTCACAGCACGGACTTCTACCTTGTCCTGTTTCGCAGTTGCAACATCCCAGTCCTTCACAAACACAGTCATCACAAGGCCCTGCGACTGAGCAATTTACATTATCACACTGAGACTCATCACCCATGAACGTTCCGCGAAGAGTGCCGCACTGCTGAGGTGTTATTTGATCAATACATTGATCATTGCAGAGGCAACATGCTCCTCTATACTCTTTCTGAGGACAACAGATATCACAGTCTTCTACTTCAGGTGTCCATTTACTATTTGGGAATGCAGCACACTGAACTTCTGTTTTTCCTGTTCCGTAACATTGACCACTAAACTCATTACAGCAAGTGCCAAAGACGAAAGGTGAACAAGCGTCAAGACTATTACAAACATCACAAGGAGTTTGTGGTGGTAATACGCTATCTTCAGGAACAAAGTAGCCATTGATGAGATTACAAGAGAGTGCAGTTGCTGGTGTCAAGCAAACAGGTCTTGCTACGGTTACTGCTGTTAGATTTTCGCATTGACTACAGTCATCAACAACTCCGCCCGTACATATGCCTAGTGGATCGCCCGGCCCAGTATGAGGAATACATTCACCACCAGAAGCACAATCTTGACAACACTTGTTGTCCGCTTGACCACATGGATCGAACGGATCGCTGCGGCGATCGGCACATAAACCTATTTTCCAACTTGTGATAAATGGGCTTCCCGGCTGACCCATCTGCTCGCAGCCATCTCTTTGACAACCATCTGTAGTCTCAAAACAATATGAATTTTCTCCAACTGTTACACAACAAGATCCTACCTCTTGTGTACATGTTCCACAATCACCTGGCGTTGGTGCATTAGCACAACAATACTGCGATCTACTTCGGCTACTACATGGTCCTCCCATACAGAGATATCCACAATATCCGTCAGGACAATCGAGCGCGCCAAAACAATAATCAGTGTCCGATGGATTGTCTGCACAATAACACTCTCCACCTGGCTCATTTGTTTCGTCATCTTCACAAACATATTCAACACTATAGTCACCAACACCAGAACAACATGCACCCTGTTCGCCCGCACCACAAACATCATCTGTTCTATTTGCACAGGCAACATCTTGCTCAAATAATCCACCAATAGAATCACAGTATGACTGATCAACAAAATCTTGACAGTTTAAGTTTGTGCAGCAAGAACCTAAAGTACTTGACCTGAATACGTCAACGTCCCACCCATAACCAGTAAGAGTGGCAAACCAAGTCTCACCGTTGTCGATAGATGCTAGGTTTACAATGTCAATACCACTGGTGAACTTAGGTGTTCCTGCAAAGAAAACGTTATCAGGGAATGCTATATTGTTTGGTCCATCCTCGACTACCAAAGTAATGTTTTTCATCTCAGCATAATCAATACCATCATCCGATGATAAAGACAAGCCAGGTCTTTGATCGTAGGACCAAGTAATACCTGCGATTTGGAAAGGTGCTTTTACTTGGAAGAAATTGTTATCAGTGATGTCTAGGTTAATTCTACCTGTGACTGTTTCTGTTGACTGAACTGCACTACCACAATCTCCAGCAACACAACATTGAGTTTCGCTATGACTGCAACTACAAAGAGTTCTACAATCAATTCTCATTCTAAGAGCGGTTTGATCTATACCAAAACTTTCACAAGCAGGCATGACGACCATGCGAATCTTTCCATACCACGGATCGAGTGTGTTCTGAGACTCGAACATGTCTTCAGTTACCTGCAAGCAGTATGAAGCGGCAGTGTAACCACCAAATACCAGTGGACCTGCCGTGCAGAAAGGTTTACCTCTAAACTCTTCTCCGATGAATTCGTCGTTTGACTTACACCCAGTATCGTATATAATGGCTTCTTCGGTTGGACATGGAATGGCATCACCACTCTCAGAAACGTTCCAAGTTAATGGGTGAACACCTGCGATGTATCCTTCATCTTCGTTATCGTATGGAGTGTTATATCCTGTGATTCCTCTGCGAATTTCTTCGTTACCATAACCCTGTTCAGAAAAGGACACATCTCCATTGAGAGGATCTGCAAAGTTGATACTACTAGCACCCCACAATGGGTATCGTAGTTTCTCTGTTACAGCATCGTTTGGATGTTTTGTTCTGAGTATAACAACTCTATCAGGAATATTTTCTGTAGAAACACTAATACACAAGTTACCAAAAGTTACGCCACCTTCGTTGTAACGTATTAGAGAAGATACATCAAGAATATATTCCCTTGGTCTGTCATCTATGGCTGTACCACCACCTCCGACTATGATTTCCTTATTACAGAAAGCAGCATCAAACTCATCCGTAACTTCATCAACTACGTTACGGAACTTTAGTTTAATTGAATCACCTGTGCCTGTATTATCGGCAGATGCCCCAAAGAATGTTCCATTACCACCTTGTGCCTTCCAGCGAGGATCTAGGTGTAAGAACTCACCAGTCTTTCCGTGATCCACATAACCACTAGTGGCACCACCTGTTCCTCCAATGAAGATTTGTGTGTCTGTCACATAGAGTTGCAGATCATCGGTAGCAGTTAGTCCTCGTAATTCAAAAGTGGTTCCCGTTCCAGGCCCATCAGATTGACTGACAAAAATTCTACCAGACGATCCAAGATTTTCTGCTGCTGCGGTTAGTCCAATATAAGATCCAAGTCCTACCGTAAATGTTTCACTGGTAGGACGATCTTGTTCTGTGACTGGAAAAGCATTTGGCCCTGTTACGGCATCAATAATAACAGAACTAGAATCTGAAAAAGTTAATTTTACTTTTCCGTAATTATTTCCATTGACATCATTATATGGATATTCATACTCAGTTAGGTGTGGGGAGTTTGGTCCGGTAATACCACTTGGACCTATGTTTCCATCGACACCAATAATCCCGGGGGCTTTTACGCCCTCGGGACCAGTTGGTCCTGTCACTGATTGAAATGTACTATATGCCATATATTCCTCTAGTTATGTATATCAGACATCGATAGTTAAACAATCTTCAGTACCGATAGGATTATCTACACCCCCTAGACATCCGGATGTGTTACTTATATTAAACCTACTGTCTGGAATTTCCACTGCTGTTTGTGCGGTGCAGTTAGTCATAATTACAAAGAAACCATAGTCCGAATCGTTATTGATATTAATATTTCGTAATACTATTCCTCCCGGGGTTCCACTAGGAGCATCTGGTCTAATACCTAATGCTAGGGTAAGATCTTGACAACAAAAGTCCTCGTAAATATCATATTCCCATCGCTCGTCATCACCCGCATCACCATCACGCGAAGGACAATTATTTCTGTCGGAGCCTGTATCGCAGATAGCAACTGTAATATCGGGTATACAGACTCCGGGTTCCGTGGGTTCAATATCTTCTAGTATAATTCTTACAGAATCTCTTTCACTGGGACAGGGATCGTTCTGGTTGATTCGACAACTAATTACACTCGCATCGAAAGTCGGTCTGGCACATTCACAACATACTCCGGCAGAAGTACATGGTTGGCACACATTCGGCGATGTATCTGTTGTTGGTTGACTAAAAGGAAGCCCCGATGGATCTAGATTCCGAACACCGCATGTTCCAATGAGAGTAATTTCATCACACTTACCAATCGGAACAGTTGTGCAACTAATATTAAATTCTCCAGTATTGGAATCTTGGGTGTAGTAACAACATCTTTCAAATTCATCATTTACATCATCAGTTCCACATATATCACATAGTTCAGCATTAGTTGACCAAGATGCTTTGAATGTACTATCGACATTTAGACTATTCAAACAATGATACTTTCCTGTAGGATAAGCACATACAGGATCTGAGTCTGCTGATGGCTTGTGACAGCAATAACCCCATGCTTGTGCTTCGCAATTTGTTGTGTCACAACCACCCTCGACTGAAGTGTTTGCATCTACAACTTTCCCTGAAGTATTCTGGGGTACACCACCAAACAATGGAGTACATGCACCAAAGTTATTTTCTGCTTCGCTTAGTTCTACGCAGGTCAATTCTCCGCTAGTTGTATCTCCGAAGCAACAACTAAAGACCGCAGGTGCTTCACATGGGTTTGGAGTACATGATTGACCCTCAGTCCAACTATCACTTAAACCCAACCCAGTACCACCCGAAGGTATAATAACACCTGTCTCTAATATATCACGTTGTTCACAATCACCATTCTCTTCACAAAAACTACCACTTGGTCTACTACATGATATATCATTTGCAGTCCATCTCGCATAAATAATATCTGATCCAACGAGTTGACAGTTGCGGAAAAATTCTTGAGTCGTAACTTCGTCTGCAACCCCGCTATTGTTTATGACTTGATAACAACAGCCGACAGGATCACAATCGCCTGTGTCTATGGGATTCTGTTCCCAAACTCCACCACACTGTCTTTTACATGTATATGTGTGGTTGGTGGTTGTACCGTCTGATGTACAACAATTACCGAATGGTTCTACTCCACAATCACAGGCATCACTTATACAGATTGTTTCTGGTTGAGTCCAGTTTCCGTTTGATCTCTGTAAATCACATACAGAAAAAGTTAATTCTTCACAACCACCATCAGAGCAACATTGACCTGTTGGACATGGATCAGGTTCATCACAACTCGAAACTAAAGTTTCGCCTGGACCACAAGTTTGTTTCTCTATGCAACTACCATCATTACAATTGTAGCATCCTACTTTGGGTGGATCAAACTCTTCTATCACATCGGGTGTTCCACAGACAGAACATGCCGCCCTAGTTTCATTTTGGTCACGACATAGGACTGTGTTTTGACAATCAGTAACAATCACCCCATACAACTGGTTGTTGTTGTTTCCTACATTTTTGGTAAGACTAATAGTTTCTTCGACTCTTGCTTCTCTGGATCCAGTTCTCACAGGTAAATTATTTACGCAAGTTTCATTGAAACAAAGACCAAGATTATTTGTACTACCAAGTAAAGATGTATTTGGATTACTGTCATCTAGATCGATGCCGTAAATTAATCCTGTATATCTTGCATCATCGTTTGAACCACCAATAGTACTAGGAAGATCATTTGTTCCTGCGATACACACTCCACTTGTAGGGCATAGAACGGGAACAAAGGTAAAGTATAAGCCACCAGGCACATTCCTTGGTATATTGTTACCTGTAACTTTGTCCGTGTTCAATAGATTTGGATGTTCTACTTGATCGGTAAAGTTAGCATATAATAGTTGCTTACCCTCTTCGCAGTCTGTAACTTCGTTTCTTGTGTTTATGATTCTGTTTCTACATTCAGTTGAACTAAAAACGAAAGTTAATACATCTAAATTCGAGTATCTTCCGAATTGTGGAATTCCGCCGGCGATCGCCGTCCAATCAGGTGGATTGGTTGAACCAGAACAGAAGGGGTTAGTATCGTCACAGGTTCCATCATAAACATCATCAAAGTATGATTGATAAAGATCAGCAGCATCTTGATCCCATTCACCTGCTCGATGACACCACTCTCTTCCTCGGCCATCAACATCGTTCGCCATGACCCAAGCACAGAAAGAATTCAAACAAGGTTCGCAAGAAAACACTGGAGTATGGTCGCTGCCACTGTTTTGTATACTTGGCCAACTACTGTCGGTTCCTGGCCACACTTTAATTTTCTCAGTGCAACTAGAACCATCACAGGGGAAGTATTCAGTATCAGGCCATAGAGTTTGTTCACAGGTCGATTCGGGGTTGTCGTTAAGTAATGTTATGTAATCAATTCCCAGACCCTTTCCACACAAACCAGTGGTGTGGCTGAAGAAACAATCATCGATGGTTTGATCATACTGAGTGACACCATTACAAACACTAGCATCGTTACATTGGTAACCAGTATCATAAATTTCATCTCGATTACAATATGCTTTGAGTGTTCCAGCAGCAATGACGTTTGGCGATAGAACATTAACGTCTGTTTCACATTCGGCTACCTTATTGTGACCGAGACAATAACCTTGTGTTAGATCACCACCACTTACGAAGTGAATTGGATTCAGATTAAAGTCAGTTGGACTTGTCTTATATCCTAGAGGATCGTAAGTGCTTTCATTAACTGGTAAGCCTGTTGTCGTATCGATGTCTCCAGCGTAGTAATACATCTGCTCGGCAAGACCGTTAGCACAAGCACCTTCAGTTGCTGCATACGAACGAACCCCTGCTCTACCACAGTTTGCGGTTTCAAACACTGGGTTTTCAGGTTCTTCGCATGGCTGAGATACAGAAAGACAATCTGCCGATGGATCATCGTTAAAGTATACGCCTCCAAGATCAATACAATCATATTCGTTCTGAACTGAACAGTCTAGTTGTTCGTTTGTGCAGCAATAACCATAATCCAGAGGATCAGCACAGAAGAAGGTTGGATACGCATATGTAGAATCTAGAATATGGTTGCTGAGATTTAGAGAACAGTTAGTCGAGAACACTCCCGCATAAACTGCCCCATTAACTTCCTGACCAATAACGTAATTGTTACTTTCCGCATCATCTTCTAGTAGTTCTCTATAGACTGCAACACTTCTCCTACTTTGTGAGTTGTCATCTAGTGAGGGAGAAAGCGACCATCCAGATTTAGTAATAGTAAAGAAACGGTTTCCTTCTTTTCTGGTTGATGTCCAGAAACTTTCAGTGGCTAGTGGATCGCCAAGTAAAAGACCATCGTTTTGATAGTTCAGAACGACAAGATATGCCATCTCAGAAATACTTGGAACATACTTATAGTTTTCTGCTCCCTCACCACCTACGTTTAGTGACTTGGCCCAAGGCATGGCTTGCAAATCTTCGTCGTAAATTATTCCTTGATCGTCATATCGCTCGAAGTAAGTGTTGTGATAACCATCAGACTTTCTGTCGCAACCAGTTGGTCCTGAAACAAAGTCGGTATCAATGGGAGGCAGTAATTGAAGGTTTCCTGACTCTCCAGTCGTACCAACAATCCATAGTCGCCACTTCTTGAAGGTTGGTGTATTTGGATTACAATCACAAGCAATTTCAGAATCACAAACAAAACAGTCTCCAAAACCTTGATTCCAATTCCCGTCAGTGCATTCAGATTGAGTTACTGGATAATCGGGTGAGCAACCATTAGGCGTGCAACAGATTCCTAGAGGAATTGCCTGTCCCGCACAACAATCGACAGTATCACAAGTGGTTTGGAATCCCATATGAACACCACCTTGTTCCAGACACTGGGCTGGAGTTAGTGGGTCAACACATTTATCAGTAAGACAGCAGGCTCCTTTGGTGAATTCCTCACACGGATCTACAGGTCCACTTGGACCTTCTCTCACACAAGGTCCATCACTTACGAAAACTCCTCCGAGTTCGGCGCAAATAGTTGCTGTTGAATCAACTGCTCCACTAGGAAGGCAACAACATCCGAGACCTTCGCATGGGTCTGGACATGAGAATGTTCCGCACTGTTGGTTGAGGAAGAAGTTTCCTCCAATTCGATCACACTTCTGTCTAGAGAAATTGTAGCATGTGTTGTTTACACAACAAGCACCAAACTCTTCATCACATGGTTCACTAAAACAAGTGATGCGGTCGAAAAGTTCTCCTTCACAATCAACATCAAAAGTATAATCTCTACATTCTCCATCAGTACAACACGCACCAATCTTTAGATTGTCTGCATACGTTACTCCATAATCCAATCCTGCGACGAAACATTGCCATTCTGCTCCCTTATTGAAAGAGATACAGTTTACAATATCTGTTCCAGATTCGGTGAATGAAGGATTCTTGTAAAACTTAAATGGATTGTTTGTAGTATTGAATGGGTTTCCATCATCAGCCAATCCACCGTTTTTGATGATCATTGTTAGGTTAACAGATTCGCCATATGTTACACCATCAGAACTATCAAGAGCAGTAAACCCAGCGTTTGTGTTTGCAGTTGCGGTGCTAATCTTAAAACTGTCTTTACCTACAACGTAGTGAGTGTTTGCTTCATTGGTGTCCAGTGTAACAAATCCACCCGCGACAGGATCATGACGTTTTACTAGTTCCTTGAAGTCACCTAAAATCGCATGAAGAGAATCTGCTTCGGCACTAGATCCATCTGCTTCTTTGAAGAACGTTCCACTAGCACCGACAATATAATCCTCTCCACCGTAGTAGAGTAGTTCTCCTGTGCCACCAACAATCTGTGACTGCTGTCCTGAACCAACCGGTGCTGAAATTTTTAGTCCAGCAGGAGTGGTCAATTCTTCGATTACAATATCTGGGTCATCTGTAACTATTGATCTGAAGTACGAGGTTGCTCCACTAACTTCTTTGAGGATACTGGCGCCTGTTCCGAGAACATTGATATCAGTTCTGGGATTACAAGGAGAACCAAGATCAGGCAAACAGGGATCACCTAGAGGAATACATGTGCCACAGCAGCAATAAGTTCCCTGTCCTCCGATACCTCCGGGTGGACAAGGAAGACCGTTAGCACAGGAGTCACAAACGACTCCACCAATTCCACCATTAGGAGAAGCAGTAGGCCCTGCTATTGGACCAATGACAAAATACTCTCCATCGATATTTACTAAAAGTCTTTCATTACAATTGGTAAGACCACCATCTGCACTGATACCAGAACCAGTTGCCCCAGTTGGTCCAGTCGATCCAGTATTTCCAGTGTTTCCTGTAGTTCCAACAGAACCATCTGGTGCTGTTGGTCCCTTCGGCCCCGTTGGTCCCATTAATGTAAAGATGGAAGAATTGCCCATATTGAAGTCCTAATTTTTTACTTAGTATGTAGTAAAGAATATATCTACATTTGGATTAGATTTCAAAGGACTTCCATACCAAATAATACCGTTGTCATTTTTCTGTCCATATGAAACAAACTGATATATGTCAGTTGTGTTCGTGAGAACAGGTCTTTCGTTGTATGGGAAAATCCAGTTGGGTGGGAAAGTATCACCATCTAAAGTTGCTCCATCATCTCTTCGTCTGAAGTCACCACCCTTTACTATTAGAGTAAAGGCAGATGCTCTGTTTGTATTGTCGCCACCAAAGTAATCCTTGAACTCGGCGGTCAGTGGAGTGATATCATTGAACTTAACAAAAGGAGCCTTTGTACCTAAGTCCCCATCACTGTTTCCTGTTTCATCTCGATAGAGTTCGTCAGCATCAACGACCCAAACATTTCCCCAAGCAGCAGACGAACCATATGGGTCGCTTTGTATTGTTGAACTACCAAGATGAAGGCCTGGATTTACATTAAACTCTATTGTTCTTGTTCCATTTACAATCGATCCACCACTAACCTCGGTAAGACCGAAACGATATCCAACCTCATTGTAACTACGAGATACGGCTTTGATGGTCTGTCTCTCTGCGTCATACTCAAAGCCTGTCGCTCCGCGAACTAGTGGTGTTGCTTCTGCACTATTTCCCCCAGATCCACCCATGTAGGCAATCTGTCCTGTCTTTCCAGAAGTTGGAACAGGGATCGTTCCGTTACTGGCATAACGAATAAGAATTTCATTTTCTAATTGTGTTACAACAAATCCACCAGTTCCTGTAATGGTTTTTAGATTAATCGCAGTTCCACAATCCGCAGTAAATCCGATTGGTTCGTATGGTCCTGTAGTTTCTGAGAAAACTTCAAAAACAATTTGACCTTGCGGACCTAATCTTGCGTTAGGATTGAAACAATCAATCGTGGTGGAAATTTCAAGATCCTTGAAAATTACATCACCATTAGTGAATGTTGTTCTTGCAACGTAAGTTCCAGTATCATTGAAATCTGAAATTGTTATGTTGTCAATAGTATAACCACTCACTCCAGTAACACCAATAGATCCAGTGTTACCTGTAGGCCCTGGCTCTCCATTTGGTCCTGTGCCACCAGTGGGTCCGGTGGGACCAATCCCACCTATGTTATAACCAATTACACTATTTGACATTTATCACCCTGCTGATACTTTAAGTGTTCCACCATCGGAATATATGGAGCCTGCTACGGCTGGATCTGAAGTAGGTAGGTCTGTAAGAGAAAGGGTTTTTAGACTGAGTTGATTTAGGAATGAAGTATAACTCGAATCACCAATACGAATAATCCAGTTTGTCGTAACATAAGGAGGTAAGTTTTCAATGGAGGTCAATTCACTAGAACCCTCTTCCGAAATTCCAAGGTCTGTTTGCCCTGTTATGTTCGATACGAGATTCATGTTGATCTTGTCTGATCCACCTTGTTTATTTAAGCCACTTACAGTTGTGTCTGCGGTCGCTCCCATAATAAACTTGTCTCTTATATCGGGAGTAAGAACAGAATCTAAAGTAACTGTGTTTGGAGTTGCTGGTATAATATTCCCACCTTGAATACAATTCACTTCAACCCCAGACTGGAATCCAACAGGATTCAAATCACTCTGTGTAAATGATGCCTGTCCGTCTTCTCCACGAACACCCTCGACTAAATTACCTGATCTTTGGAAACTTGTATATTCAACAAGAAGAGTATTTGTCGTTCGTTTTATTACCTTCGCTGAAATGTTTCCTCTTTCTACCGTTTCACACTGAGGAGCCTCTGTTTGAACAAAGGTGAGAAGATCTCTGAAACCATAACGCTTATCGATGATTGAAGCAAAATCTGGATATGCTGTTGCGTCAATCGCAGATCCATCACACAAAGCCCATCCAGTTGGAACCTTCGATGCGCCTGCAGCAAAGGCATGAATAGATCCGATTGGGTTAACTCCGCTCATGTAAACGGCAGTATCTCCACCTAGATAGTTACCCACATAGTTTTTAACAATACCTTTGT
>Ga0209308_10000163_pt1 | contig 65558 bp, 46 predicted proteins | sample COGITO_mtgs_1204_3_FD_184806 | JGI IMG/M metagenome (GOLD analysis project Ga0209308, IMG submission 184806) | Pelagic marine microbial communities from North Sea - COGITO_mtgs_120405 (SPAdes) (version 2) | ecosystem: Environmental > Aquatic > Marine > Epipelagic ... | reverse complement strand
CTGATCAGATCAAAGCCCGTACGGCTCAGATCAAACAGCAGATTGAAGGCACAACGAGCGATTACGATCGTGAAAAACTTCAGGAACGTCTTGCTAAGCTTTCTGGTGGTGTCGCTGTACTTCGTATTGGTGCTGCAACCGAGCCTGAGATGAAAGAGAAAAAAGCACGCGTTGAAGATGCATTGCACGCTACCCGCGCTGCAATCGAAGAAGGTATCGTCCCTGGTGGCGGTGTTGCCTTCCTTCGCGTCCTTGACTCACTTGAAAACGTAGAAACCAGCAATGAGGATCAGGCTATCGGAGTTGCTATCGTGCGTCGTGCTCTTGAAGAGCCGCTTCGTCAAATTTCTGCCAATGCGGGCCTCGAAGGCTCAATCGTCGTGCAGAAAGTTATTGAAGGCAAAGGAGACTTTGGTTTTAATGCACTGAACGAGACATACGGTTCAATGATCGAAGCCGGAATTCTTGACCCAACAAAGGTCACGCGTACGGCTCTCGAGAATGCCGCATCCGTTTCCGGTCTTCTATTGACTACCGAATCCGTTATCGCCGACAAACCAGAACCAGAAGGACCACCAGCAATGGGCGGCGCTCCTGATATGGGTGGCATGGGCGGAATGGGTGGTTTCTAGATTGATTGCTGATTCGCTCAGCACATCTAAAAGCACTTGCTTTAAAGGGGGGGCGGCCGAAGGCCGCCCCCCCTTTTTTTGTCTTTTCCACGTACTTTGTCCTCTCAAACGCGCAGACGTCATCATTCCACATCCATCACCGATTAACCAGACTAAAAATCGATCCCCTTTCTTACCATATTGCACTGGGCTCCAATCTGGATGACCGTATGGCCAATCTCCAGTATGCGGTAGAACAACTGGGCTGCCTGCCCGGTGGAAGTATAAATAGCGTTTCTCCCGTTTACGAAAGTGCAGCACACGTTATGCCCGGTGCGCCTCCCCAACCGGCCTACCTGAACGCTGTCCTACACATTCAAACGTCACTGCAACCCCGTGCGTTATTAAGAAGGTGTCTGAACATTGAATCGGCAAGGGGACGCAATAGGAAGCTTGAGCAGCGTTGGCAGGCTAGAACCTTAGATATTGATCTATTGTGCTGTTCTAACACCCAAATAGACGGATCGGACCTCACACTGCCTCATCCAAGAATCGCTGAGCGGTTGTTTGTCCTACTCCCTTTATCAGAAATCGACATGGATCTGCATATTCCACCTCCCTTTGACCGCAACGTTCGGTATCTTCTTGAACACTGCCCTGACCAAAGTAGCATTAAACGCTCAGCCCATATTCTGAAGGTACCCTAATCCCGATGAGCCTGTTTGACGAAGCCCCAAAGTCCACTGAGCCGAAGGAAGTCCCGGTAGACCCACCTGTAGGCTTGCCAGATCATCTTCAATACATCGTTATTGAAGGCGTGATCGGGGCCGGAAAGACGACATTGGCTCGGGTATTGGCAGAGGCATCCAATGCCCGTTTAACGCTCGAGCAATTTGACGAAAACCCATTCCTTGAGCGGTTTTACTCAGACCGAGACCGATGGGCGTTTCAGACCCAGCTTAGTTTTTTAGCCAGTCGATTCCGGCAGCAGCAAAATCTCGGTGACGGAGATCTATTCCACAAACATGCCATATCAGATTACACGTTTGATAAAGACCGCATTTTTGCTCGGCTGAATCTCAAGGGCGACGAACTTGCTCTCTATGAAACGATGTTCAACATCATGCAACCGACGACTCCGGTGCCTGACCTGATCGTTTATTTGCAGGTCTCCACCGACCGGCTCATGTCTAATATTCAGCGCAGAGGCCGGACCTATGAAAAAGACATGGACAGAGCCTACATCGAAAGTCTGGGCCAGGCGTACAATCAGTACTTCTTCCATTACAACCAAAGTCCGCTCCTGATTGTAAATGCGACGAACATTGACTTCGTTGCGAACCCTGAGGATTTAAAAGAACTCGAGAGACAAATCTCAGGTCTTCGCCATCCGGGTACGACTTATTTCAATCCTTCTCCTTCGCGCACCCCCCTACTCTGACCTATGATGTTGAAGTGGCTTTTTCTGGTAATTCTGGTCTGGTATGCCTTTCGTTCCGCAGGTAATCTCATCCGCGAATTAGCTGGTGGACAATCTCGCGAGAGCGTACCTCCACCGCCTAGAAATAAAGTGCACGTTCCCCGACCCAAAGCAGCCGATAAGTCTGCTGTTGAGTCGTCCTCCCTGGATGTAGAAGATGCGCGTTTCGAAGACCTCTAGTAAGGTCCGCCTACTAGACTACGCAAGTAGCTCGCCCATGAATCGCTCACCCAGCGACTTGGCTTCCTCGGCCGTTTGAGCTTCCGCATAGACCCGAATGATGGGTTCTGTATTCGATTTCCGCATGTGCACCCATCCAGCGTCGAAATCGATTTTTACGCCATCAATGGTTGAAATGCGCTCTGATGCATATTTAGCCGCCATTTTCTGGAGTAAATCATCTGGATTCAGGCTACCAATATCTGTTTTCATCTTAACGATTTCCAGATTAGGTAGCTCATGAATGAGCTCTGAAAGGCGTTTCCCAGTCTGAACGAGATGCTGAAGGATTAAGGCCGTGCCAATGAGAGCATCGCGACCATAATGCAACTGAGGCAGAATGACGCCGCCATTCCCTTCACCTCCAATGGCCGCATTACAGGCTTTCATTTTTTCAACCACATTAATCTCTCCCACTGCTGAGCGATACACCTCCTGTCCATACTTGGCCGCCACTAATTCGATGGCACGCGATGAGGAAAGATTGGTTGCAAACGGCCCGCTGTGATACTGCCACCAAAAATCCGCAGCCAACACCTGAGTTAATTCTTCGCTCACATAGACCCCGCCATCAGCAATGAGAGCTAGCCGGTCAGCGTCCGGATCTACAACAATTCCAAGATCCGCTCCCGTCTGCTTAACCAGGTCGCATATTTCAGTCAGGTTTTCGGGGAGGGGTTCAGCAGGGTGGGCGAATAAGCCTGTTGGCTCGCAGTGAAGCTCAACAATATTTTGTGACTCAACACCCAGTTTTTCTAGCAAACGAGGGATGGCTATCCCCCCAACCGAGTTCACGGCGTCAACCACTACTTTAAACGAGCCTTTCTTGATCTGCTCGGGATGAATCTCTGCAAGACCGATCACTTCCTCGATATGATAATCTAGGTAGTCTCGCACACTAGACACCCCTCGTTTCTCGTAAGTGGCCCAGGTCCGCTCTGCGGCTTCTGCATGATCTATTAGCCATGACGCATCCGTGGGCGATAGAAATTCCCCTTTGCTGTTCAACAGCTTCAATGCATTCCACTCCGCGGGATTATGGGAAGCAGAAAGAACAATTCCACCCGAGGCTTTCTCCAAAAGGACTGCCATTTCCACAGTAGGCGTAGTCGCAAGACCTGCATCAACTACAGAAATGCCTTGGGAAAGCAGCGTAGAAATAACGAGATCTGAACATATCGGACCCGTAACCCGGGCGTCACGGCCCACAATAACGGTTCGAGCTTCATGACCTGATTTCAGGATCCAGTCTCCATAGGCAGATGCGTATTTAACTATGACAGCAGGATCCAAACCCCGGCCAAATATCCCTCTAATTCCCGAGATTGATACGACTAAAGTAGATGGTTGAGTAGATGACATGTATGCTCAGATCGTTAAAGGGAACGCCCTAGTTCAGAGTGTGAGGGAAAGTAAGAAACAGGTACCGTATCCTTTTATGGATTTCACCCGTATCCGTATTTTTAACACTCACGAGAAACACTACTATGGGACTTCTTTGGATGGTACTCGTTGGCTTTGCCGCCGGCGCGCTCGCTAAATATATAATGCCCGGAAAAGAGGGCGGTGGCTTCCTGATGACCACCTTGCTAGGAATTGCTGGCGCTGTAGTCGGTGGATTTGCTGGCGGCCTGCTGGGAATCTATACGGATAGCTTAATAGGAGATTTAATCAGTGCTGTCGTAGGTGCTTTGATCCTGCTATTTCTCTGGAATAAGTTCAAGAAATAAGCGCGTTGATGTCATCAGTTCGGTCTGATCTCATCACATTTGAAGGAATACTAACTGGGGGCTCATCTTTGATGAGCCCCCAGTTTCAGTTTTGCGCAATTCGCTACTTAAGGAAATAGACAGCCGTCACGCTGGTCCGAATCTCAATCTGGCCACTAGCATACGCATCAGGCTCCGGTGCGCCCTTAGCCGATGCCATATCAAAGGATGCTTCCAATCTCATTACAGGACGGGGGACAGAAACACCGTGTTCATTGAGCGTTACTATCCCTCCAATTTCCTTTCCTAGAGCAGTAGCCATCGTTTCAGCCTTGGCTTTGGCTCGTAAAACGGCCAAACGCAAGACTTCCAATTCAAGATCAGCTCGGTCATCGAGTCCGTACTGAATGCTGTTCATCCGGTTGGCACCATTCGTCACAATCGAGGCAATCAGATCAGGTAACTCATCTAGGTTCCGAATGGTAACGGTTAGGTTTCGAGTGGCCTCCCAGCCTGTCTCATTGTACGTCCGACGATCAGGATCGTACTCTCGCATGGGATTGATCTGGAGGTTTTGCATCTGGATATCCATCTCCTCCACACCCATAGCTCGGACCGCGTTCAGCGCATTGGCCGATGCCGATGCGTTGTTTTCTCGAGCTGTTTCAGGATTATCAGCTCGCTCGACCACGGCAAACTGCACGGTAGCCATGTCTGGAGCAGTCGAAATGACTCCCTCCCCAGATACGGTCACCTGACTCGGATGCTGAGCATGCCCATCTTGGGCCTGGACAGGAGAAACGAGAAACAGAACTATGGCCACAACAGGGGCCATTACTGTATTAAATTGACGTCTACGCATCGAATAATCCTCTTAAAAACGTATAGATAGGAATTGGAATGCCAGATTAATATCTGGTACACCATTCAATACAAGATGCGTTCCAATTTGGTCTGCCCGCTAAAACATCTCGAGCATTTGACGTAGATCAGGGATACAATCTGTCCAATGTCCGCGCAAATGGAATCGTTTCACGAAGATGGTGAATACCACAAATCCAGGTAACTGTACGCTCCAACCCTAATCCATACCCTGCGTGTTGTACGGAGCCATAGCGGCGCAGATCGAAATACCACTTAAATGCTTCTTCAGGAAGTCCATGCTTTTTAACCTGATCCTGCAAAAACCCAAGATCATCAGCGCGTTCGCCACCACCCACGATTTCACCATATCCCTCAGGAGCCAACACATCCATACCTAAGGCCAGGCGATCGTCTTCTGGGTCTCGTTTCATATAGAACGCTTTGAATCCGTGTGGGAAGCGATGAACGATAATGGGGCGGTCGTAATGCCAAGTAATGAGCGTCTCGTCGCTTCCGCCAAAGTCATTCCCCCATTCAAATTCTTGGGCTGACTTGAGCCACTTAGGAAGGTTACGAAGCTCTTCCTCAATCTCAGACTGACGACGCTGTATTTCACCTTCCCGAACATCAATCTTTCGTTTCTGCCATTTCTTAGCCTGACCATACGTAGCCTTCCCTTCCGCGGATTCCGTAGTCAGTGCTGTCGCCTCCGACTTCAATGACTCAATTTTGTCTTCGACCATTTTACGGGTCTTCTCACTGTGTAGAATCTCGACGGCCTCATCGTAGGAAACGCGAGGGTAATCGCTCAAGCTGCGTTTCAGCGGTTCGAGATCACGGTCTAGCACTTCGAGCTCCGCCTGGCAGTTAGCTAACGCATCACTGACAATCCGGCTTAGCATCTCTTCTGCCAGCTGCATGGTCATCTCCAGATCGTAAAACGCCATTTCAGGCTCAATCATCCAGAATTCCGTCAAATGCCGGCGAGTTTTGGATTTTTCTGCCCTGAATGTGGGGCCGAACGTGTAGATTTTCCCAAAAGCCATGGCCATGGCTTCACCGTGTAACTGCCCACTCTGGGTCAGATAGGCACTTCGACCGAAGTATTCCATTTCGAACAAGGTCGAGGTCCCCTCAACGGCCGTTCCCGTCAAAATTGGAGCATCCATCTGCAGGAATCCTCGTTCCTGAAAAAAGTTATGGATAGACATGATGACACTATTCCGAATGCGCAGAATCGCCCACTGCCTCCGGCTTCTAAGCCACAGATGTCTATGATTCATCAAGAAGTCCACGCCGTGCTCTTTTGGCGTAATCGGATACTCCTCGGCCTGATGAATAAGATTCATCTCCGTAACCTGAACCTCATACCCTCCAACCTGCTTCTCATCGGCTCTTACAAGGCCTTTAAGCTCAATGCTGCTTTCCTGCGTCGCCGATTCTGCGGCTTGCCAAGATGACTCGTCCACCTCTCCCTGATTTACAACACACTGGCTTAGACCAGTACCATCTCTCATCACAAGAAAATGAAGCCCTTTCGAGCTGCGCTTATTGTACAACCAACCGCGAAGCGTTACGGATTGACCTTCGTGGTTCTTTAGGGCGCTAATATCGACGTGATCAGGAGTCATGGAATCACTATTACGTTAAGACGTGCTTTTTCGGACGATCCCGAGAAAATACGGCAATGGAATGAAACGATGTGGGTCCGGCCACCCTTAGGTGGCCGGACCCACAAAAGAATCCGTGAATTGAATGAGGTAAAGGCCTAAAAACCCTACTTCAATAGCTCCTGTCTCCAATTCGAAAGCTTGCGCTCACCCGTTACGGTGGAATGAATTAATTCGAACATACCGAATTCATCTGCATCAGCGAATATGAACTGAGCTTGTCCTTCACCTGGGATATTGTTGTATTCCCACACTTCATACGGTACGTAGCCCGTGTCAAACATGTGTGGATCAATGGCAGTAGGTGCACCAAACTTGACCAGCGTGCGACCTCTGTCCGTCTTCCAACCTTCGCTGAAGCTGTTGGTATACCGGTCATTAGCGTACTGAACCAGGGCATAAAACTGCTCCTGAAACTCATTGATGGGAGTATTCGGATCCGGATCACGAACATTCCAAAAGGTCATGAAATAGCGTCGGCGTTCATCTAAATCCCGAATGCTCTTTAAGCGTCGGCGTTCAGTATCAGAAGCAATGATATCAACATGTTCAACCATGCGATCAATTTCTTCTTCTGTCATCCTAGCATATTGACTACGCTCAAAAGACTCCTCTGGCGAAACGACCAGTGTTTCTCGTTCCACATCCGGATTATAGACAAAAAACTTCCTAGACTGCTCGGCAACCGCTTCGTTATTGTCATCCAGAATGGCAATACGCAGAAAGTAAGATCCACTTGGAAGGCTCTTAACATTAAAGGTGCCGACTAACACATCAGGTGACCTGAGTGTCCTTTGGGCCCGCTTCTGATAGGCTGCCAGTGGTTGAGGCAAATTGGCATCTGCGATGTAGGTAAAAGCCGTGTACTTACCTGAAGCTGAAATATCCCCAACAAGATTGTAGACTTCGGCATAATAGAAAAGCGTATTCAAGCCGCTTCCGAATAGCTGATTCGCATTAGGTCGAATCACCATTCCGTTCTTGTAGAAGGCATCTTCCCTATCTGAACTTTGCTGAATCGAACTGGCCAGCGTCACGTCGGACACATACACTAGGTCATTTTGACCAAAGTCAGGTACCAGCATATCCTTTTTCATGCTGACACCAGGTTTTCCTAGTTCTAGCTGCTCGGGAATACCGACCTGCAATTCATACTCTCCTGGAGGCACTGCTGCGCGTACCTGGTGCACGAAGTGCTGACCTTCGCTTAAACCGGTTGTGTCTGCAATGACAAAGCTGAGGTTCAGCTGGTCCGTCCAGACTGGATCACTGGGAGTACCTTCTAGAGATACCTGCGTGGACCGCATGATCGCTAAGTCTACCGGCAAAGACGCAAGGTAGCCCTGTTCGTGAGTCACGTAAGAGAGCGTTGCAGCCTCAAATGCGAGGTACAATTCAACTAGCGTGGTACCCGTTTCAAATGCAAACGAGGCATGATCTACATCAACCTGTACAGGTACGGCTTGTACCGGTGCAGTTGTTACAGCCACAGCTTCTTCAGCAGAAGCATCTTGAGCAACGGCTAAAGTGGGTACAAGTGAGCCTGCCAAAAGCAGGACGAAAACAAAACGGTATAATATTTTTTGCATCAGGTCTTGGCGAGCTTTGTTAAAGATGGATACGAGTCCATCATCGGCGATCCCCTCGAGACGCTCATTCTTTAATGAGTCGACTAAGTATACACCGGACCATTCTACTTCTATAATCTACACAGACCATTTTCCAACCGAGAGGTTTCCGCATTCAACTGTATGATTGTACGGCCGAATGGTTTGAGTCAACCCAGAAGGATCCAAAATAGCCAAGTTACCATCGAAATCCCGATGCAAAAGTCCATCATGACTACGTGCTTCGGAGTCCATTCAGCGTGTCTAACCAGAATCCAGACCAAACCGATAAGACCCATCACATCAATCAGTACCAGGTGCCATGAAATGCCGGCAGAAATAAGCATCAAAGTAATGAGACCAACAAGCGGTACGGCCAACCTGAGATACACGGTGATACCCTTTTGAATGGCTTTTCTTTTCTGAGTAGCCTCCCCTTTTGCAACGTCACCAGGAGCATCCACCCAATCAGCGACTAAGAGGTTAGGTATGAGATAAAGGACTCGGTAGGTCGCTAAAAGTCCCAGGAGTTTCGGGGAAATGTCTCCATAGAGAGGAATGACAACCACTCCTCCAACCCAGCAAGTCAGAATCAGGAGGTTTTTTACAAGGGGTATGTCCTTGAGTCGACGTCCCCCAGCACGTTGTGGGACGCTGTAGAGCACCCCTAAAGCTCCGATGACTGCTCCGTATGCAAGAATAGGAAGGGGGAGTTGCAACGCAGCCACTATCCCGCAGACTATGGCGATTGCAGAAGACCCGAACAAATAGGCCCGATGAGTTTCGTACCATTGTAGTCTCTCTGGGGCGTTTCGCACATCCTCGTTAGACCGTAAAAAGGCGCGATCCACGTGGTAAATCAACAGAACGCCGCTGCATGCCAGCAGCAGGTACCATGCACTGAGTTTCTGCCCAGCGAGAGCATGCGTACCCAATAATAATGCAGATGCTACCGCGACAATGTGCAAATTGCTATACCAGAACCAGGAGAGCATTCTGGATTGCATCGCGTCTGCCTATTTGATCAAAGTCATCGTTCGGGTAGACACAAATGTTTTCGCAGACGTGTGTGCAACAACGCGATAGATATAAATTCCAGACGGTAGCGAGCTCGCATCTATGGAAATGGACTGATCCGGACCTGCACCAAATGTTTGTGCAGGGATGGATATCATATTTCTGCCGAGTAAATCAAGCACATCTACTTTTACCTCTGCCTGAGAAGGAAGGTCAAACTGAATATTAGTGCTTGGATTGAACGGATTCGGGAAATTACCATCCAAAACGAATTCCTTCGGCTGTTCAGACTCATAATCGATGTCCGTGACAGTCACAGGAATCCGCGGAGTCCCGTCTGCACTTATTCCAAACAATACAAGGTCATCAAGCCCTGTACCACCGGACTGACCGGCTAGAATCATGGTCATGCTGTCTCCAGCATCACTAGAAAGATCAATCTGATATTCTCCTAGCGTTGCACCACTAATACCACTGTTTTTTACTCTAAAAACGGCCGATTCCGACGGTAAAGTCTGAACGGACGTCACAGATTCAAACGTGACACCCGACGCGTACCCAACAAGGGGTAGGTGATCAGAAGTGGTTGAGATCGTTCCTATGTCCAATACACCACTCGCACCTGAGGCATGAACGAATCGAGCATCAATGAGAGCCGGATCAGAGGACGCCGAAGAACCGGAGAACGAAATCAATCGAGTACTTGCTGGAGAACCGCCGACACCACTCAGGACAGCAACTACTTGGTCGCCTTGGCTCCACCCTGGTGTGTAGCTAGCAAACGCGCTAGCCGCACTCACGCTCGGAGATTCTGCGACGGCAACGGTTACGCCGCCGGCTGGCAAGGCTAAGTATGCTGTCCCCGCTCGAGCACTCAATCCTGTTGCGACTAAGCTTCCACCGTAGTAAACATCAACAGCCGAGGGAATACCACTGCCGCCAGAGTTGATGAATTGAACGGAAAAGGTGAGAGCTGGCAAAACCGTAATAGAGACAACACCCATTGCAGAGTCATCCGTACCGTCATTGGCTACATATCCAAACGAGTCGGTCCCTACGAAACCAGCATTGGCTTGATAGGAAGCCGAGCTACCGGAAACAGTAACGGTCCCGAAGGCCGGAGCGGCTGCTATCGAAAAAGTGAGCGCGTCTCCATCCACATCTGAACCTAAAAATTGAACAGCCGCTGCTGCATCATTCGTCGTTGAAACGGATACGTTCTCGACGGAAGGAGCATCATTTACTGATGTGACCGTCAGCGTTACTGTGGCCGGAGCTGAGGTAGCATTTTGATCGGACGCTGAATAGGTAAAGGAGTCAGTCCCATTATAATTAGCTTCGGGCGTATAGACAGCTTGAGCCCCTGTTACAACAACCGAGCCATTAGAAGCATCACTGACCAAAGCATATGTGACCGGATCTCCTTCACTATCTGTAGCTATCAAAACAACAGATATCATGGTGTCTTCGGCACCACTTCCCGTAAGATCAGTTGCGACCGGTGCATCATTGACACCGCTTACAGTGACCGTAACGGTTGCAGGATCAGAATCCACCGTACCATCATTAGCAACAAAGGTGAACGAATCAGCACCCGAATAATTTGCACCGGGCGTGTATGTTGCTGTAGTTCCTACCAAGCTAACCGTCCCGTTGGAAGGCTGGGATGCAATTGAAAACGTTAATGCATCTCCGTCAACATCTGAACCAGCTAGCGTAGCTGCTCCGGGAGTGTCTTCAGCAACGGCAATACTTTGTGCCACGGCCACCGGCGCATCGTTGACTGCAGTCACTGTTACCGAAACGGTAGCAGAAGCTGAATCAACAGTGCCATCATTCGCCGTGAAGGTGAATGAATCAGCGCCATTGTAGTTGGCATTCGGCGTGTACGTTGCTACTGCACCTGCTACCGTAACAGAACCGTTGGCCGGTTGTGTTGCTGTATAAGTAAGTGCATCACCGTCAGCATCGGTAGCTGAGAGCGTCACAGTTCCTGCCGTGTCTTCGTCCGTAGTAAGCGTTGCGGCAGCGGCTACTGGAGCATCGTTTACCGCAGACACGGTAACAGTGACCGTACTTGAATTCGAATCAACTGTACCATCATTTGCCGTAAAGGTAAATGAATCTGTACCGTTAAAGTTTGCATTCGGGGTATACGTCGCTACCGCACCTGCTACCGTAACCGTACCGCTGGTACCGTTGGAAGCGGTGTAAGTGAGCGCATCTCCGTCTACGTCTGTCGCTGCTAAAGTAACCGTGCCTGCTGTGTCTTCATTCGTGGTAAGTGTACCAGCAGAAGAAACCGGAGCATCGTTTACCGCAGTAACGGTAACGGTAATCGTCCCAGCAGCAGAATCAGTTTGGCCGTCATTTGCCGTAAAGGTAAATGAGTCAGTTCCACTGAAGTCTGCATTTGGTGTGTACGTTGCTACTGCACCCGCAACCGTAACCGTACCATTAGTACCGTTACCTGCTGTGTAAGTAAGCGCATCACCGTTGGCATCTGTTGCTACTAATGTAGTAGTACCAGATCCATCTTCAACTGCGGTAAGAGTACCAGCTGACGCTACAGGTGCTGAGTTAACGACAACCGTAGTCGTACCGGCTACAAGTGCGTAAACGGGGTTACCTGCCTGCAACGCCACATTTGACAACGTTGAAGTTGAGGAACCAGCACCAGCTGCAGTAAATGCAATTTTTACAAATGCACCTGCACCCGTTACAGTACTACCAAAACCACCGACGCGAAGAAGCCCAGAGTTAAGACCTCCAACATCGTTCAGGTTTACGGTCTGACCGTCTGTTAAGGTACCCGTTGTGATTACACCACCTGACCCTTTGGTCTTATCAATCGTCATGACCGCTGGGTCATATGACAAGTCGAAGTTGTACGCATTAACATTGTCTCCTGCTACTAGAGCATCGTCAAAGCTAACGGTTACTTCAAAAGAATCACCAACTCTAGTTGTTTGACTGCCAACTGACATAAGTCGGCTAGAGGCAACAAACGTGAAGGCTGGAGTTGCGGGGGTTACTACAACAGCACCACCATTTATTTGAGTACTGGCCAGTGAGACTGAACCCGTACCCGTGAAAGGATTATCGTATGTAAAATTAAGGTTGACAAGGGCGCCATCCGTTGTGATTCCAGACCCGAAACCACCAACAACACCCGTAGTCGCATTAGAACTAACTGTCTGTCCAGCTGAGAGTGTTCCAGCATTGGTTGCACCCGTGAAGGTGATTCCAGCCGGTGTAGTCACTGTAAAGCCGAATGAATTAACGGGCGTACCTACGGTAGCGCCTGTAATTGTGACCGGAACAGTGACAGCTTCCCCCTGGCGACCTGTAACATCAGCCATGCTGACTGTTACCTGAGCCGAGGCGACACTGGCACTCAGAACTAGCGCAAACGCTAATGCGATGGTCTGCGTAAGTCTTTTTAAAGCCTTTTGCATTGGATTCTTGGTCTTCATTGGAGTGAATTGCCTAAGAGATTAGAGTGATAGTCGGCGGCGGGTCCGAAGACCCGCCGCGTTCTATCGCTAAACTACTTGATGAGTGTCATGCGGCCAGTTTCGACGGCTACATTATTCTGCATCTTGGCTACCACTCGGTAGAAGTAGGATCCTGAAGCAAGCTGTGAAGCATTCATCTGCAAGCTACGCTTGGCACCGGCCTGGATGGTCTGCGAAGGCAGAGCCATGACCTGACGTCCAATCATATCGAACACGTGAACTTCGACATCTGCTGTCTCAGGAAGATCAAACTGAATCGTTGTAGAAGGATTGAATGGATTCGGATAGTTGCCCTCAAGAGCAAATGCATCCGGAATCTCAATCACATCAACTGCATCGATTGAGCTGATCGTATTATTGTTAACAGCGCCTTCGCCATTGATCGAGAATGCTGCAAAACCATCCTGAACAGTCAGGTTAATCGTTGCAACTACACCATCAGAAGGAAGAACACTAGCACCGATTGCAGCAAATTTAACTTCGCCATCTTCGGTTACGTTGCTTACGAACATCCAGTCATCACCAAGATCGCTCGTTACGTTGGCGATAGTGGCCAGCGCTGGATCGATAAGAGTGCTGAATGATACAGCGGCTGCATCGTCAAGACTTCCAGTTACGATGACAGGAATCGAAATCATTGTTCCGTTCTGTGTCATCTCGCCGAAGCCAACGCCTGCAGAAGCAAGAGCATCTACTTCACCACGTTTCGGTGCTGAAGCCTGCCATGCCTGGTAAGCATCAAATGGATCTACATCACCGTCACTATCATAGTCAGCAGCCGCAAGCTGATTAGCTGTAAGCGCTGGGCTAGATAGTCCGAGGAATTGGTTCAGGATAAGAGAAGCATCAAACGCTGTTGGTGCTCCGCCGCCTGAAAGCGATCCTTTGACTGGAGTAACTGTCACGGTAAACGTATCGGTCGTCGTACCACCAAGGGTATCGGTTCCGGTCAGCGTAATCGTTACAGGTGCCGTATCAGCTAGAGGCGTTCCAGCGTATGCTGCAAGACCTGTTACCGTTACGTCTGTACCTGCAATCGTTGCGCTAGCTACGGTAGTACCACCTGATACGGTGATCGTAGTTGCGCCCGTTCCCCCGGTGAAGACACCAGAAGCATCGATGACTGCAGAAGCTCCCTGAAGAAGTGACTGATCTGCAATGCCAGCTGCAACACTCACTACGTTAGCTACCGTAACCGTATAGGTTTTGGTCACTACTACTGGTGTTGATGAAGCATCCGTGGCAGTTAGGGTGATCGTTGCGGATCCTGCAGAAGCAGCAGTCGCAGTCACCGTAGTGCCATCACTTGCAACCGTTACGGCCGCGTTGTCACTTGCAACTGCGTAGGTAACTACAGCCGATCCACCTGTGAAGGCAGATGCAAACGTGACCGCATCCGTTCCACCCACATTGAGTGAAGTGCTGTGGTCCGTCGCAGTAACTGCAAGTTCCTGACTGTTGGTAGCTACAAAGGCTACAGACGCCGTACCACCGAATGAATCGGTAGCCGATACTGTAATCGTTGTTGCTGCAGCAGTAGCGCCACCCGTTACCGTCAGGTTATTTCCTGCAATATCACCTATCACTGGATTAGCAGCGGCAGTGTTACTGGAAGTAACCGTGTGGTAGGTAAGCGAACCGGTGTAACCGGTGAAGTACGTCGACAGATCAACAACGTGTGCGTTGCCTGTCGATACAGCGATTGCTGCAGGACTTGTTGCTGCCGCAAAGATGCTTTTCAGACCGTACGTGAATACTGTTCCACTGGACTGTAGAGCGCCTGTTGCAGAACGTCCAACAACAACTGGGTCATCAGCGCCAGCGAGGAAGTTATCCGTCGTGCTAGAAGCAACTGACCACAAGTTCGAGGTCGATCCCACGTGACGACGCACTGGATAGATCTCATTGATATCACAAGCTGATGCACCACATGACGAACTAAAGTTCGCGTAGTCATTAGCGCGCATATCCACGTCATAGCTAAGCGATGGTGACATCGTAAAGCTCGGAGATACTGTCCAGAAGAAGGACGGGGCCTGTGGGTAACGAGCGATCATTACGCCATTGACCGTCTGAGCCAATCCATTCGTTCCGGATAGTTCAGCTACGCTGTTCTCACCTGATACGTCATGACGCACCGTGATAGCAGGGGAAGAATCCGTCGTTGCCGGAGACGCCGTTGGAGCAGTACCACCAATCGTACTCGGATTGTTGAACGTGATCGCATACGGACGATAAAGTCCGCCAGCAGAACACAGTGGGAAGTCCAAGCGATCGGCTGGTGCCGTGCTCGTCGTGTTCGAAAGCTGCTTACGCACGGTTCCAAACACACAACCATTCGTACGGGTATAACCCTGAATTCCCGAACCACCATGTGTCAGAATCAACGAATTACCATCTGGAATCGTGAGGACTCCTTCAGTAAGGGTTAGGCCTTCATTTACGACACTAACTGCGGATCCTACAATGGCTTGTCCACCTACAAGAACTGCACTACCGCTATTCATACCAGCGAACGTTACGCCCGCGGTATTATTAACTACCAGTTCTTCAGAGAATGTAGTACCACCCGTAGGAACGGTAACCGTCTGTGCTGTTGTACCGTCAAGCGTCAGATTCGCAATGCCTCCGGTAAGCGTCACGTCCTTAGAAGCAACCACAGAGGTGGTGGCAAGTGTACCACTGTTGTTAAGTATGCCGTCTGTATTCAGCGTACCAACACCATTTACGCGACCGTCTGAGTTAATAGTTGTGGCTCCAGAAACCGTCAGTGTGCTTGCACCAACAGCTAACGTAGCACTGTTAACAGCGCCAATATCATCACCAACAACTAGTACACCAGCCGTGCGGCTTTCATGCAGAGTTACCGTGCCGTTAGTCACAGAAACCGTTGCTGCTGTCTGAGCATCAGGCCAGAGCACGTCAGTCATCGTGTCCGTGACATCCCAGCGATACGTGATAGCACCAGCTACAACTGGTGTATCGAAAGTAAAGTCGGCGTCGGCACCATCGTACTCTATGCGACCACCGTCAGTGATAGTAATCGTATTATCACCATCATCGTTTAAATCGATGTTGATATCGCCCGATGACTCAATCTGGTCAACAGTAACAGCAACACCATCTTCTAAGATGAGGTCATCGCCCGCAGTACCATCACTCTCGTACTCAATACGAGCGAGCGCCGTTGGTAGCTCATTCGCCGTGGTAACATCAGCAGCGATGTGCGTGTAACGAACCGTCATGCCTGTTCCAAGCGTTGGAGCGTTATCGAAGTGATCAACAGCACCTCCAGTGCTACGAACAATCGTAGATCCGTTGCCCATGCTGAAAGTAGCGTCGGAGTCTCCTGCTTCTGTTTCAACGTTACCACCTGCGCCGTTAAGCGTAAGCGTACCAGTAACGGTGATACCATCGGCAGCAGCGTCTAACTGTAGACCCTGGCTAGCGTCTCCGTTAACCGTGAGGTTAGGAACACTAATCGTTGCGCCGTTAGTAGAGAGGTCAATCTCAGTAGGACCAGCACCAGTCATGGTGTAAGTACCCGTACCTGCGTACGTTCCACCATCGTGGTCCCAGTCGTCACCTGCGCCACTGTCACCGACCAGAATGAATTCCTCATCTGAGATATTCAGCTCTCCTGAATCGTGATCCAAGTAGGATACTGTGAACACCGTAGAACCACCCGTTCTTTCAGCAAGAATTGAACTTGTGTTTGCAATACCAAGGTTTGTGATCGTCAACGTACCTGCGGTCGTATTGAGCACCACACCAGTTATGTCTAGCTGGGACCCAGTAGGACCGGCAGTTCCAGTATAATTGGCGTTTATCTGAGCAATACCTGCTACCGTAACGTCGTCGCCATCTTCACCGGTTGAAGCAGCGGCGACTGTAAACGTACCTGACACGGTTACGTCCGAGTCGATCGCGGCACCACCATTAATGATTAGGTTCGGAATCGTTGGGTTGGTTGGGCCAACGATCTCGCCACCATTAGGAATGTTTAGCGTTCCACTCGTTCCGAAGGTTGGAGCAGTTGCTGGAGCGCCGGAAGCGTCGACGATGATTGCATTAGCGCCACCGCCCGGAATGAACGTATTACCATTCAAATTGAACGTGGCCTCTGTAGCATTTGTACCATCTCCGACCCAGACGTCTCCCGTAGAACCTAGGCTTGAACCCAAGATGAAGGAACCGTTATCGGCAACCATCAACATACCACCAATTGCAGTTACTGTAGCATCGTTTGATGCGAGAGTAAGTGAACCACCACCGGTAACAAGAACGTTACCAGTAACCTGACCGTCAACGTCTCCGTTGCCGCCGTCGCTTACAAGAGTAATGACTGCCGTACCGTCAACAGTAACAGCACCGTTGATATCCTGGACGCTGGTAAAGGTAACGGAACCCGCAGCATCGACTGTAATAGCCTGAAACTCTGAGTCAGCGTCTACATCACCGCCAGCAATACTACCGTTAACGGTAATACCTGTACCGGAAATATCGAGGATAGTGTCAGCGCCAAGTACACCGATAATAGAGTGAGTAGAGCTATTTCCACTCAACTCCACTGTCGCTGATGCAGCCGATCCAGTTATTGCGAAACCGTCTGCAACCGTCAGGTTACCTGAAATATTGAGAATCTCAGCAGCATCGGCTGTCACGTTGCCATTGAACGTAGCATTACCCTGAACAGCCATCGATTCCTGCGTTACAAGGGTAGAACCCGTGTTAACAACTAGGTTGCCAGTAATTGTGGCGTCCGTAGCCGCAAGCGTCGCTGTCTGACCTGCATTCAAATTTATAGTCAGGTTCCGGATACCAGTTGCTGTATAACCTTGGGAGGCTCCTGTATTACCCACGTATTCAACATCATGAGTACCAGTGACATCGCCAGCGATAGTAGCATCGGCAAGGTTGACAGCCAACTTACCATTTGAACCGGTGAAGGCTATGTTAGCACCACCAGCGGTAGCTCCATCAAGCGCTGAAAATGTTCCTGACACATTGATGGCGTTCGCAACCGTCAAGGTATTACCAGTCTTGTTCACGACAACGTTTTGAAGCGTAGGATTGGTCGTTGGCGTACCGCCAACTATGATCGACTGAGCACCTCCCCCTGTGAACTGAACCGAACCGTTCTCTCCAGAGTTCGTGATGGTTGCTTCATCGGTTAGAGTAAGATTACCTGAGCTAAGGATGAAGTTATTCGCTCCCAAAGCAACAGAAGCATCATTACCTAAAGTAATACCCGTGCCGGAGGAAATAGACTCCGTGAAGGTTGCTGTATTACCAGAACCATTAATAGTGATCTGTCCTACAGATGTACCAGGCTTAGGTGCGACAGTTAGACCACCGGATGGAACCGTAAATGTAAACGCATCATCCGCCGCCGTAATTGTACCACCAGTAAGGTTACCTTGAAGTACGTAGGTATTTACTGCTCCACCGTCGACAAGCGAACCGGTTGTGGCATCAACATCAAGCGCGCCCATGGTCAATGTCTGACCTGCACCCGCTACTGTAACAGCACCGTCGATATCGAAAGTACCGCCGATGTCGGAGGTGACACCGAGAGCAGAAAGAGCAAGGGTAGAACCACTCGATACTACAACATCATTCGTTGTGTCAAGCGTACCAGCAACCTCAGCTGCTGCCGTACCTGAAACCGTAAGAGATTTGGCGTTGAAAGCAGTCGTAAAGCTCGTACCTGCACCACCTGTTGCTGTTACGTCAGCATTTGTAGCCGTGAAATCAGAAGCGAAGGTCGCATCATTAAGAGTAGCGACCGTGCTACGGACGACCATGTCATCAGCAGCAAAAGTGACACCACTAACAGAAATATTTAGGCCATTCACATCGTGATCGGCCAGAGCTGCTGCAAGAATGTCAGTTTGAGCTTCAATAAAGAGTGTACCGCCAATGATAAACGTATTCTGCCAATCCATTACGCCCTGGAGACGAACATCTCCGGCAATGGAATAAGTAGTACCAGTCACGGCCCCAAACGTTGGAGTTGTGGCTGCGTTAGTAGTCACATTGGATGTGAAAGTAACGTTGTTGGCCTGTGTAATACTCCCGGCTGCTACAACCGCGTTACTTGCACCGTTAGCATAATCAACTACCAACGTACCGCCCACGACGTCACCAAAGGATGAGACGACGCCAGTTGCTAAGCGGATCTCATATGTACTTGTGGCATCTGGAGTAGTATCAAAGGCAGGAGCAACCGTAAGCACATCGGTCCCTGCATCAAAGTCGGTTACTGGACGGACCTGTCCTGCGCCCGTACCACCAGTAATAGTGACGTTTGCACCGTTGTAGAAGTCGTCCAACTGGGTGTTTGCGTTATTAAGCTCGAATGTGGTGGCAGTGAATGGAGCAACAGCTGTACCTATACCCTCGCCCATTACCTCGCCATGCACGGCAAGAACTGTCAAGGTTGAACTATTCGCTAGGATAATACCGTCGTCTAAAGCGGCGACGATACCCGAGCGCTCAGCATTGTTAATGTTACCACGCAATGAGGAGCTAGCACCAATCGAAAATTTCTGGTTTGCCGCATTATCTATAGAAAAGGACGTGAACTCCGTTTCTGAAGCAGCGCTCTCACCAGTCGTAGCTGTCAGCGAACCTTCCGTGATGGCGCCACTTACTGTGAATGTAGCGTCATTATTAATACGGTAGACGCGGTCAAACTCATCGCCAGCCGTGTCAGTAAGAGCATCTGCAGTCAACGAACCAACGGTCATCGTACCTGCGGTAACGGTAATTCGTGTACCTGAAGCAGCAACACCAACCGTCAAATCGCCCGTGACAGCTAAAGTACCACTTACGTTGGTTACGGTTTGGTCATTAATGTCCAGAGAGGCCAAAGTGACGAGACCCGCTGCGTTATTCAACGTAGCACCCGCGATGCTCGTAGCACCCATGTTAATCGTTGCAGCTGCATCAATATCGATACCACCAGCAATAGTAGCTGAGCCAGACACCGTGAAGGTGTTGTTGGCGTCAATGTTTACGTCGGTTGCGCCACCAGCAGTCGTGGTAAGCGTGGACGCGAACGACACGGTTCCGGTTGAGGTCGTCTGAACAGTGTTCACACTGACTGCACTTGGGATTGTAAGAATGTCTCCCGTGTGACTAACAACCAAGTTCCCCGTACCCAAAGAAGCAGGTAGCTCATTGCCGGCCGTCATACCGGCAGTAAGAGCACCGTTATAGGTAACGTTGAGATTCGTCGTGGTTGGAGCGGTTCCAGTTAAGGCACCGAGCGTACGCGTAATGGTCTGCCCAGTCGCAACGACAACCGCCGTTCCGAAGTTTACCGTTCCAGCGGTTAGCGTAATGCCACCCGTCAAAGAGAAGGTTCCGGCTCCGCCACCAGCAGCATCAGTATATGTAGCTGTATCAGTCGCACTGTTGTGCGTGATACTAGTTATAGCCACTACTGTGTTGCCACCTGAAGTTTGAACTTCATACGTGATAGCTGCGGTAGTCGAGATGGCCTCAGCGTAGGTGTTTGCCAAGATGGTGACCGTATCACCATCGACCGCTACTGCTGTAGCCGCAGCGATTGTTTTGAATGGACCGTTGGGGAATCCACCAACAGCCATCTGGCTACCGTTGAAGGTATTATTACCTGCAACGGTATCCACGAAGTAATTCGTCTGAGCTGATGTCTGTCCTATTCCGATAAATCCTGCAAGCAGGATTACCAGCGACAACGCCCAGAATTTTTGTAACACTTTTTGGGTGTTCATTTACTGTGCCTCTCTTATTAGAGTCGTTTGTGAGAAAATATTCGTCCCAAAAGCCATTATTGGCCTGGGTGAATGGGTTGAAGCAAAAACAAAATTATCCCTGTCCCCAGCACATACTGGGTCAGCAGATATCGAAAGAGTATGTGAGCAAATAATGCTTATCAAGTACTCAAAAGGGCGTTTTTGCTAAATTTATTGAATTCGGACCTGCGCCCGATACGAGACAAATACACCTCTAAACCTCATAGTACCCAATGGGTTAACGAGTTTTATCGGCATTACCTTAGACCCTGAAAGATCCCTAATATGCTGACAATTGTCAACAACTAGGACGATGAACCTTTCATGTGAACGGCTTAAAAAATGCAATTAATGGTGCGATGTATAAAGTTTGCTTACTGATTTTAATAGCTGCCTTTTACCCCCGTGTGAGCCACGCTCAATCGTGTGATGTATTCGTCAATCCTACGGATGGATCTGAGGGAAATAGCGGTACCCAATTCGCACCTGTTCAATCCATGGAGCAGGGCTTCGCTATCTCTGTCTCAGGCCAAACAGTATGCTTAGCTGCAGGCGAGTACTTTCGGGGATCGGATGCAGACGGTATAAACTTAACCGGTAACAAATCGGTACGGTTTATACTTCAGTCATACGGTGGCAGTAGTGATATCATTCTTTCGGAAGAGTCCTTCACTATTGCGGTTGGGGACAACGTGATCAACTTTGCACCAGAGACTTCTCAACGGCTTTTACTGGGCGAGGGAGTGGTAAATAACCCCGTCCTCTTTCCTGATGCACGTAATTACCTGCATCTACTAGCTATCTCTTCTGGCGTATTGGATTTTGGAGTTACGGAGGTAATTGTAGGCAAGTCTGTAGGAAACCCCTCCTATGTCCACCCCGACAAGCCGGAGCAAGGAGCCATCTCTGATGCCGTTATCAGACTTGGAGGCCAACTCACGGGGTCGAACATCTCATACGAGACTGCTACTAGGAATTGGATACTAAATGGCGGTAACCCCTCCCAAGATCGTGCTCTATCACTCCCTATCTTCGATTCTCCCACCCATCTGACATTTTCAAATTCGGGTCCTATTCGAGTAGAAACGCCCTTAGAGATGCCATCAGGATCAACTTTTACGGTATCCGATGCCTCCTCGGCTACCGTCCAGCTCGAAAAGGGTGTCCTAGTCTCCGGAGACGTCTCCCTTTCGCATTCGGGTTCTAGCCAACTATCACTAAATGTAATACAGTCGAGCCCTGGGCATTTTAGCCTTGAGAACGCAGGCCCTGGCAACATGACCATCGATGGCATTCAAGGACATGAAAATGGCACCGTATATATAGGTCACGAAGAAGGAGTCCTGACGTTGAACGAGAACGCCTCCTTTCACGGAGGTCTAAATGCCTCCTCTGCCGTGAATATCGAGGGTAACGTAGTCATCGAGGATGCCGCTGGATTCGACGTCCTCTTGATAAGTGGGCCCTTCAGCGTCGATACCGGTACGATCTCACTTATAAATGTTCAACCTGAGGCTATTCCGGTTCAGATACTGGAAACGGCTGAGATGTCAGGCAATGCTATCCAATTAACCGGAAGTTTTTCGCTGATCGGAGGCGGATCGGCCTCCGTATCTACTCTTGGACCTGCCTTAGTCGATAATCAGGGGGTAGAAATGGTGGGAGGATTCGTGCTTGAGTCTAATTCCACCTTAAAACTGGGTGCCTCACCTTCTAGCGTAAAAGGAACCCTGACAATCGCAGGTGGCCAATTAGAATTGACTTCCCCACGTGTGTTCATTTCTAAACTAGTGATGACGGCTGGTGAGATCGTACCTCAGGACCACTCGCTTGTACTGTCCCGTGAGCTAGATTTGATTGGAGGGACCTATCCCCCACTGTCCGTCTCGATTGAAAATGGTAATAGTGTACCCATCAGAGCGAATGCACCTCTGTTATCCTTGGACATTATCAATGCTGATGTGATTTCCAATAGCTCTTTGCTCATCGAAGGGTCTTGTTCACTTTCGCAGGGCGAATTAGTTATCTCTATTGAACACACTATTCAATGTGTATCCATTGCCACCTCTTCAGCCTCCCAAGTGACCATAGGCACTAGAGCAACCCTCCATTCCAACACCTTTGTAGACTTACGAAATGGAATACTGACTGCCGATAATGATTCCAAATTGTCATTTGGCACAGACTTTTGGCTTTCCAATACACAATCGGCCCCCACTTCGCTCCTTACCCTGGTATGGACCGGCATCAATCAGTCTCTATTCGCACCTCCCGTATCAGATTGGAAATCCTTTAATTTCAATGACGCTTCGGGCCAAGTAACCCTTTCTGGAGATATCCGGGTGGAGGGAGAACTAGATACCAGTCCGGTAAACGTGCTCCTGACCGAAAACAGCGTGCTCCGCCTTCGAAACTCCCTCGTCACCAGCTTGCAGGGTATCGCCGGACAAACCACTTCCTCAGTCATTCTAGAAGGTACGGGCAGTGTCTCCGGCATAGATGGGAATACGGTTCTCCTTCCCAGTACAATTATTAATGGGAACGCTTTTTTTCAGTCTCCAATAGACATTAACGGCGATTTGGTCCATTTATCCGGGGTAGCATCATTCGCAAATGACCTCAATGTAATAGGGAATCTAGATGCTTCATCCTCAGAAGGTATTATAAATATTCAGCCTGGCAAAACGATCTCCATAAACGGGAGCACGGCACTTACGTCGGGCCTGCTACGCCTCTTTCCCGAGTCCATAATTAGGGTAAGCGATACGGTTACAATCGCCCCTTCGAATGTAGATTTCACATCGGGAGCACTCACCCTATTCGGAACGTCCACGGTTTCTCTATCTGCCCCGCTATCTGTGGCTTTGCTCACTTTAGAGCCCAGTACGATAGCCTCATTCAATGGAGAAAGCACGTTGGTCACAGTCGATTCGTTACGGGTTGGCACAGAAGCTGAGCTAATGCTCAATCAGTTAAACATCGATATTGGGACCCCTACCACCTCGCCACGAGCACATATAGACGGTTCTGTTCGTACGGATGAGCTAAGCACGATCCGTTTTCTTGGTTTAGATGGTTCTCTTTCCGGAGATGGAAGCCTCGAAAACGTAGTTCTTTCCCTTTCCACTGAGCAAAATGAATTAACCCTCTCCTCCTCCACTTTCACGCTCAGAAGGTCTATCGCGCTAAATAATGGACTTCTCAAGCTGAATACAACCGATTTGAGGTTTGATTCAGCTGAAGCGTTTAGCATATGGTACACCGTATCCAACGATCGTTTTCTATCCCGAATGGAGCGAATTAATGGTGCACAAATCAATTCCGGTAATGTGCCAATAGATGTCTATTTCGACGGTCATGTTTCCGGATTCGTCCCTATGGACTTTGCACTGGAAATGGGTCCACTTCATTCCCTCTCCGTTTCTGTAATCGATGTGCTAAACACAACGCCCCTCTTTGGATTGTCTAACGCTGAACGGATCACATTATCAGGGTCCCTCAATGTGTCTAGCAATGCGCTAATCAGAAGTCCATCGATCCTAATTGTCGACCCTGATAAAGACAGCGTCATTGCAGGGAGGGTTGACTCATTACTCATCAGAGGATCTACAAGCCTATCTGGTGGAGAATCAGGTGTTATTGGCGTATTGGAACATGAGAATGGATCCCTATCCATTTCAGGCTTAACGCAACTCAACTCGATAAAGGCGGTCTCCTCAAGCCTGTCGATTCTTGATTCTAGTGAGTTAAAAATTGCTAAGGACCTAACGCTAATTGACGCTTCCCTTTCAACGTTCGTCCCCATCATTTTAGAAAATCCGAGTCAGATCGTGTCTTTTGGATCGCAACGTTCTGATCTAGTGTTTGACGCATCCGGCAGCTTAATCTTTCGTTCGCCCTCTATTGTTTTTATTGATGGACAGTCAAGCATCACTAGTTTGGATCCCACTATTGGTCGAATAGACCTCACTGCTAGCAGTGATCTTACAATCAACTCACCCATATCGAGCGTCCGATTATCGGGAGAAGACACGCGCCTAACACTAAATGGCAACTTAGAGATCGCTGATCTCTTGGATTCGAGTGGAGGAACGCTAACTCTTGGAACGTGGGATCTAGTACTTTCAAGTTCTGTCTGGAATTTGGACAATACCAGAGTAATCAGCAATCCGAATTCAAATTCATCTAAAGTAGCCCTTCTGAATGGCTCAACTATCCGGCTTACTCAGGACGCCATTTTTGAGCAAACGAACCTACTGGTAACAACTGATTCAGAACCAGCCCAACTGACGACAAATGACCTTACCCCGCATAGTATTACACTTCAAAATGGAACGCTATCGGTAGAGAATGGCATATTGAACCTGAATAATAATGACCTAATCATCCAAGGGAATAACCAACCCGTGTTATCCCTGGACGGTGCACAAATCATCGGAAATACAACGTATCCTGATTGGGAAACCGCATCCCGTTTCCAACCAGTAGGCATCTCTCCATTTGAGCATACTGGCGTTGGGGAAATCGTTATTGACGGTCCAGCGGGTTCTGAAATTGCATCTAATGGCCTTAATCAGATTTCTGCACTTCGATTAGAGAAATCTGTCAATCTGACGAACAATGGGGCCGCTCTTCTGATAACGGACCGTTTTTCTTTCGGAAACCTCAATGCACCCGTACAAATGGGACGTGAAGGAAGCCTAGCTTTCGCTTCAGGCGCGTCTATCGTAAGAAGGGGAGGTGGAGCACTTTCCCACGCCCCTGTCTTCAATGGACCTGTAAACCTCGCCTTTAACTTGGATGATGGATCTAGTGGTGGGGTCGAAAGCTCATTTACCGGCGAACAAGTAGTCACTGGATTTGAGATCCCTCCCGTGGAAATTGGCGTTTCAAACCTGAACGTTTTGGCCGGTAATCACGGAGACCAGTCTCATACGATTGTCTTAGATCGTCCTTTACGCGTGCTGGAATCATTGCAACTGCTAAGCGGCCAGTTCGCTGGAAATAATCAACAGATCGTGTTGAATGAAAACGCGGTTTTATCCGTTTTCGAGATGGACCTAGACGCCCCGACTCAATTCTTGCTGGATGCTCCGTTTGAGGCTGATAATGTAATTGACGTTCAGATTAGAAGCCTTTCCGATAACCTGCTCATATCTGACTCCTATTTCCCAGTAAATGGGCGGGTTAGAACATACAAGATGGACGCCGGAGACTACACCACAGGCCAACGCTCTCGTATGCTACTAAACACAAATCACGATGCCGATGTCGTACAATTTTCAGGGAATCAAAACTCTACGCTTGTGCTTTTGGGAGTTGAACTAGCGGCGCGAGACACCCTTGAACTTATTAGCGGGACCGTTCAGTCAGATCAATTTTCGTCTTTAACATCCAATAACGTCTTCCTTCTACAAGATCAGGGAACGGTTGCTGGAAACATCGTTGTTGAAGTAGCTGGTAAAGCTACGTTAAATGGAGAAATGAGTGCATTGGAGCTCGTTTCCACTGGAAACATCTTCGTCAATAAGACTTGGGATCCTGCATCTTCACTCACCTTAAGCGGAACAGAACAAACGCTTTCCTTCACTACGAATCACCTTTCGATCGGTAACTTAACGCTACAATCACCTACACAAAGCGGACGATTTTTGCTTGAAGGTTCGCCAGGGAGCACCTTCGAAGTCATAGATCGGTTGCAATTAAAATCTGGCGTTTTGATTGGAAATAATACATCCGTGATGGTCTCCCCCAACTCGGTTGCTTTCCAGTCAGACAGTTCATGGGTAAATGCACCCATAGCGGCCAACCTCGAGTCCTCGTTTGAAGGAGATGTCGTTTTTCCAATTGGATCCAGCTCTCGTTCTAGACCCATCACGTTAAGCATTCCCACGCAATTATTGGCTGCTTCAACGTTTGGCTTGTCTGTAACAGAATCTGAACCTTTATTGAAGCCAGGGTTACCCATAGCAGAAGCGGGAATTAATGTTGCTGATACCGGCGACTTTTACTGGACACTGACTAGTTCTGTTAATTTCGGATCCGTTCAGCCGTTTTCTATCGGCACGACCTTGCAAGGCGGAAATGTGGGGGAAGTCTCTCTGCTTACCCTAGAACGCGGCAAATCATATTCAAATTGGAAAAGCGGCCCCGTTGCCACTGGCCAGAACGTGACAAGCGGAGTGCTCGACTTAGGCCTCTCGCCAACCGGCATTCGCATTAGCTCAGGAGTCACTACCCGTCGTTCAGAGTGGGGATTTATCCAGTTCATTGATGAATGGACCAATGAGTCAAATAACGAAGTTGATCTCTACGTCAATGAGGAGCTTTGGATTTCCGATGTGAGTCCAAACGAGGTAACCCCGGCCATCCCGGTAGCGATGGATGCGACAAACACTAGCGTCTTGCTGGCTTCAGCTTCTACGCACGGGGTGAATCGAGATGAAAATATTTTAGCAGTAAATGAGTTGGATGTAGCTGCTCATGCACTCACTCATCTCGTTCAAGTACGCAATGCAGCTACTGTGCCGGCCCTTTTATCAACAGGCCCCGTCGTAGCCTCTACAGGCAATAGAATCTTGTTTCTTGGGAATCCTTCAGATGTCATTCGCCTCTCCTTTCCGTGGCCAATCGATAACACATTAATTGAAAACCTTCCTGGAAGGCAGGTTTCTGAGGTTCTAGATGCTTCGTTGAGTCTAACGACCGTCAAAGTATCACTGGGAACGGCTTCATCATTGTTTACAAATGTACCGACTCTTCCCGAGGGTCCGTTTCCGGGACTAGTCACCATCAAGCCAGACTTGAGTCTAGATGTCATCTCTGGTAATGGAATTCGAACGATTGGCATTGTATCCACATCCACATCGCCAGATGAAGGACTACCTCAGACGTTCGGTATGGATCACCCGTTTCCGAACCCGTCGCACTCGACCGTGCAGTTCAATCTAACTTCAGAAGGTCCATCGCAAATACATCTTGACATCCTGGACACGCTGGGAAGAGTCGTTTTGAGACAGGCGCTCAGCGCTCAGACCGGTTCGGCTTCTACCTTGGTAACCCTTGACCTCGGTTCTCTGGCATCAGGCGTCTATTTTATAGTAGCCAAACAGGATGGCAAGCGCAGTACCCGGTTCATCACTCTTGCTCGGTAAAGACCACCCCCCTCTCGGCATTACCGGACAAAGGATTGTTGGGACTGGGTTGCGTAAAGCTGTTCAGCGGAATTAAATCGTTTCGTTTCGATGTCTACCGCCGACCCTTCTATGGAGATTAGGTTGTACAGGTTTACTGAGCCCTCCTTCCCCCGACCTCTTGAACTAGTAGACGTCCCGCACGAAGCCACAATGTAGCGATTACCTTCTGCCTCGATCATTTCGACATGGTCTATGTGCAGATGTCCGCTTAAGATCAATCCCACATTAGCCTCACAGACTAATGCTCGCGCTTGTTCGGCACCTTTTACCATATCATGATCTCCCAAGCCTGTGAGCTTGGTTATATGGTGGTGGACGACGAGGATTCGCGCGGTTCCAGAAGCGGTACCTTCAAACCCATGCCGAATTTGATCTAATTCAGAAGCGGTAATACGTCCCCCTTGAACGGTCCAACCGTGCGCCGAGTTAATACCGACTACAACTGCATCTTTTAGCTCCACACGGGGATTCAGATCCGAAGAGATCAATTTCCGATATCGACGCAGTGGATCGAACAGACGGGAGAGGAGACGCCACCATGGGAATACATCGTGGTTTCCGGGGACAACCAGAGTGGGCGCGTCGAATGCGTCCAGCATTCGACGCGCCGCACGAAACTGATGGCCAAAAGCACGCTGGGTAAGGTCACCACTCACAACTACCAGATCGACCGATGCTGCATTGATATCATCTATCAGTGCTTGCACAATGTCAATCTGTGCATCATTTGCGTACGCGATCCGCCCGAAATGAATGTCAGATATGTGAGCAATACGAGTCAAAGGCGAAGGATTAAACCTACAGCAGCATCGTGACAGGATCTTCTAGATAACCACGAACGGATCCCAGGAATGCTGAGCCCGTAGCGCCATCTACGACACGGTGATCGCAGGACAATGTAACCTTCATTCGCTTACCTGGAACGACCGCTCCATTGTCGACTACCGGCGTGTCTCTAATCGCCCCAATTGCCAAAATACAGGCATTCGGAGGATTGATAATGGCCGTAAACTCTTCGATTCCGAACATGCCCAAGTTACTGGTTGTGAACGTTGATCCAGACCAATCTTCGGGTGTAAGCTCTTTGTTACGTCCCTTCGTAGCGAGGTCTTTCGTTTCGGCGCCAATCTGCGCGAGACCTTTACGGTCTGCGTGCTTAACAACTGGGGTAATGAGCCCCTCATCGACAGCAACCGCAATGGCCACGTGCACGTCATGGTGTAAACGAATCTCACCTTCGGCTTCCATCCAGGATGCGTTCACCCAAGGATGCTGGCGAAGTGAGAGCGCACAGGCTTTGGTCACCAAATCATTGAAAGACACTTTACCAAGCTCCTTGGCCGCAGCTTTCTCATTCAGCCGACTTCTAAAGTCAACTGCATTGCCCATATCCACATCAATCGTCAAATAGAAATGGGGATTGGTAAACTTGCTTTCAGCAAGCCTTTTGGCGATCGTTTTACGCATCTGGGAGATACGAACAGATTCGTAACTGTCGCCTGAAGCGGCAGGAACCATAGAAGCTGCTTGCGCTGCTACTTGAGGTGCAGGAGCTTGAACCTGAGGAGCAGCCTGAGGGGCTGGCGCAGAAGCGCTGACCAAGGCAGCCTCAATGTCTCGTTTAACGATTCGACCTTCCGGACCAGAACCTTGAAGTAGCGCGAGATCAATTCCTTTATCCTTGGCCAGCTTTCGTGCCAAAGGAGAGGCCTTGATTCGCCCCTCTACAATCGGAGCCGGGGCAGGCGCTACCACGGGCGCAGGCGCGACTGGAGCAGATTGGGGCACCACTGGTGCCGATTCTTCAACAGCAGCTGGAGCAGGTGCCTCAGCAGGTGCTACAGGAGCTGATCCGCCACTGTACGAAGCCAAGATCGCAGAAACGTCTTCGCCGGCTTTACCCAAAATGGCGATCAAACCACCAATTGGAATAGAATCTCCTTCTTCGATGACTCGTTTCAGAAGGACGCCGTCATCATAGACCTCAAGGTCCATGGTGGCTTTGTCGGTTTCAACCTGGGCGACAACGTCCCCGGCAGAAATGGTATCTCCTTCTTCTTTGAGCCACGCAGCGAGGACACCTTCTTCCATAGTGTCGCTCATTTTGGGCATTTCAACAGGAATGGCCATGATAATCGGTCTTATTTTTGAATTGCTGTCTTCAGTATAATCGGTTTACAAGCCGATTACTGCACGTACATGACGCGCTTGCAGGCCTGATACGCGTCCTCTTCTTGAGGCATGTAATATTCGATCAAGTTTTTTGCATAAGGCGCCGGAACGTCTTTAGCAGTGATTCTCACGATTGGAGCATCAAGGTGATCAAATGCACGCTCCTGAATCTGATAGGTCATCTCTGAAGAGATACTCGCAAATGGGTTGCTCTCGTCGATGATGACACACCGATTGGTCTTTTTAATTGATTCGACAATCGTATCAATATCAAGAGGACGAATGGTACGTGGATCAATCACTTCAGCACTATACCCTTCGTATTCGAGTCTTTCAGCTACTTTCATAGCTATCCAGTAACTCTTGCTGTGCGCCACGATGGTTACATCGGTGCCTTCACGTGCAATACGGGCCTTGCCGATTGGAATGATGTAATCTTCCGCATCGGACACTTCTCCTTTCATGCCGAACATGACTTCGCTTTCCATGAAAAGGACGGGATTATCATCCCTAATAGCTGATTTCAACAGTCCTTTTGCATCGTCCGGATTTGAAGGAGTAATTACCTTCAGACCTGGTACAGTCGAATAAATACTCTCAGTTGAAGTGTTATGAGTGGCTGCAAGCTGCCCTGCTGCACCATTTGCTCCCCTGAACACGATTGGCACTTTGAATTGGCCACCCGACATGTATCGGATTTTCGCTGCATTGTTGATGATCTGATCGATCGCCACAAACGAGAAGTTGAATGTCATGAACTCAATAATTGGACGCAGTCCATTCATCGCCGCTCCGACACCGAGACCACAAAATCCATTCTCCGAGATCGGAGTGTCGATGATGCGTTTGGGGCCAAACTTTTCAAGCATGCCCTCACTGACTTTGTAAGCGCCGTTGTATTCAGCGACTTCTTCTCCCATCAGAAATACGCGTTCATCACGCTCCATTTCCTCGGTCATCGCCGCTCGCAGTGCTTCTCTGTACTGTAAAATTGCCATTGTTCTAAATTCAAATATTGGGTTATGCGTCAGCGAATGTTAGGATAGGTACGGGTAGTCCGCTTCATCGTAGACGTTATCATAAATCTCACTCAGTTCTGGAGCAGGGCTGTTTTCAGCGAACTCAACAGAAGCCATTACTTCTTTTTTGACATCATCGTCAATGGCATCGAGCGCATCATCATTCGTTATTTTATTCTCAAGGATGTACGCTTTGAGACGAATGATCGGATCTTCGTTTTTCTTGCTTTCCAGCTCTTCTTTTGTCCGGTACTTTTGCGGATCAGACATGGAGTGACCGCGGTAGCGATACGTTCTGATTTCCATCATAGTCGGCTTGTTTTCCCTTGCCAATGCGACATGATCCTGCATCGCTTTACAGACGGCAAACACATCCATTCCGTCCACAACAGCACCTTTGACATCGTAGGCTACTGAGTGATGACTGAATTCGGTCTGACCAAATGCTCTGTGAATGGAGGTACCCATGGCATACTGGTTATTTTCAACCACTAGGATGGCCGGAAGCTCATAAACAGACATCAAGTTAGCAGCCTCATGAATAGCTCCCTGTCCAACAGCTCCATCACCGTAGAACGCAATGGCTACTCCGCCGCTTTCTTTGTACTTGTGTCCAAAGGCAATACCCACACCAACAGGAACGTGCGCTCCAACGATGCCGTGACCACCAAAGAGTCCTTTTTCTTTCGAGAAAAAGTGCATCGAGCCCCCTTTCCCTCTGGAGCATCCTCCTACCTTGCCAAACATCTCCGCCATGCCCTCATTGGGAGACATACCGAGCGCTAGCCCGTGACCATGATCACGATATGCGGTGATCACTGAGTCCTGTCCGATGTTAATGGCCGTTGCTGTTCCCGTGGAAATAGCTTCCTGGCCGATATAGAGGTGAAGAAATCCGGCAATCTTTTGCTTGCCGTACATCTGGGCGGCGCGTTCTTCAAAACGGCGCTGTAAAAGCATGTTGCGGTACATTCCCAAAACCTGATCTTCGGAAAGATCGCAATCGGTATGAGAGTATTTGCCAGCCGGATAGGTTGCAAAATCTACTGTTAAAGACAGCTTATCCGGAATGACACCACCTTGAGCATCGGAGTCCGCTTGGGACTTTGTCGCCCGTTTTTTGGCAGGTGCCTTTTTTGTCGCTGGCTTTCTAGTCAGTTTGGCCATATTGGAATTCAAGGATGGTCTGGAGGATTCAAAAAGCTCTCGATAATACGACAATCAGTTACTATTTACCCCATCGTTAACCAGATCTTTACCACACTTGTTATTACAGGTATAACAAGTGAATGTCTGAAAGCGCTTTTTTGGGGGTTTACGGGGCCTCTCATTTCAACTTGATGCAATTAGGCACACAGAAAGGCACCAAAGCTGGGTGGAACGGCAATGGAACCTGATCGTTTAGGCTTTCTGAAAATGCGATCGCCGCTCTGTAACCTTTTCTATATGGCAACAACCAAGGCAACTGTAAGCTCGGCTGCGAATTCCAGTCCACCGAAACCCGAATACGATCTCGAAGCCCTCTTGCGAGGAGACGAAGAGGCATTTGAGTATTTGGTCGTTCAGGAGTCACCAAGGCTTTACAGAGTAATTTTCCGCATCCTTGGGGATGAGGAGGAATCACAAAACATACTTCAGGAGACCTTTTTGCAAGCGTTCCAGCGTATGGATACGTTTCGAAAGGAGTCGAAACTGACTACTTGGTTATACGCAATAGGAATTAACCTGGCACGAGCCTCTCTAAGGAAGTCCAAGCGATTGAGTTCGCTAAACGATCAGGATGTGGAACGCATGCAACCCTCGTTCTCCAAAGGTATGTTTCTTGAGTCTCCTCACCATTGGGACCCCTTAAAACTTGCTGAGCAATCAGATCGACACCGTTTGGTCCATCAAGCTATTGTAAAGCTTCCCGAAGACTACAAAACCATCGTCATTCTGCGAGACATAGAAGAACACTCAACAGACGAGGTGGCCAAGATGCTGGGCATCACGAGCGGTGCTGTTCGCGTACGATTGCACAGAGCGCGCGGCGCGCTTCGCAGCATGTTAGATGCTCATTTTAGCCACTCTAACCCGTCATCGGAGGGTTTGTCATGAAGCTAATCGTAATGATAAAGACCCTTCTCGGATTTGCACCCAATTGTGAGAAGGTGAACGCATTTCTCGCAGACTATATGGACGGTACGTTGCCGGAAAAAACGGCAAAACAGTTTGAGGATCACATTGACATGTGCAAGTGCTGCGGTCCGTATTTCGAACAGTATAGGGAAACCATTGACATGACCCGGTGCTGCGGGGAAGTCAAACTTCCCGAAGAACTAGTCGAACATACCCTGACATTTCTGCGTAAGAACGCGAAATAGCCTCGGTAGAAACCCAGTAGCGGATGCACTCGGCTCCCACGCTCGTCATAATCCCCACCTTCAATGAAGCGGAGAACATCGGTTCGGTCATCGGACAAGTGCTCCGCTTACCATCGTTCTACCACGTATTGGTAGTTGATGATGGTAGCCCAGATGGTACCGCGGACCTCGTAGATGCGCTCATCAGAAGTCATCCAGATCGAATTAACCTGCTGAGACGAGCGGGAAAGCAGGGTTTAGGAACAGCGTACATCGCCGGATTCAAATTTGCTCTAGAAAACGATTACGAGCTGATCTGCGAAATGGACGCCGATCTATCGCATAACCCTGCCGATCTCGAACGGCTAACCGCTCCTATTCTTGAGGAAGAGGCTGACTTGGTGGTCGGTTCCCGATATATCGGCGGAGTGCGTATCATGAATTGGCCCCTCTCGAGGCTCATTCTTTCCTACGGAGCAGGTATCTATACCCGAATAATCACCCGAATGACGCTCCAAGATGTTACGGCGGGTTTTAAGTGCTTCCATCGAAGGGTACTCGAGGCAGTAGATTTCGAAAAAGTCCGATCCAATGGCTATTCCTTTCAAATTGAAATGAACTATATCGCCTGGAAAAAGGGCTTTAGACTAATTGAGGTGCCCATTGTGTTCACTGAGCGCACAGAAGGCCGATCAAAGATGAGTAAGGCCATCGTACGGGAAGCCGCATGGAAAGTCTGGGAACTGCGTCTTCGCTCATTATTCGGCAGACTGTAGGCCACTCCCCCTACAGCGTATCTGTTCAATCCGTATTATTTTGAAGCCGCGGACTTTCGCCGGCCATCACCACTACCAGATACGGTAGCCGGGGCCCGAGTCCCTTCTTTTTCACTTTGATTTGAATCACCATGTACGACCACCTGACAACTCCTTCGAACGGCGAAAGCATTACCATGCAGGATGGTAACCTGAAGGTCCCAAACAATCCGATCATTCCTTTCATCGAAGGGGATGGAATTGGCCCTGATATTTGGAAAGCCGCACAGCACGTTTTTGACAGCGCGGTAGAGAAAGCGTACGGTGGTAAAAGACGAATCGAATGGTTCGAAGTTTTTGCTGGTGAAAAAGCATTTGATAAAACGGGTGAGTGGCTCCCTGAGGACACGCTACAGGCCATCCGTAACCACCTCGTTTCGATCAAAGGCCCATTGACGACACCTGTAGGAGGCGGAATTCGGTCTCTGAACGTAGCCTTGCGTCAAAAACTTGATTTATTCGCGTGTGTTCGCCCGGTGCGATACTTCCAAGGAGTACCCTCCCCGGTGAAGCGCCCAGACTTGGTGGACATGATCATCTACCGGGAGAACTCAGAAGACATTTACGCTGGAATCGAATTCCAGGAAGGGTCGGCAGAAGCGGAGAAATTTAGTGCGCTGTTGAAAGAGAACTTCCCTGAGCATTTCGGCAAGGTTCGTTTCCCAGACACAACCGGATTCGGAATCAAGCCAATTTCAAAAGAGGGTACGCAACGCATTACCCGCGCTGCCATCAACTACGCTATTGAGCAAGGAAAAGACAGCGTGACCATTGTCCATAAGGGCAACATCATGAAGTTCACCGAGGGTGCCTTTCGTGATTGGTCCTACGAAGTGGCGCGAGAAGAATTTGGTGCAGAAGTCATAGGCGATGGCCCATGGTGCAAATTGCCTAACGGAATCGTCATCAAAGACGTGATTGCAGATGCATTCTTGCAGCAAATCATGACCCGTCCGGCAGAATATGGCGTCATTACCACCATGAATCTGAACGGAGATTACATTTCGGATGCCTTAGCTGCACAGGTTGGCGGTATTGGTATCGCTCCTGGCGCTAACATCAACTACGACACCGGGCTATCGATCTTTGAAGCGACGCACGGTACGGCTCCGAAGTACACCAATCAGGATAAAGTGAATCCAGGTTCGGTTATTCTTTCAGGCGAGATGATGCTTCGATTCATGGGATGGAATGAAGCAGCCGATCTGATCATTTCTTCTCTCGATAAAACGATTGGCCAGAAACGCGTGACGTACGACTTTGAACGTCAGATGGAAGGAGCAACCCTTCTGAAATGCTCTGAGTTTGGAGCGGCCATGGTTGAGAATATGTAAGCCTTTAAGAGGCTGAAAAACTAAGAGGGGAGGCCGGCTATGCCGGCCTCCCCTCTTTACATGTACCCAATTCTAATCAGCTTTTAGCCGCGCCAATCTGCTCGAAAAGATCGTCAAAGTGGCTGGCATGCATGCTCCAATCCAAATGCTCAGAAATATCCTTGAGCGTAGAAATCGGCAATGGCCGCTCTTCACCTTTGAGAATTCTGCCCATCATATTGAACAGCTCATCATCGTCCTCATACAAGATGGGAGCATGCAGCAAGGGCGAATGCAACGATTCTGGGATCAACTCCGGATAAGAAAGGCGATTAGGCAGTAAGGGATGACATCCGCAGTAGATGGCTTCGAGCATTGAGATGCCAAAGAACTCATGTATGGATGTGGAAATCACAATGTCTGCGCGGTGTAACAGCTTACTATATTCTTGGAAATCTTCCGCATACCCGTAATGCAGAATGCGTTCCGCGTATCGCTCGAAGGCGCGCTCAAACTCTTTTGGCTGTTCCTCGAAGTGCTCACCAGCCAGAATCAACCGAAAGGTGTGCCCAGAATCATCTAGCCTGTTCATCAATCGGAAAAAGGCTTCAGGATTCTTGTCGTACTCCCAGCGCTGATTCCACAGTACAATAGGCGGCTTCATTCCAGGACCCCAAGCATGTCCTTCGTAAGCCGAAGCATACTTGTCGTGCCCTCTTAGATCCAATCCGAGATGTAGTACAGAACTCTTCTGCCGAATTTCTTGCGCTGTATTTAAATGTGTGTAATCCGGAAAAAGACGCAACAAACGAGGAAGCGCTTCTACGAACTGGTCGTAGTGAAAATGCGAATTAAACAAGATGTGATCGGCAGCCAAACAGGACAGATAGTTGATATACCCGTAAGTATGATCGCGCTTCTTTCCCTCAGGAAGCGGATAGCTTAACTGATTCTCATGCATATACATGACAACCGGGATTCCCTGTAATTCGTTGCGGGTTAGCGCAAGAAAAGCGGGGAGATTGACCATGCTTGAAGCAAAAATGAGATCCGGTTTTTCGTCCTGATACAACTGAGAAGCCTTCCTGGCCATCGTGACCGCTCCACCATGCATACGCCACTTCCAAAACCGGGCGGACATCGTTACGGTGTCAATCTGATTTCGACTGTTCGACGATAATCCATCGAGAAAAGTGCGATGTGATCCCCCGTACCAGGGCTCCAGAGCCAATATTCGCATTCAATTCGCCTTGTTGGAACTGAGCGGTCAGGAGAGCCGCTCTCGCAGTTCGTTTTCTTCTTCATCCAAAGCAGGACGCACGATAGAAACACGTCGGACCTGCAAGAAATCCCGCAACGTTTCGTCAAGGACTTCTTCAGCAGTAACCAACTCTTCCTCACCAGGAGCCAAATTAATGGTCCTAGATGCCATTTTGATCTTCACCGACTGAGTGTTGGTGTTCTTGATCAACATGCCTTTGCGCTTTCGAGTCGTCATGGCAGAATGAAGGCTTCGTGTTTTCCCCTGAATCATCTGAGCGTCGAGTATACAACTTTTGTGTTTCATTCTCCGATAGGTCTGCCTCTACTACCTGATTTTCATGCGATCCATACGAGGCAAAATCAATCTCACAGGCACAATCAGGCACAATGAACTGGGTAAATGACGTTCTAGATTTTATTTTTCCAGCCACCTGTTCGCATTGCAAGGCCTTCTGTGTGCATCCGGAGCCTCTTTGTGCGGTCTGCCTGGCTTTTTTCCATCAATGTGAGATCCCGCTTTGTGAACTCCCAGGATTTACTCAAGAATCTAGAGAAGTGTATGCAAGCTGGTATTATCGCGCGGAGTCGCCCGTTCGTTCTATTCACCGTCTTCTGAAATACAACTCCAGTGAGCGAATGGGAGCATGGCTCGGTTCAAGCATGATGCTCCGGACTGACTGGAAGGTGGACTTCTGCATTCCCGTTCCCTCGCACCGCAGCCGGGTGCTGGAACGAGGCATGCTTCATACGCTAGAACTAGCGCGCGCATTTTGTCCTCGGCACCAGATCTCAATCAAGACCAATGTATTGGTTAGACGGCGCTTAACGCTCTCTCAGAGTCGCTTAACCGGAGAAGCCCGCAAGGATAATGTGAACGACGTATTCCACATACCACCAGCACAACGGGCCTCAGTAAAAGGAGCTCAAATTCTGCTGCTTGACGATGTGATGACGACCGGTGCCACCCCTGATGCGGCTGCACGCACGTTAGAAGCAATGGGCGCACGAGTCCACTTAGTAGTCGCCGCACTTCGAAGAGAATCGTTTAACCCAAGGAGTCGCCTCAGCGATAGTCCTCGACATCAATCTTGAACTCACAAGCTTCAGCTTCTTCAGGCTCATTGGTTGCAACGATGACGATACGTTCTTTCTTTAATGCACGATCAATAATTCCCCTTACCATTTCGACCCCACTGACATCTAGCGTAGCCGTAGGCTCGTCTAGCAACAATACGGGCGGATCAGCCAACAGCGCAGATGCAATGCGAATCCGCTGCAACATGCCTGAGGAAAACGTATTGACGACATCATCGGCCCGGTGGAGCATCTGCACCTCATCTAACACCTGCTCAATCCGTATTTCCCGATGAAGTAAACGCCGAGCTTTTGCGATAAAATCGAGATTTTCTCGGGGAGTAAAATCTTCGTACACATTGAGATAGGGAGCCACCAAACCACAGGAAAGCGGACGCCATTCCCCTTCCACCTCATTACCATCCACGTTCAGAATCACCTCACCCTTGGTCGGGCGCATTAGGCCGGCCAAGATGCGAACCAACGTCGATTTACCAGATCCATTCGATCCAACAATAGCTGTCGAATGTCCGCTGTGAAAAGCAATATTCATTTTCCGAAACAATATTCGGCGGCCGAATCGCTGTCCAAGTCGTTCTGTAGTTAGAGAATGCATATCGAGAAAATAGGGTCATTCCTGTCCAAAGCCTACGTTTCGTCCCAAGTCCGCATAGATTTTAAGCAAAGATCGCTGGTGATCACGCAGTTACCGATGGTGTACGCCGCCAGTACCATGATTCACACCTGCAATTCTGGTTTGCGGATCGTAATGTAGGAGACGCCCCCGCTCTCATTTGCTGAATGCTTTCCACGATTCGACGTGTCCACATCGCAACCATACGATCCGCTCCTCTACGGCCACGATGCGAGTGAACGCATTGTGGCCGTACATCCGGTTGCCGACAAGAACTCCAAAAAGGGCCATGTCCACGTATTCACAAGAAGCGAGGATGGACTATCGGTAAAGCTGACCGAAGCCCCCTTTTATCCCTTCTTTTTTATTTCCAATATTCGGCTACTCACGGGTTTTGACCGACGCCGCTACAGGTATCAGGAGCTCAAAGGGAAGCTGTTTCATCGCTTTCTGGTCGTGTTCACCAACTGGCACGACTACTGGGATGCCCAACGATACGCAGAAAAAGCATCGTCTGGTGCCGGCTCCGGCGGCGCGCTCTACACCGTTCCTTCCCCGGCGCAACAATATCTCATGCAGAGCGGCAAGACGTGCTTCAAAGGAATGGCCTTTGACGACGTTCACAGATTACAGTTAGACATCGAATGTATCTCTTCTGGTGACTTCCCCAATGCCGATCGCAAGGAAGACAAGATCGTACTAGTAGCAATGTCAGATAGCCGCGGGTGGCGCGAAGTACTAGGCGGACCTGACTGGTCGGAGGCCGAGCTTCTTCAGCGAACGGTGGAAACGATACAGCGCATAGACCCGGATGTCATTGAGGGCCATAATATTTTCAAATTCGATTTTCCCTATATCATGCGCCGGTGTGCAATGCATGGAGTGATATTTGGGATCGGGCGCGATCGATCGGAGCCCCGAACGTTTTCTACATCTAGTCGCTTCGCTGAACGCTCCATCGACTACACAGCTCTCGATATTCCAGGACGCCATGTCATAGACACCTATTTCCAAGTGCTGGCCTACGACGCCATTAAACGAGACCTCCCCGGTTACGGTCTGAAAGAAGTATCGAGATACTTTGGTTTTGCCCCTGCAGACAGAACCTATGTAGAAGGAAGCGAGATAACGCGCATTTGGAAGGAAGACCCAGACCTACTCATCCGGTATGCTGGGGATGATGCCATAGAAACGGAGCGCTTAGCGAGGCATCTTTCGGAATCTACTTTCTACCTAACCCAGATGCTCCCGATGCCATACGGGCAAGCAGCTAGAGTTGGACCGGCGTCAAAAATCGAATCCCTGTTTGTTCGGGAGTATCTAAGAAAGCGACATTCTTTACCTCGATCTGAGTGGGGCACTCAAACCCAAGGAGGCTATACCGATATCTTTTTTACCGGTGTTACGGGACCCATAGTCTATGCGGATGTGGAGAGCCTATACCCATCCATCATGCTCAACTACAACATCAAGCCTGATCGCGATGCACTAGCGCTCTTCCCTGCCCTGCTAAAACGCCTGACCGATTTACGTCTCGCTGCAAAAGCCCAAATGAATGCAGAAGAAACAGGTGAACTGAAGAGTGCCTTAGATGCGAGACAGAACTCCTATAAAATCGTTATAAACAGTTTTTATGGCTTTCTAGGCTTCTCGCAGGCCCTTTTTAACGACTATTCGGAAGCAGATCGAGTCGCAGTCACGGGGCAAGACCTACTGAATTCCATCATAGACTTGGTTGAATTGCGACATGGCAAAGTCTTAGAGGTGGATACGGACGGCGTCTTATTCGTTCCCCCAGACGGCATCGAGGGAGAGCAACAAGAGCGAGCTTTTCTAGAGGACTTGAATGAACATATGCCCGAGGGCATTCGGATCGGATATGACGGTAGATACCGTCGCATGATGTCCTACAAAAAGAAGAATTATGCTCTAGAAGAGTACGACGGGCATGTCAAAATGAAAGGCTCCTCATTAGTGTCCCGTGCTATTGAGCCTTTTGGTAGAAAATTTGTCCGAAAAACCATCCGCCTTCTCCTAGACGAAGACATTCCTGCTCTGCATAATGCCTACCTCAGCATGCGGGAGCACATCATGGAGCACAAATGGGAGCATGTATCCGAATTCGCACGAACAGAGACCTTAAAAGACTCATTAAACAAGTATAAAAAGGATGTATCAGATGGGAAACGTACTCGAAGCGCATCGTACGAGCTAGCCCTAAAGCGACTCTCAACGTCTCAAAAGCCCTTTCGAAAGGGGGATCGAGTGTCATACTACATTGCGGGAGCATCTGACTCCGGCCCCGCCTTTTTATCTGCACGACTAGCCGAGGAATGGGATCCTAAGTCCCCAGATGACAATGCTGCGTTTTATTTGAGGAGACTGGACGAGCTTTGTTCTAAGTTTGAACCGTTTTTCGAACCCCCTCATTTTAGAACCATATTTTCCAGCGAAGACCTATTTGGATTCAATCCGACCGGAATCCAAATTCGCAATCTTGACTTTCCTCGGTCCCTGATACCACCGGCCTCTTTGGATGATGATCCGAGTGAGGAATTTTAGTTTAATAGGATCGTACATTGTCGGTCGATTTAGTTTCTGATCCATCCTACTTCCCCACTGACATGTCCCAATTTCTGTCCTTTTTGGCCGTAGTACTACTATTTTCAGGTTGTGCATCCCCCCAAAAACCTGTGGTAGACATTCCCATTATTCCCGTGCCAGTTAGTATGGAATCTCGGAGTGGATCCTTTGATCTGGCAACTAGCTCAGGTTTTAAGGTAGATAGCCCCGAACTCATCGGGGTCACTGAACGATTCGCTGCAACGCTGGCCCTTCCCATGGGCATGACACTACCCATTTCTGAGGATGGAGATATGGTTCTCACGCTGGACGCCTCCTTAAAAAAGGAAGCGTATACCATCGACGTAAGTGAGGACGCACTTGTCATCTCTGCCGGAAATGCGGCCGGAGCATTCTACGCCTTTCAATCCATCCTACAGATGCTCCCGCCGGAAATCGAGGTGAGAGGACGGGTAGAACAAGGAGACTGGACCATACCAGCCGTTCATATTGAAGACGCACCCCGTTTTTCGTATCGAGGAATGCACCTGGACGTAGGACGCTACTTCTTCGATGTTGCCTTCATTAAGAAGTATATCGATACGATGGCCCGGTATAAGTTCAACACGTTTCATTGGGGCCTAACACAGGATCAGGGATGGCGCTTGGAGATTCCTGCCTATCCGCGCCTCACTGAAGTCGGGGCCTGGCGTAAGGAAACGATTGTTGACAAGAACTTTGATCCTTACGTCGGCGATGGGATACCCCACGGCGGGTTTTATACCCACGATGATGTTCGAGAAGTTCTGGCCTATGCGGCCGAACGATATGTCACAGTCATTCCTGAAATCAATATGCCTGGGCATTCCACGGCTGCCCTCGCTGCCTACCCTGAACTTGGATGTGGATTTGGCCCCTATGAAGTGCAAACAACGTGGGGAATTAAGAGTGATATTTTGTGTCCATCAGAGGCCACCTTCTCGTTTCTTACTGATGTTTTAGGTGTAGTAATCGATCTTTTTCCCAGTGCCTATATCCATATCGGATCTGATGAAGTACCGAAAACTCAGTGGGAAAATAGTTCGCTGGCTCAGTCTATCATGACACGGGAAGGGCTAGCGAATGAAGAGGAATTACAGAGTTGGTTTGTGCGTCGCATCGAAACGTTCCTGAATGAAAACGACCGAAACCTGATTGGATGGGACGAAATTTTGGAAGGAGGACTCGCGCCTAACGCCACCGTCATGTCTTGGCGTGGTATGGTTGGTGGAATTGAAGCTGCGAAGATGGGCCATGACGTAATTATGACGCCAACTCGGTACGCTTACTTCGATTTCTACCAAGCAGACCCGGAATCCGAGCCGTTAGCCATGAACTGGGCAGGCTATTCCACACCACTAGACACGGTATACGCTTTCGAGCCTGTACCTAGCGAGCTCACACAGGAAGAAGCGCAACATATTTTAGGCGCCCAAGGCAATGTCTGGACGGAGTACATCAGCACGCCAGAGTATGCCGAGTATATGGTCTATCCCAGAGCAATGGCTCTTGCCGAGGTAGTATGGTCCCCTCCAGCACGAAGAAACCTAGATAGTTTTTACCGACGATTGGTCGGAAATCTACCACACCTAGAATCTCTGGGGGTCAATTACCGAATCCCCGACCGACTAGCTGGAGCGGAAGAAGAAATAGCCGCTTTAAACTAAAAGGAGTCTACGGCGCGATACGCGTCTATTACCGCGCGCTCGCCTTCTTTGCCACCTTCTGAGTTACCGTGTTCCATACCGAGAACTCCGGTATATCCTTTATCATGAATGTGCTTGAACACATTCAGGTAATTGATTTCTCCTGTCGTGGGCTCCTTTCTTCCCGGATTGTCACCAATCTGGAAATAGGCAATTTCATCCCAGGCGGCATCCATATTCGGAATGAGGTTGCCTTCTGTGATCTGCTGATGATATAGGTCATCCAAGATCTTGCAAGACGGACTATCGACCGCTTTGCAAATTTCATAGGCTTGTGGAATTTTTGTCAGAAACAGTCCGGGATGATCTCGTGGATTTAACGGTTCTAGAACCATAACCAACTCGTGAGGCTCAAGAATCTCACTGGCTCGCTTGAGGCTTTCAACAACGTTAGCTGTCTGATATCCCATATCCTGCCGTAAATCCACGTGCCCGGGTACAACGGTCATCCACTTGGCATTGACCCGTTTTGCAACATCCACTGCTGCGCGGATATAGGCCAAGAACTCATCGCGCCACTCTTCCTTTCCAGAAGCCAAATTAGGCTCTTTCCAATAGATCTCGTGTGCTACAAAGACGCCCATTTGAAGGCCACGCTTTGCCATGACCGCAGCCATCGCTTCCTGCTGATCGACAGGCCTATTCCGCATATTATTGTCCTCAAAGGCTCGAAAACCTTCGTCAGCCATAAAACTCAGCTGATCGACAGGATCACTACCTGCATGTTCTTTGAACATGCCCAAGTGAGATGCATAATTGAGGTTAAACGGGTCGCCGGGCTTTCGAGTGGACCGGGCCATAGAAGCCCCGGAGAGCGGAAGAGTCGCGGCGGCCGCGGCCGCCGCTCCAGTGCGTACAAAAGAACGTCTGTTCATGATATTGGGCTTTAGGTGTAGCTTAGAGTACGGTCGATTCACCAGGTACGGCAATCGGATACCTGCCATTCGCATCGGGCATCACCTTCGGATCGACATCCCAACCAAAGGATGATGGCAGGAGAGACACGTCTGAATTGAGGGCATCATCCCATTCAATAAGTTGACCTGAATAGGTACAGAGACGACCCAAAATAGCAGTCATCGTAGCATGAGCACCGTTCTCCGCGTCCCAGTACTTGTAATCTCTACCAGCTACAGCAGCAAATAGTTCATCGTGCTCAACCTGATAAGGGTTTTTATCATTCTTGCCTTGATGATTGTATAGCGTATGACCAGAGGCTGAAACGATCACACCCGGGCTTGGTGCCGTGCCGTTGGTACCGTGAAAAGCTTCGGTGACCCGACTCATTGTACTCGGCATATGCCGGCACTGACTGATCATACGAGCGCCATTCTCATACTCGTATTCCACGAAGTGATGATCAAAAATCTCACCGTGATCTTGCCCCGTCCGTACAAGTCGGCCTCCCTGCCCTTGCGCCCTTACCGGAACGCCCTGCATGACCCAGTTCGATACGTCAATATTATGAATGTGCTGCTCTACAATGTGGTCGCCACAAAGCCAATTGAAGTAATACCAGTTACGCATCTGGTACTCCATTTCAGTCAACTTTCGACCGGCTTTTTCTTCCAAGCCAGCGCGATCCCGAACCCAAACGCCCCCACTATTCCAATACACTCTGGAGGTTGTAATGTCGCCGATCATGCCGTGGTGCATACGCTCCACCCATTCCCGATAGCGCGACTGATAGTGACGTTGAAGGCCAACTACCACGTTTAGTTTTTTCTGTTTGGCGACTTCGGCAGCAGCTAACACTCGACGAATACCTGGAGCATCGGTTGCAACCGGCTTCTCCATGAAAACATGCTTTCCAGCTTCTACAGCAGCTTCAAAATGAATCGGCCTAAATCCTGGAGGAGTGGCAATGAGTACCACATCAACCAATGGGATCAATTTGGTATACGCATCAAACCCAACAAATTTATGCTCCTCAGGAACGTCTACCCTTCCCGCAACCGCTTCAGCATGTCCTGCTTCTGGATTGAGTATCTGCTCTAGGCTGTTATCTAGCTGATCCCGAAAAGCATCTGCCATCGCCACCAGCTTAATGTTTTCCCGTGTACTAAGCGCCTGCACCGTGGCACCGGTTCCTCGCCCGCCACAACCAATTATTCCGATCTTTATTACGTCATCGGACGAATAATAAGCGTTTGCAGAAAGCGGCACTGAAGAGGCTACGACTGAGCCGACTACAGCGGCTGAGCTAGCCTTCATGAATTCACGTCGACTGCGCTGTTGGGCGTCAAAAAACTTTTCCATAGATGGTCTGGAGGCGATGAGTATTGACAAGGAAATTCCAGTAGGAATCTAGTGGAGACACCGCAACCGATCCACTATTTCACAAACGAATTCATTCTCCGAGCACCATGGTCCAAAAAAAGAGTTGATCGTCCTCACTCATCCCAGCCTCTGGAGCGACCAAACGGAAGCCCAAAAACGGAGCATCCGTATTCCACCAGAAGCTCTTTGGAATCTGTGGATCTCTTCGCTTCCAATTAAGCGTAGACTCTAACCGATTGGCGCATCTCGCTTCAGAAGAGGGATCATCATAAGCACCACCGCGCACCGTTCTTGGATGTAATCTGGAGGGCTCAACCCACGGATTTTTGGATGCGGTATCCTGAAAGTAGGTAGACACGTATTCGTCCATGGTCCACTCAGATGCATTTCCATGCATATCGTACAACCCCCAATCGTTGGGCAGCTTCTGACCCACCCGTTGAAGTGCATACTCACTGTTGTCCTCGTACCAACCATACTCATCCAAATCCGCTTCGTCTAATCCGAAACTGAATGGAGTGTCCGTTCCAGCCCGACATGCATTTTCCCACTCCGCTTCTGTGGGCAACCGAAAAAACACACCCGTCTTCTGCGTGAGCCATTTTGCAAAATGTAGCGCTCCCCATTGCGTCATCCCGACAGCGGGTTTTGCATTCCCGCCCATTCCAAAAGCAGGGTCCTCATAAGGTGGGCTGGGGCGACTCACGGAATTCACATCATAGAAAGCACCCGCTACTGCAGTCGTGTCTGCATCACGATCGGGATACCGAAAAACAGAAAACGCATTATCTGTAACCTCGTACTGACCGATCCAGTATCCGTCTAACTTCGTATCTCGTTGTGGTCCTTCATCCGTGTCGCGACCTTCTTCCGTCTCGGAGCTACCCATCATAAATGATCCACCTGCGACGTAAACGAGAGAAAAAGTGACCTCTGTTCCAGGTATGTTCACCGTGCGAACATCTCCGGTTTTATATTGAGGCTCATCCCCTTGCGCTGCAGATGGGGAAGATTCCATTATTGCTGGCCCACTCGAGCAACCCAACAAAAGCGCAATAAAGAGATAACCTACCCGAAGGACCTTGAAGTCGGAAAAAATAATCGGCATTGTCGCTGTACGTAACGAATCAGAAATACATGAATCCTATACGACGGAAGATAGGTAAGTATGCTGAAGGGTTCAGCCTGAACCGAAGACAATCATCGCATCAAAGATCTCATGACGTTGCCTAAAGCTCCAACTGTGACTTCGCACTCTAGCGTCGACAGCCTGAACATCGCTAATCGATTTGAGTCCGTTCGAAAGCAAACGGAAGCGATCTGTGCGCCCCTTGAAATTGAAGACTATGTCATTCAATCCATGCCAGACACAAGCCCAATGAAATGGCATCTGGCTCACACGACCTGGTTCTTTGAAACCTTCGTACTTAAGGCGTTTGCCCCGTCATATTCCCCTTTTGATGAGCGTTTTGCCTTCCTATTCAACTCCTACTACGTGCAGGCTGGAGAACGATTCGTCCGCCACCACCGAGGATTACTTTCTCGCCCTACTGTTAAGGAAGTCTATGCCTACCGAAGCTATGTAGACGAAGCCATGATGGAGTTCCTCAGTCACGACCTTCCAACAGAAGCTCATTCCGTGTTGGAAACAGGATTAAATCATGAACAGCAACATCAGGAATTGATCGTTACCGATCTTAAGCACAACTTATCGGTAAATCCGCTCTTTCCAGCCTACTCAGAACAATCATTTCCTCTCTCAGCCGATTTGGGCGCCCTTTCTTGGCACTCCTTTGACGAGGGCATTGTGCCCATTGGCCACGAATCAGAAGCGTTTCATTTTGACAACGAGCTTCCTATTCATCGGCAATTTTTAGAGCCATTCGAACTTGCAAATCGACCTGTGACGAATGGGGAATTCGAACAGTTTATTACCTCTGGAGGATACAATGATGCCACTCTTTGGCTTTCAGAAGGGTTTTCCAAGGTTCAAACAGAAAACTGGCAATGCCCCATTTATTGGATTACAGAGGATGGAGGCTGGTCTGAGTTTACTCTGTACGGAAAACAGCCGCTAGATCCCAATGCCCCTGCAACCCATCTATCCTACTTTGAAGCCGATGCCTTTGCACGGTGGGCGGGATATCGTTTACCAACCGAATTTGAATTGGAAACAGTATTAAAATCTGTAAATACCGAAGGACACTTCTCCCATGAAATGATTTTCCACCCTCACTTTTCTACGGGGGATGCCCAAAAGCATCCCTTCGTGCATCTCTTTGGTTCAGCGTGGGAGTGGACCAATAGCCATTATTCCCCGTACCCTGGTTACAAACCCGTTGCGGGAGCTCTTGGCGAATACAATGGCAAGTTCATGGCCAATCAATTCGTTCTGAGAGGCGGATCCTGCGCCACTCCAAAAGATCACATTCGACCCACCTATCGAAATTTTTTCCCAACTTCTGCTCGATGGCAATTTTCTGCTATTCGCCTCACCAAGACAAAATAATTTATGTCTTTTCAGGTCCCTCTTTTTCTCGACCTCGAACCTAAAACCAATTCATTTTTTGACGATGCCATTCATGGTCTAACCCAGACATCTAAGTCGCTGCCTTCTAAATATTTTTACGATCTCAAGGGTTCTGTTTTATTCGATCAAATCTGTGAGCTTCCCGAGTATTACCCAACCCGCACCGAATTGGGCATACTTCAGGAGCATATGTCTGACATCACTCAGACTCTTGGAGAATCGGTTATCCTGGTGGAGTACGGCAGTGGAAGTAGTTTCAAAACTCAACTTTTACTTAAATCTATCCCGGATGTAGAGGCCTACGTCCCCATCGACATATCTAGGGAGCATTTACTGTCCGCTTCGGAGCAGACCAGAATGAATTACCCCAATCTGACAGTGCTCCCAGTATGTGCGGACTATTCCCAACAGATTTCGTTGAACTTATCCCCGACTCCTGGCACACGTGTTGGGGTCTTTTTCCCCGGCTCGACGATTGGCAATTTTTCCACCGATCACGCCATCTCATTCCTGAAACGAATACACCACCTAGTAGGATTGAATGGTGGTCTACTTGTGGGCGTCGATCTCTTGAAAGATTCCTCCGTTTTAGAAGCAGCATACAACGATTCCCAAGGAGTAACAGCTGCTTTTAACCTCAATGTGTTGAACCATGCCAATGAAAAAATTGGCGCGGGATTCGACTTATCTGGTTTCAAACATGTGGCTTTCTTCAACTCCGAAGAGTCACGAATTGAAATGCACCTAGAAGTGCTTCGCGATCAACAGATCCAGATCAGGGATACAACGATCCATTTCCAAAAGGGCGAGACGATCCTGACTGAGTATTCCCACAAGTACAGCTTAGAGCATTTCTCAGAGACTGCAGCAGCAGCTGGCTTCAAAGTTGAGCAAGTCTGGACAGACGATCAGAACTACTTTTCAGTGCAGTATTTACGCGCCGTTTAGCGTCTAAGATCGGTCCTGTGACATAACAGCCAGCGTGAGTCTCCCTGTGCAGACCAGTCGACTTGCAGAATCATGAATATCTACTTGCCACACTTGGATGCTGGATCCACGGTGAAGAGGGGACGCCGTTCCCGTGACTACACCAGACCTGACTGCGCGTAGATGATTGGCGTTTATCTCGACACCAACACAATACTGGTTGGGTCCGACGGCCCAGGTAGCCGCCACACTCGCCAACGTTTCGATCAGGGCCGCCGAAGCTCCGCCGTGGAGTAATCCTAGGGGCTGATGAGTTCGTGCGTCTACGGGCATCTCCGCAGAGATGGTCGAATCGGTAATCTCGGTGTATCGGATGCCTATTTGCTCGACCATGGTCTGGCTGCTGAATGAGTTCAACAACTCAAGACTTATTTCCTTTTTCCAGATCGATTCAGACATACTTCTCAGATAGAAAGATTTTCTGTTCTCTTAACAACATACTGCGTCCCCTAGGTTTGTAATACCCCAGGGTTGAATACAGGAAGTTCAGGATTCAAGCTCGCAATTTCCATTCCTCTGGAAAGCCACGCCCGGGTCTGATCCGGTTCGATGATTTCATCGACCCACATCCGCGCCGCCGCATAATACGGCCGAGTTTGTGCATCATACTTAGCCGTTATTTCGGCTAATAACCGCTTTTCTTCACCTTCGTCCAGCTCATTTCCACTCCGCGCGAAGTTAGCCTTCTGAATTTGTAACAAGGTTTTAGCGGCTTGTGCCCCACCCATTACCGCAATACGAGCGGTTGGCCATGCGCAGATCATTCTTGGATCGTAAGCCCGACCACACATTGCATAATTTCCTGCTCCGTAGGAATTTCCAACGATGACGGTAAACTTGGGTACCACAGAATTGGAAACTGCGTTTACCATTTTGGCGCCGTCCTTGATAATTCCCCCGTGTTCAGCCCTAGAGCCAACCATAAAACCTGAGACGTCCTGGAGAAAAACCAACGGGATTCTTTTCTGATTACAGTTCATAATGAAACGAGCTGCCTTATCCGCAGAATCGGAATATATGACTCCTCCCGCCTGAAGCTCATCTGTACCAGCCTTAACTCCGACTCGAGCTTTCACTATTTCGCGCTGGTTGGCGACAATCCCCACGCTCCACCCATCAATTCGAGCGTAAGCAGTAAGCAGTGTTTTTCCATACCCCGCTTTGTATTCCGTCCAAGAACCTGCATCAATTATGCGGCCCAGGACCTCCTTCATATCATACGGCTCAGATCCCGTGACGGGCATGATTCCCTTAATTTCGTCTGGATCTTGATGGGGCAATACTGGTGTGCCTCGGTCAAAAACACCTTGTGGACGATGTCCGCTTTTGGCTACAAGGTCCCGAATCGTTCGGAGGCAGGTTTCATCATCAGGAACCCGATAATCCGTCACCCCAGACACTTCTGAATGTATGGCAGCTCCTCCCAAAGTTTCATTGTCGACTTGTTCACCTATTGCGGCCTTGACGAGGAAAGGGCCCGCGAGGAATACGGATCCCGTACCATCAACGATAAGAGCCTCGTCGCTCATGATAGGCAGATATGCGCCACCGGCCACACAACTGCCCATAATGGCAGCAATTTGGGGTATACCCTTGGCGGATAGCTGTGCATTATTTCTAAAAATGCGCCCAAAATGGTCCTTATCGGGAAATATTTCGTCCTGCATCGGAAGAAACACACCGGCTGAGTCGACTAGGTAGATAATTGGGAGATGATTCTCTAACGCAATCTCTTGCGCCCGAATATTCTTCTTGGCCGTTAATGGAAACCAGGCACCCGCTTTCACGGTGGCATCGTTAGCGACAATCATGCAGACCTGGCCGCTTACTCGAGCGGTACCCATAACGGTACCCGCAGCCGGGCAACCGCCGTGCTCGTCATAGATACCGTCTGCCACAAAGGTCCCAATTTCCTGAAACTCAGAATCATCGTCGACCAATAGATCAATCCGTTCTCTGGCAAGCAGCTTTCCTCGAGCGTGCTCACGCTCCTGTCGTTTGATACCACCACCTTCCGCAATCACCTCACGTCGCTCCCGCAATTCCTCAAGAAGGGAGTCGTACGCACTCATGCGGTCTATAAAACGTCGGTGACTCGTGTCTATCTCCTTACCCAAGGAGATGCCAGGCTTGAATTCGTCCATTTTGAATTCTTTAATTTTGGATTCGGTTGCGGTGAGTAGCGCTTGATCTCAGAAATAATACAGCCACAAAACAAGAAAAGCCCGACCAATAGGCCAGGCTTTTCAAAGATCGTATAAACGTCTCTTTACAGAAACGCGACAATTTTCTGGGTGATTTCCGGCTTCGATTCTCCAGTCTTATCATGTATGAGGCTGACCATCTTTGGAAGACTGCCTCGTACTTTTTTCATCTCGGCATCTTCGAACTCGTGTTCGGCCCAGATTGTCTTGATATGGTCAACGACACGCGACCAGCTGTCGTTCATTGCTTGGGTAGCCATTTGCAAATGGGGTATAATCTTTAGTCACCAATTGAACGATCAATGTAATGAATAACTGCCTATTTTGCTCGTTTTTGGCATATAAACATCACATTAGAGCACGTATTACCCTCGGGGGAAAGCCTGAAAAACTCTAAAAACACCCTCAAACATCCATCGGCATAGGATTGTTGACTAATGAACGCACTATGTGTTCGCACGTCGCATCAACCAGTTTTTCGGAGGATATCCTCTTATCAACTCGTTCTGACATGAGCAATGTAACCACTCCGTGTAACTGCGTCCACATCAGATTGGCACACAACATGGGCTCCCGTTGGTCGAAATCTCCACGATCCATTCCGGCCTCAGCCGCAGAGGCGAACATACCTAGAATCCGTCGTGCTTTTCTGTACTTCTCGGCCGGATAACGTTTGATATACTCTGGGTGTAGCACATACATAATCTCGTAGTACTGGGGTCTTTTCAAACCAAACTCAATGTATGTCCGGCACAAACGTTGCACTCGGGTCACTGGGTGCAATGCGGGGTTATCAGCTTCCTGAAGGGCGGTGAACAGGATATCGACGCCCTCATCAATCAGAGCATGAACCAATTCATCTTTGTTGCTAAAGTGCAAATAAATGCTCGTAGCACTGTACCCAATACTTTTGGCAATCTTGCGCATGGAAAGCTTGGTGTACCCGTCGGTCGTCAAGAGATGCCGGGCAGTGTCCAGAATCTTCCTCTGTAAATCACTTTCTGATACCTTTGCCATACGTGTGCTGAAGTCACTAATAGGATGAACTGTAGCGAAGTTAACACTGTAAGATACCCCTATTTGTTCTGCGAGCGAAAAAAAAGGGGGCGCGACGAAGTCGCGCCCCTTCAAATCATAATCTGTACGCGCATTACCGATTCCTGAATCGGCATCCACATCAACACCCACATCAGCACCCACGGGGTCATACGGTACACCGTTACGTTTCCAGCTCCGATTGAGATATCCACCTCACCGCTTGCGTCAACGATGGTGATATTTCCGGCGAGTGTTTCAAAACGAAAATAGCCCTACCAGTTCATTAAAAGCCCGGTTATCAACGTCTCTTGCAGCCTGAACTAGGTCGTATTCTTTTTTGTGCATCATGCTGGGAAGTATCCCTGTGACAAATGGAGGAGCCAATGGGTTTGCACGAAAAAAATTACAGGAGTTACAAAATTAGACGTACCTTCCCGCATCTGAAACATCAGAGCCATTGAATCTATCTCGCACACGCTTCCTTATCGGTTGCTTAATAGCAACGATCTCTATTTTGGGGATCGGCTGTAGCAAACCGACCACACTTCCCGATACTGGTGAGCTGTCCATGAACTGGCAGCGGCTCGCGAATACACCGCTTGGTATACCCGAATCACTAGAGATCTGGGAAGGCGAAGAAGAAAATGCACCGCTAAGAGCCTGGTTAGTTCGGGCTGATCTCTCGTCTGGTGAAATCGACGTTGGGGTATTTTCCTCAAAAGACGATGACGGCCGGCAATCAGCCATGCAATTTGCCAAGGAAACAGGAGCTTGTGTCATCGTCAATGGCGGCTACTTTAAAGTGCGTGACGACTTTTATTCGCATATTGGCCTTCTGGTATCTGACGCTGAAATCATAAGCCATGCTACTCCAGGGATCTTCGAAGACGATCTGCGCTACCCTGTGACTCGTGCTGCTATTGGCTTTTCATCTACCGATGAGGCAAAGATTGGCTGGGTATCATCTCGCTCTGACTCGGTCCTTATTTGGAACGCACCCGTTCCAAACATACCCGGAACGCCTGCCGAAATTCCTGATCTAAACTCCGCATCCTTGTGGGATGTTGATGGCGCCATCGCGGGAGGACCAGCCTTAATAAAATCTGGGAAGACCAGAATTACGGTGGATGAGGAAGTCTTTTTTGGAACAACTATTCCCGATGTACATCCCAGAACTGCGGCGGGAATTGACGAGGAGGGAAATCTACTACTGATGATAGTAGATGGTCGACAGCGCAATAGCAGGGGCGTAACACTGACCGAACTCAGCGACCTAATGAAAGCGGTCGGAGCGGTTGATGCGATCAATCTGGATGGCGGTGGGTCATCTACCCTAGTGGTTGGTAACACCCTTCTAAATAGACCTACCGGTGGTACATTTCAGCGCGAAATCGTATCAGCAATCGGTATCACCTGCCGGTAATCAGCAGCATGATTTCAGGATCAAGCCGCAGCCGGTGACGGCACTATTTTGGTTTCCAGCGCGGGTAAGGCCTCTTGATTCACGGAATCCGTCTCTTGCAGATGCGATACCGTTTGGTTTTTTGACGTCTTCCGATCCTTTCGCTGGAAGACATACAGCACCAAAAGGGAAACTGGTGGAAAGAGCGATACGAACAGCACCAATACGGTCTTAATGGGTGTAGTTAGATCCCTCACCATGATTCCGGTAAGGGAAAGCAACCAGGACACCATAGTCATGCACATCAAAATGGCCACGACGAAGGTGCCGACCCCACCAAATATCAAATAAATATCCTTTAGCATTTGCTAGTACTACGATCTTAGCTCAATTCCGGGTTGTAGAGCACCTTACGAACAGGTGCTCTCGAAGATGCATCTGAAAGGTCCATGATGCACCAAAAAGAAGGGCGCGAGCGCCAGGCGATTCAAATCGCCTTCCGCACTCGCGCCCTTAGGTATCTATCAGGTTCTAATCGTTACACATTAGAACCTGTATCCCAGTTTCATTACGGAGTCTCGACAGCTTTCGCTGCACCGTCTCCTGCTGAATCTGTTCCGATCGCAGCCTGAAGCTCTGTGAGCTCTTTCTGCGATCCTACGACGATATCCTTGAAGCGACGCTGACCCGTTCCTGCAGGAATAAGGTGACCAACAATTACGTTCTCCTTGAGACCGTAGAGCGGATCCATTTTCGCTGCAATAGAAGCTTCGGTTAGCACCTTAGTCGTTTCCTGGAAGGAAGCGGCAGAGATGAAGGAGTCGGTAGCAAGTGCTGCTTGGGTAATACCTAGCAATACAGGCTCGGCCACAGCAGGCTGCGTTTCACGAACCATTACTTCCTTCTTGTCTTGACGCTTCATTTCTGAATTGACTTCGCGCAAACGACGTCTATCCACCACTTCTCCAATGATCAACCCTGACTCGCCTGGATCGGTTACAATGAAACGATCATACAACGCGTCATTCATTTCCTCGAGAACGAGGCGATCTGAGTTGTTGTCCTCAAGCAGAGTGGTATCACCAGCATCGATAACTTTCACTTTCTGCATCATCTGACGAACGATACACTCAATGTGCTTATCGTTAATCGTCACACCCTGCAGTCGGTAAACCTCTTGAATCTCATTCACAAGGTACTCTTGCACGGCACGGGGGCCGAGAATTGCTAGAATATCATGTGGTGCGACCTGACCATCAGATAGCGGATCACCAGCGTGAACAAAATCATTTTCATGAACCAACATATGCTTGGTCATGGAAACGAGATAGGTTTTCGATTCCGTACCGTCACGAGACGTAACGATGACTTCCTGTGAACCACGTTTACGTCCACCGAATGAAACGACACCGTCAATTTCACTGACTTTCGCTGGATCTGTAGGCGTCCGAGCTTCGAACAGCTCAGTCACACGTGGCAGACCACCCGTAATATCTCTCGTCTTAGCCGACTGGCGAGGAATTTTAACAAGAATGCGACCAGCCTGAACTGAATCCTTGGCGTCCACCTGGATACGGGCTCTGACCGGCAGAGGATACTCTCTTTCTGTACCGTCTTTCCCTTTAACCAGAATGGCAGGCGTTATGGAACGCTCACGCGTATCAATGATCACTTTCTCTTTATATCCTGTTTGCTCATCAGACTCTTCGCGGTACGTAACGCCCTCGATGATACCCTGAAGAGCAACCGTTCCGGTGAATTCTGACATGATGACCGAGTTGTACGGATCCCATGCGGCCAGAACGCCACCTTTTTCGACCATGTCGCCTTCTGATACTAGTACTTCAGCACCATAAGGAATGAGGTGAGCAATCAATTGGCGGTTTCCGTCGTCCGGATCCACAATCTTGATTTCACCCTGACGCGAAAGGACAACTTCTTTCGTTTCTTCGCCTGAATCCCATGAAACGGTACGAAGATTTTCGAAGGTTACCTTTCCTGCAAACTTAGTCTGAACCGTGCTATCAGCAGAAATACGACTGGCCGTTCCACCAATATGGAAGGTACGGAGTGTAAGCTGGGTACCCGGCTCTCCAATGGACTGTGCAGCCACAACGCCCACAGCTTCACCCATTTCAACCATGCGGTTGGAACCAAGGTTACGGCCGTAGCAGAGTATACATACCCCACGTCGCGCCTCACATGTGAGTACAGAACGAATCTCTACTTCTTCAATAGACGTTTCAGAAATGGACCGTGCTTTCTCTTCGTCGATAAGCTCATTGGCCTCGACTAGGATATCTCCAGTAAGCGGATCCTCTACATCATGCACAGACACCCGTCCGACAATGCGATCAGCCAATGGTTCAACGATATCCTCGTTGTCCTTGAGAGCTGAGATACGAATACCACGAAGGGTACCACAATCCGTGTCCCGGATAGTAACATCCTGGGCAACGTCCACAAGACGACGAGTTAGGTAACCGGCATCAGCCGTTTTCAGCGCCGTATCGGCAAGACCTTTACGGGCACCATGCGTTGAAATGAAGTACTCAAGAACGGTTAGACCTTCCTTGAAATTCGAAATAATCGGGTTCTCGATAATTTCCCCAGCGCTACCCTGCAAACTTTTTTGCGGCTTGGCCATCAGACCACGCATTCCACCGAGCTGACGAATCTGCTCTTTAGAACCACGAGCACCGGAGTCAGCCATCATATAGACCGCATTGAACCCGCCTCGATCTTCCTTCAACGTATTGAAGAGAACGTCAGAAACCTGATTGTTAATACGAGTCCAGATATCAATGACCTGGTTATAACGCTCGTTTTCTGTGATGAAGCCCATTCCGTAGTTACCACGGGCTTTTTCAACTTCTTCCTGAGCGTTCGTAATCAGAATTTCTTTCTCGTCCGGAATCACGATGTCCGCAATCGAGAACGTGAGACCTGCTTTCGTAGCATTCTCAAATCCGAGTTCCTTGATGGCATCGAGGAATGCAGAGGTTTCCGGAAATCCGGTTGCCTTAAGAACCCTAGCAATAATGCCTCTTAGATTCTTTTTAGTCAGCACTTCGTTGATGAATCCAACACCTTTGGGAACGACCTCATTGAAGAGAATGCGTCCCATAGTGGTTTCCATCTTGGTACCGTCGTCGAGGCGTACCATGACTTTGGCATGCAGATGAACTACATCCTGATCATAAGCCTGACGAGCTTCACTCATAGATGAAAAACGCATCCCAGAGCCGAACATGCCACCATGCGATTTGGTCATGTAGTACAGACCAAGAACCATGTCTTGCGTAGGAACAGCAATTGGACCACCGTGAGCAGGGCTCAAGATGTTATGGCTCGCAAGCATGAGAAGCTGAGCTTCCAATGCGGCGTCATGAGACAACGGAACGTGAACGGCCATCTGGTCACCGTCGAAGTCGGCGTTAAAAGCCGTACAGACGAGCGGATGCAAACGAATAGCCTTTCCTTCGATGAGCACCGGCTGAAACGCCTGAATACCCAATCTATGGAGCGTAGGAGCACGATTAAGCATAACCGGGCGACCCTGGATCACTTTCTCAAGAATGTCCCAGACATCACTTGTTCTGCGATCAACAACTTTCTTCGCACTTTTAACCGTTTTTACAATACCGCGCTCAATGAGCTTACGGATTACAAACGGCTTAAAGAGCTCCACTGCCATCTGCTTTGGCAGACCACACTGGTGCAATTTGAGTTCTGGACCCACCACAATAACGGAACGACCTGAATAGTCGACACGCTTTCCGAGGAGGTTCTGACGGAAACGACCCTGCTTTCCTTTCAGCATATCTGAAAGAGACTTCAGGGCACGATTCGAGTCGGAACGAACGGCGTTCGCTTTACGGCTGTTGTCAAATAATGAATCGACAGCCTCCTGAAGCATGCGTTTTTCATTACGCAAGATGACTTCAGGTGCCTTGATATCAATGAGACGCTTGAGTCGGTTGTTACGAATGATCACGCGACGATAAAGGTCGTTTAGATCGGACGTAGCAAACCGGCCACCCTCGAGGGGTACCAGCGGACGCAATTCCGGCGGAATAACCGGTACAACACGCATCACCATCCATTCAGGACGGTTTTCAATGCGATTATTGGCTTTACGGAATGCTTCAACTACGGCTAGGCGCTTGAGTGCCTCACCTTTTCTCTGCTGACTAGTTTCCGTCTTGATCTGGAATCGAAGTTCCTGCGCCAATGGCATCAGGTCAGAGCGTTTCAGCAGTTCTTCAACAGCTTCACCACCAATCATGGCGACGAACTTGTCCGCGTCGTCGTCTTCAAGACGATTGTTGTCTTCGCGAATCTGATAAAGAATATTGAAGTACTCGTCTTCGGAGAGCAATTGCTTCTCTTCGACACCTAGAGTCGCAGCACACCCAGGATTCACCACTACGTAGTTCTCGTAGTAGATGATTTTTTCAAGATCCTTAGATCGGATACCTAGCAGGTGACCAATCTTGTTAGGGAGTGTTTTGAAGTACCAAATGTGAACAACGGGCACGCTAAGCGTGATATGTCCCATGCGCTCACGTCGGACTGACTTCTGCGTCACCTCCACTCCACAACGATCACAGATGATCCCTTTGTAGCGGATGCGCTTGTATTTACCACAATGACATTCCCAGTCCTTTACAGGACCGAAAATCTTTTCACAGAAGAGACCTTCTTTTTCAGGCTTGAACGAACGATAGTTGATCGTTTCAGGCTTCAGTACTTCACCATATGAACGCTCAAGTACAGCTTCTGGCGAGGCCAGGCTGACGGTGATACTACTGAAGTTCTTTTTGATCTTCTGAGGTTTTCCGTACGGCATATCGGATAATTCGTTTTAAATGCGTTGGGGACAGGTGGAAGGCGTGCTGTTAGTCCAGACTGACTTCCAGCCCTAGCCCCTGCAATTCGCGAACGAGGACGTTGAAGGATTCTGGCGTACCGGCTTCCGGCATGTTTTCACCCTTCACAATGCATTCGTAGGCCTTGGAACGGCCCTGCACATCGTCCGACTTGTAAGTAAGCATCTCTTGAAGCACGTTGGAAGCTCCATACGCATAAAGCGCCCAGACCTCCATCTCTCCAAGTCGCTGACCACCAAACTGTGCTTTACCACCCAACGGCTGCTGGGTAATAAGACTGTATGGACCGATCGAACGAGCATGAAGCTTGTCATCAACAAGGTGACTCAGCTTCAGCATGTAGATGTAACCGACTGTTGTGAATTGATCAAATGGTTTTCCTGAGCGACCATCGTACAACTGGGTACGACCATCAACAGGTAGACCTGCCTTGACCATTGTCTCCTCAACGTCTGCAACGGTTGCACCGTCAAAAATCGGAGTCGCGAAGTTCGTTCCGAGTTTCTTTCCGGCCCAACCTAATAGCGTTTCGTAGATCTGACCGAGGTTCATTCGAGAAGGCACCCCGAGAGGGTTCAACACGATATCGACAGGCGTTCCATCTTCTAGGAACGGCATATCTTCCTGAGGTACGATCTTAGCGATCACCCCTTTGTTACCGTGACGACCGGCCATTTTATCACCGACCGAAATCTTACGCTTCTTAGCTACGTAGACTTTTGCTAACTGAACAATTCCCGGAGGAAGTTCATCACCCATCTGTACCTGGTGCTTATCGCGTTTAGCGACACCCTGCTCATGACGGTGTTGACGCTCGTAGTTACGAATCAAACGTTTGATACTTGAGTCAAAATCCTCATCACCGGTGAAGGCAACTCTAGGATCCAACTGCAATGGATCAACGTTTTCGAACGCTTTTCGGTCGATTTTCGCGCCGGCACTCACAAGTACGTTGCCATCGCGATCTACAAAGTCCTTGGCTTTTTTGCCACCAGCAAGGGCGAGCAATTTGGTCCAGAACCTTTCGTTCAACTCAACCATGGACAGATCAAGATCTTTCTCGATCTCTGCCAGGCGTTTGTTTTCTTCTTTTTTGGATGCAGGATCCAGCTTGCGACGGCTGAACAATTTGGTATCGATAACGACACCTTTCATTCCTGGAGGCGCCTTCAACGACGCATCTTTAACATCCCCTGCTTTATCACCAAAGATGGCTCGAAGCAGTTTTTCCTCTGGAGTTGGATCGGTCTCTCCTTTCGGAGTGATTTTACCAACGATAATATCTCCAGCTTTGACTTCAGCTCCCACACGGATAATTCCACGTTCGTCGAGGTCTTTGGTAGCCTCTTCCGAAACGTTGGGAATCTCACGAGTGAGCTCTTCTTCGCCACGTTTGGTGTCTCGAACCTGAAGTTCGAACTCATCGATGTGAACAGATGTGTACACATCGTCTGAAACGAGACGCTCACTGATTACGATGGCATCCTCAAAGTTGTATCCACGCCATGGCATAAAGGCCACAAGAACGTTTTTACCGAGAGCAAGCTCTCCTTTGTCGGTTGAAAAACCATCCGTAAGAACAGTGTCTTTCTTGACCCGATCGCCAACATGAACGATAGGGTGCTGATTCACGCAGGAGTCCTGATTGGTCCGGCGGAATTTAGTCAAGGAATACGATTTGACCGGATCGTCGAAAGAAAGAGATTCTTCCTGCTCCGAGCGGTCGTAGCGTATCGTGATTTTGGTGGCGTCAACGTACTCCACAACCCCGTTTCCTTCAGCAATAATAACTGCTCTGGAGTCGCGAGCTACACGTGCTTCCAGACCTGTACCACAAAGTGGTGCTTCCGCTCTCAAAAGCGGAACAGCCTGGCGCTGCATGTTGGACCCCATCAAGGCGCGATTTGCATCATCATGCTCCAAGAATGGAATCAAGGATGCTGCAGGAGAAACGATCTGATTCGGAGAAACGTCCATAAACTGGACTTCCTTCGGCTCAATAATCGGGAAATCCCCACGATGACGGCATTTGACGTACTTATTGACAAAGAAACCCTTCTCATCGATCGGAGCATTTGCCTGAGCGATGATCGCTGAATCTTCTTCCTCAGCGGAGAGGAATTGAATCGATTTAGAGACTTTGCCATTCTTGACCACGCGATACGGGGTTTCAATGAAACCGTAATCGTTAACGCGAGCATGGACACAGAGGGAGGAAATCAGACCGATATTCGGACCCTCTGGGGTTTCAATCGGACACAAACGGCCATAATGAGTATAATGGACGTCACGAACCTCAAAACCGGCTCGCTCACGAGTTAGACCACCTGGACCCAGCGCAGACATTCGACGCTTATGCGTCAATTCTGCAAGCGGGTTGGTCTGATCCATGAACTGGCTCAGCTGGTTCGTTCCGAAGAACGTATTGATCACACTAGAAACAGTCCGAGCATTCACCAAATCTTGAGGCGTGAATTTATCCGCATCGCGCAGATTCATTCGCTCCTTAATGGTGCGTGCCATTCGGGCAAGTCCCAATGAGAACTGAGCAGCAAGCTGCTCACCAACGGTTCGCACACGACGATTGCCCAAATGGTCGATGTCGTCAACGTTGCTTTTGCCGTTCTGTAAACTGATTAGCTCAGTGATGATGGCAATTATGTCTTCACGGGAAAGAGTGACCAAAGTTGGGTCACCTTTCAGGCGCAGACGTGCATTAATACGATAACGGCCTACTTCGCCAAGATCGTATCTTTTCTCACTGAAAAACAGACGCTCGAGTACTCCACGCGCCGTTTCCTGATCCGGAGCTTCGGTCCCACGCAACTGCATGTACAGGTACTCGAGAGCTTCTTTTTCCGAATGGGTAGGGTCACGCTTCAGCGTATTGAGAAGCGTAGTTTTGTCCAGAGAATCATCGTCGCTTTCAATGCGAACGAGATGGATCTGATACATCTCTACTTCTTTCAACTTCTCATGATCATCTTCCGTCAGCTCATGCTGTGCAGGAAGAATCACCTCGCGTTCAATGCGCTCTTCAATAACCTCTCCAGTATCCTCGTCAACAATCTCGGTTACCCGCTCGACAGAAATACTGGCGGCGAGGGTGCGACCAATAGCTTTTTTGAAAGCTGCTTTGGTCTTAACCGTTACTGTATCGGCAAGATCGAAAAGCTTTACGATCTCTTCGTTACTGGAATATCCCAGCGCACGAAGTAGCGTCGTAACAGGTAGCTTTTTCTTCCTGTCGATGTAGGCCCACATCATGTTTCCAACATCAGTTGAAAACTCGATCCAAGAACCACGAAATGGAATTACGCGGGCTGAATAGAGATCGGTCCCGTTCGGGTGAACACTTTGGCCGAAGAATACACCGGGACTACGATGAAGCTGCGAAACAACGACACGCTCGGCGCCATTGATCACGAACGTACCGCGTTCGGTCATGAAAGGGAGGTTACCGAGGTACACTTCCTGTTCAATAGCTTCTTCCGCCTCATCTTCATCCTCATCTTCCTTACTAGAAAGACGAAGTTTCGCTTTTAGGGGGACAGAATAGGACAATCCTTGAGCGATGCACTCCTGTACAGAATGCTTTGGAGCGTCCAGATTAAACTGGATGAATTCCAAAGTGTAGCGTTCGCGGCTATCCTGAATAGGGAAATGTTCTGAGAACACTCCCTGCAGGCCAAGATTTACTCGCTCTTCTGGCGGAATATGATCTTGAATGAAGTCGTGGAAGGACTTCAGCTGGATATCCAGAAAATCTGGATAATCTCGGATAGTCTTGATGCGCGCGAACGTGGAGCGCACGGCTTGACTCTTGACGTTGGGCATAGTCTGGTCAGTTACCGTTAAGGGTTGTGAAGGGCCGTGAAAGGCCTGTTTAATGACCTGTTTTGAGACGCCGAAAGCCGGCCCCGAAAAACGGGGCCGGCTAGGTCCTTCGGCTTCAGTCTAAAAGAGAGACTGCATCGTAGTACTCTTATTTGAGTTCTACTTCTGCACCTGCTCCTTCAAGCCTTGTTTTCAGATCGTCAGCTTCGTCTTTAGTAGCAGCTTCTTTAACGGTTGACGGTGCACTGTCTACCATTTCTTTAGCTTCTTTCAGACCAAGACCAGTGATCGCACGAACTTCCTTAATCACGTTGATCTTCTTGTCACCAGGTGACTTGAGGATCACGTCAAATTCGGTCTGCTCTTCAGCAGCATCGCCACCACCACCAGCAGCCGGTCCTGCAACTGCTACAGCTGCAGCAGCAGGCTCGATGCCGTATTCGTCTTTGAGAACCTGAGCAAGGTCGTTTGCTTCCTTGATTGTAAGGCCAACCAGGGTTTCTGCAATTTTATTGATATCTGCCATGTTATTTCTCCGTATTCCTGCAGTTGTCTAAGCCCAAAGGCTGGACTGCAATATTAAGGGTGAGGATTTCCGTTGCCGGAAAACAGCTGAGCAATTTGCCCAGCCGATACACAATTCCAGATTAAGCCTCGGCTTTGTCTGCGATTGTCTGAATGGCTCCCACGAGGTTGCCACCCTGGGCCTGCAGGCCACTGATGATTGTTTTCATCGGAGACTGCAGCAATCCAATGATTTCGCCAATAAGCTCATCTTTGGACTTGAGACTGGCGAGTACTTCAAGTGCATCCGCGTGATAGACTGCACCTTCTACGTGTGCACCCTTCAGTTCAGGAAGTTCACTTTTGTTATCACTCAGATATTTTTTGATCACACGTCCTGGAGCGGAAGGCTCTTCAGAAAACGCTACAGCCGTAGGGCCATGAAGGTGATCGAACAGTTCATCATATCCACCAATGCGCTCCATTGCGAGACGCAACATGGTGTTTTTGATAACTTTGTACTCTACTCCTGCTTCACGAAACTTGGAACGAAGCTCAGTAGCTTGCTCCACGGTGAGGCCGGAAAAGTTGGTTAGGTAGACGGTCGGCGTTTGCTCTAGCTTTTCTACAAGCTGATCTACAGTCGCCGCCTTCTGTGTTTTGGTCATTGCCATGATACTGACTCTGCTTTTATCGTTTCAGAAGGGACACTTAGCGTAAAGCTGACAACACTTCACTTCGATCCAGAGCAATTCCAGGGCCCATGGTGGTCGAAATGGTGATGGAGCGCACGTAGGTGCCTTTGGCGGCTGCTGGACGCAGGCGCACGATTTCTCTAAGGAAGGCTTCGGCATTCTCTGCTAGTTGATCTGCAGAAAATGACGCTTTCCCAATTGCGGTGTGCAAAATGCCTGCTTTATCGACACGGAAATCAATCTTTCCGGCCTTTACTTCGGCAATTGCTGCAGCAAGATCCATAGTCACGGTACCGGACTTGGGATTCGGCATGAGACCACGGGGTCCCAGGACGCGACCCAGACGGCCCACTACGGCCATGACATCCGGAGTGGCAATAACCACATCGAAGTCTGTCCAGCCTTCTTTCTGAATTTTGGTTGCCATGTCATCGAGTCCGACATGATCGGCACCGGCATCGCGAGCTTCTTGCTGTTTACCTTCGTTCGCTAGAACGAGGACACGAACGTCTTTTCCGGTTCCGTGTGGGAGAGCAACCGTACCGCGGACCATCTGGTCTGCGTGGCGTGGGTCGACTCCTAGACGGACATCCAGATCAACGGACTCGTCAAACTTCGCTGTACCGGACTGCTTCAGCAGTCCGCAGGCTGTACTCACATCAATTGGTCCTTCTGTGGACGCAATCAAATCAAGAGCAGCGCGGTAGCGTTTTCCTTTCTTGGCCATGTTTGGAAGTGATCTGTGCGGTACAAACGCCTGAAATTATGAGTCAGGCTCCCGCAAGTTTTTGTTTGTTCAGAGGAATGATCAATCGATCAGCCCCGAAACCAATCGCTATGCAACTGGTGCGCCTTTGACTTTAATGCCCATAGATCTGGCAGTACCCGCGATCATTCGCGCGCCCTGGTCCAGATCAAATGCATTGAGGTCTTCCATCTTCTGCTCGGCGATATCCCGGCACTGAGCCCAGGTTACCGACCCAACGTTTTCGCGAAGAGGATCAGCTGCGCCAGATTTAATCTTCGCTGCTGCCTTCAAAAGAACAGCTGCAGGAGGACTTTTGACGATGAAGGTGAAGGACTTATCCGCAAACACGGTAATAACGACCGGAAGGATGAGTCCCATTCTATCCTGCGTTGCGGCGTTGAACGCCTTGCAGAATTCCATGATGTTGACGCCTTTTTGACCAAGGGCAGGTCCGATTGGAGGTGCAGGGCTAGCCTGACCAGCACGGATCTGGAGCTTGATGTAGCCGTCGATCTTTTTTGCCATACGTAAACGCGGTTCAAACGCCGAGTTTAATCGGCTCCCGCCATTGTTTTAGTGCTAAAATGCGCAAGCCGATTAATTACCGCTTGCATAAGTTGGAGTTCCCGCGCAAGGCTCACATTGCGTGAATTTACATCGAAGGCCTATGCTTCGTGCTCTACCTGCAGGTAATCCAGTTCCAGAGGCGTTTTCCGGCCGAAGATGGAAACCATGACCCGGACTTTCATTTTGTCTGGGTAGACTTCTTCGACAACTCCATTGAAGTTGTTGAATGGGCCATCGACGACTTTAATGGCATCTCCAGATTTGAACGGAATCTCAGGCTGTTCACCCATCTCCCGTACTTCATCAATTTTGCCCAAGATGCGATTTACTTCATCCGGACGAAGCGCTGTAGGTTCGTCTCCTGTAGTTAGGAAACCTACCACCGAGGGGACGCCAGAGATAATATGCTTGACTTCTTTGTCCAGAAGTGCGTTCAGCAAAATATATCCAGGGAAGAAGTTTTTCTCCCGGGTGCGCTTTTTCCCACCTCGCATTTCAAAGACGGTCTCCGTGGGAATCATGATTTCCGGAAGCTTGTCCGTTAATCCAAGTCGCTCGAGTTCTTGCTCGAGATACTCTTTGACCTTTTTCTCATGACCGGAAAATGTACGTAGCACGTACCACTTCCGAATCGTATTTGATTTTGCGGTTTCCATAGATACCCTTTAAATGTAATCAGTCAGTCGTCCGACTAGCCGTAGATGACTTCCAGTACTGTACTGATAATCCGGTCGGTTCCGAAAATAAAGAGTGATATCACGATAGTAGCCACGATTGTGACGACCGTATGACTGATCAATTCTTTCTGCGTAGGCCATGTGACCTTGCGCATTTCCTTGCCGACCTCTTCGAGGTAGTTTCCAATCTTAGCCATTACTCACCTTTTCTTTCAATAGGTATACGCACATCATCTGATTTCGATCAAATCAGGTGCGTTTTGCACGGGCGGTAGGACTCGAACCTACAGCCTGCGGTTTTGGAGACCGCTGCTCTGCCAATTGAGCTACGCCCGTATGCACAACTGCCGGAGGCCCAATAAGACCTCCGGCATCATGCGATTTTTCGATCCTTCGAGAGAATAGCCATAGGCCAGTCTGCCAAAGAATGATTCCCGATTAGACTAGTCGAGGATCTTGGATACAACTCCAGCGCCTACCGTACGACCGCCTTCACGGATAGCAAATCTCAGTCCCTGCTCCATAGCAATAGGCTGAATAAGCTTGACCTTGAACTGCGTGTTGTCGCCAGGCATTACCATCT